>Ga0208151_100956_pt1 | contig 10091 bp, 14 predicted proteins | sample ECH_Bhost_MetaG_FD_187130 | JGI IMG/M metagenome (GOLD analysis project Ga0208151, IMG submission 187130) | Hot spring microbial mat communities from Yellowstone National Park, Wyoming, USA - ECH_B host_MetaG (SPAdes) (version 2) | ecosystem: Environmental > Aquatic > Thermal springs > Hot... | reverse complement strand
CTAAGAGAATATTATCCTCAGGATTAATATATCTTATCTTGAGGATAAACCATCCAAGGCATGATAGGGGCTAATGAGCCTATTATACTTTTGGATAAAATAAGGATTGGGGGTTTGGCTTAGTGCTTGGGTGGCATTAATGTGAATAATCCATCACGGTACTTTACAACACTCGTATTATTGGCTAGGAAGTCCTTGAGGAAGAAGATGGCCGCCTCAGGCTTAGGTGGTGTAGCGTAGAATGTGTTCGCATCGCACACCTCACTCCCAGTTGTAAGTGTGAAGACAGCGTGTTCCCAGTCACCATCAGTAATCATACGCCTAACCCTAGCAGGCGCCTTAGCCTTATCAATCAACGTGACCATTGTTAATGGCTCCTTGATGATGATAACGTTGAGGGGTATTAGGTCTTGGAGAGTCCAAATGCATGGTAGGCTATCGCTCAAGATGACTAGTACATTATCCATTGAGCCTATGTAGGCAAGTGCATCCTCAGCCTTAGCCACCATACTCCTAGCCCTATACCTAGCCTTCTCAATAGTCATGAGGTGTAGGAATGTCTTGAACTCGCCAACTGCTGTGGCACCAGCATCGCACTTACCATCTTCAGTGGTGTTGAATACTAGGGAGTCGAAGCCCTTAAAATCATAGTTTAGAACCTTCTTTGCATCCTCACGGGTGAAGAAGGCTATTGGCAGTATTGGATTGTCAAGAGTTATTAAGTCCTTGAAGGGCACTAGGTTTTGGAAGCCCCTTAGGCAGTTGATATCATCCATTGTAGTTACTGGTAGGTTCCCCTCACGTTGTTTGGTTTTGATTAGGTTTAGGGCCTCTTTGAGGCGCATGTGTTATTAATCATGGCTTAGGTTAATTAGCTTGTGATTGCTATTAATATTGCCTTGTAGAGTTCATTAACATTGCCCGTTGATGCAATGCCCCACAGTGGGCTCCATCTGGTTATGATGAACCTCCCGTGTCCATCACGCTCAATGTAGTCAATATTGTAGAGGGATTCGAGGATTATGTAGGTTAGGCGCCTGAGTTTAAGCCACTTGCCCAGTAGGAAGGTGCTCACCTTCGGTTGGCTAATAGCACTTGCCACGATTGGGTCTAACCTCACCTGCTCCCCATTGAGGTACCTTCTAATGCTGGCTAGTGGTATGAGGGCACGGTTCCCCTTATTCCCGTGGACGCCGTTGATAATGCCTAGGCTAACGAGCCAAATTGATGCCTTGAATAGGCTTACTTTACCATCACCAAGTTCATTCAAGTCGAATACGCTAACCCCAGCCATAATGCTTGCCTCAAGGTTAGGTTGATTAGCCTAATTAATGCATTGGCTATGCTGGATTGTGGATTTAGCCTACTACCGCAGGCTCCTTCATGGTATCGTTGTGAGTGAGATTGATGGTAAGTGGGGCTTATTCTGGGCCTACGCTAGGCAGTACTTGAGGAAGGCTGGCTTGGATAAGGTTCTTGATTATAAGATAGTGTATAAGAGGGTTGAGTACAATGCTGGGGGCAGGAGGCCCTTCATTGATGTTTTCGCCGTTATTGCGAATGAGAAGTGTACACATATGGTGCCTGTTGGTGTTGAGGTTAAGGCATCAAGAACCATTAATGTTGAGCAGGTTAGGAGTGAGGTTAGCCTACTGCCAAACTTCATGTCCCACGATTATAATGATAGGTATAGGCTTGTGGAGGGTATTAGGAAGCGTTGTGGTGCTTACTCATCAACCCACATGTGGCTGTACATCCTCATTGTTCCTGGCTCCATTGTTAAGAGGGTTGATGAACTAGTACGCCTTGTGAAGTCTGGAATGGGGCTGTATGGGGATGAGCGCTTCTTCAAGCATACTGTAATCCCACTTGAGGGTGTTGTTAGCGCCCTCAGTGTTAAGAATGACTTGGCGGAGCTGGTTAATCACTGGGATTTGATAACACTGGGGAGGGCTAATTAACCCACAGTACACTTCTCCACTATGGCCCAGGAGGCCAATACCCAAACCATACGCTTGAGGAGGCCATATAGGAACACGGGGTATGGGGGGTATGATAGGTCGTTCGTCCTGACGCCAGATGGTAAGATAATCAAGCCCACCCATAGTGAGAGGAGTAATTCAGGGGCACATGGATGGGATATATGGCTACTGGGCAATGGCAGGTATGCTGTAATCAGTGCAAGCCGACCTAATGTACGGAATGGGCCCAAGCCCTACGCAATAAGCCTTAAGTGCGTTGAGGTGAACAATGGCGAGGTGAAAGAGCTTAACTCAAGGACAATGTATGTTATGAGGTTTGGTGCCAATGACCTCAGTGAGTGGGCTACTGCTATCTGCCCACCCTCCTAAACCCCCCATCTCGAAGTTACCTCATTATCAAGGATTAGTGCATCATAACCATTCTCCTAATTAACCCACAAGCCCATTAGCCACATGGCCCGTGAGGCTACTGCCCAAACTGTAAGGAGGGTTTTCAAGTGGGCTAGAAGTGGGTTGATTAAAGTGGCGCTTGTGTTCACCCCAAGTGGGGAGCCCGTTAAGCCTGTTAAAACTAATGTGGAGGCAAAGCCGGACATTATTGAGGGTTACTGGGAGTGGAGATTGGGCACGGGGCGTTATGTGGTGATTCGTTTGTATAGGAGGAGTTTGAGGAAGTATTTTAAAGTGAGTGTAAAATGTATTAATATTGATAATAATGGTAGGAGGGTTATTGCAGTAAGGAGGTTTACAGTGAGGGGCTTCAATTATGAGGCTCTTGTGGAGTGGGCTAAGGCCATCTGCCCCTAAACCCCCATTCTAATTACCACTATTAGGATAACCAACTCATGAGGGAGCCTCAATTAGTAACCCTACACAGGCCAATCAGGGGTTCCACGAGGACTATAATAATGAGGCCTAGTGGGCAGGTGGTGGTGCCAGTTGAACGCACTCATGGTTTAGCAACATGGCTCCTTGAGCCTGGCAGGTACATTGCAGTCACAATATCCAAGCCAAAGTGGCAAAGGCTCTATGAGGTAACTGTTCAATGCCTTGAGTTTAATAATGGTGAGAGGATTGTATTATCGGAAGTGGTGTTCCACTCAATGGGGGTTAGTAGGAGTGCGATTCATGAGTGGGTTACTGCCTGTGGTGGGCAATGATTGCCCTCAAGGTTGCCATTGCCCTGGTATTACTATACGCTCCAATAATCCTACTTGATTATAAGCGTGAGTTAAGGAGGGTTTTGCCTAGGCTCTGTTCCGTGTCTTAGCATGTCCACGCCTTCTATGCCTTATGCGCCTAGTCTTGAAGGGCTTTATGAGGGTTACAGTACTATTATTAACCCTAATTGCCCCAGCATCCTCAAGAGCCTTAACCATAGCAATACCATAATTGCGTATGAGGACGTTAATATCCATACCACGCCTTGAGAGGCGCCTCGCAACCTCAATGACACGCCTCCTTGCCTTATCAGGGCTAAGGCCAGTAAGCCTACTCAGGCTCAGATATGCCACCTTAACCCAACTACCCCTACCACACTGAAGGCTAGGCACCTTCTCACTACACTTCTCAACAATAGTCCTACACTTAATCGGCATACGCCCCCTCGCAATCCAATTCCTGTAAATGTAGGCAATCTGATACCTAGTAATCGACTCCTTAAAATCATGCGCAGGCCTGAAGACATCCACAATCTCATCAATACTCTTACCACAATAGAGGAGCCAGGTGGCAATAGCCATCCTACCAACATGGCATAATTCCCCAGTCTCCTTCAAGTACCTTATCAACTCCTCAACATACCACGGTACACTACACTCACCATGAGCCTGGGGCTTAACACTAACACTCCTAGCCTCACTAGCCAGTAACCCCCAACCAACCCCAGCCCAATCACCAACAACCCTTGAGGGGATGACTGCCCTATCCATAATACCATTATCCCAATCACTCGGCTTAAGGCTAGTATCAAGCACTTGGACAACACCACCGTTCCTCTCATTGAAGAAGCCTGGTACCCTCAGGAGGCGCTTGGGTTCGAGAACCTGTTTATCAAAGTACTTCTCCATTGGCTTGTAAGCCTCCATGAAGCCCATTGCAATAGCCTTATATGCTGTAACTGGGTCAAGCCTAACATCACTGAGGCTCAGGCTCGTTATCGGCTCCTCAAACCATAGTACAATGTAGTATGACTTGTGCCCACTATAGATTACGAGTGGCTCCTTGACAATACTACTCAACCCATCGATAATGCGCCTAACCTCACGTGCGGCTTCAGGTAGTTCATCCACGCTCTTACCCTCGAACTCGAAGGCAATCTTCTCGAGGGCGTGGACACTACCACTACTGTGCTTTGCCCACTCCCCCTCACCTATGGTCACGTATGATACACTGAAGTATAAGCCTAGCCTGCGTTTTAGGACGCTTTCGAATAATGCCTCTGGTGTTGGGAGGTAGGTTATAGTGTTGGGTGGTACGTCAATAATGCCCCTGCCAAGAACCCTCGCAATGAACCTCACGTGAATGCCATCTGGGCAACACACCATCACGTCCCTACCAAGAACCATTCCTCGGCCTACCTCAAGGTTTGGGAACCTCCCACTAGCCAGGTTTAGGGCAACCCTTATTGGCTCCATACTGTATTATACTATAGTATAATAATTAGGAGCTGGGCATGGCTAGCAAGCCCACCTCAATCATAGCCCTCACAAGCCACTCTACACCCTGCCTACCAATCATGCCAGCCCTCTCCTGGCTAAGTGGATGCTCAAGGAGTGCCCTAACTAGAGCATCAGCAGTCCTAATGTTGAGGAGTTGGCTTAGTTGAATGGCATCAAGGATTAACAACTGAATGTAGAATGGGTGAACCTTGAAGGCGCCACCCACCTCATATGCCAGTAGCCTCCTCCTCTCATAATCATCAAGAGTCTTGTAGGCTTTCTCAAGGATTGGCTTGAAGACAGTGTTGGTTATGGGCACTTCAATTATCCCACCCTTAACCCTAATGCGGATGAATGGGATTGCATCATTAGTGTAGCCCATGTACTCACCATTGAATGCCCTCTTCACGATACCTCTAATAGCATCCACATTCTCCCTTACAATCCTCTCCATGTTTACCATTCCCTCATGGTATTAATTAGGCCTAATCTGGGGCTGGTTGGTTAGCCCAGTGTGGAGTGGCCCGAGGTTGTCGAAACTGCGGCACGGGGGATTGTCCTATCCGTGAAGGGTGCAATGGGCAGTTGTGTTAGTATAAGCCCATCTGGGCTTCTTGAGGTGCTTGACAGGCCATTCCAACCAATGTTGGCCAGCCAGTTCAAGCATATTCTTGATACGCTTGAGGCTCTTGGTGTTGTTAGCCATAGGCGTTATAAGCGTATGGGGAGGAAGGCTAAGGTGTTCTACGTAATATGCCGTGATGTGAACCCAATGACGGATGGGCGCTTTAACCCTGTCACTGCTAGGCTTCTTTGGGACTTGGTTAAGACCTTACCCCTTGAGGATGCTGTGAAGGCCCTCAAGCTATTAATCCTGAGCCATGATGGGCAGTCCCCCGTGCCCAAACCCCCCAATCCTAATTACATTACCATCCCAATCTAACCGTGCCTCATGAACTACTGGTGGAGTACTTGAATTGTGAGGAATCATGCCGAGGGAAGTGCACTACCTATACTTGCCTTCATGATTGTACTAGGGAGTGTATTACTAAGATTGTTGAGGGGCTTGGTGTTAGCCTTGAGGAGGCTGAAAGGCTTATTAGTGCCTATAATGCATGTGTCCTCAAGTGTATGAAGGGTGGTCGTAGGGGGTATGGGCAATGCAGTCGGATTTGCCTTGGAACGTGAGGCGGGTTGTGGCTAGGTTAATTGTGATTGCAATTAAGGGTGCCCCAGGCTCCTGTATTAGCATTACGCCAGGCCTCTTGGGTAATGTGCTTGGTGATGGGGCTGTTAGGGAGGCTTTAAGGCTATTGAGGGCAATGTCCCTTCACGGTATTCTAGATAGGGTTAATGGGGCTTATACCCTATGTTCAACGGATAACCCAACCCTCTGGGCTATGGTTAAGGGGCTACCCATTGATGAGGCTGTGGCATGGCTCCTATGGCTCATTGAGGATGCCTCAGATGGGAAGGCAATTGGCAATGGCCCTAGTTATGAACTGTAAGCCCTAGGAGCCTGGCATACCTCTCATTAGCCCTGATTGCCCTCTCCCTATTCACGACTTGAATAACATATATCCCATTCCCATGGACGCCGCCAGTCCTATGCTCAATCAGGCTTAACCCAAGCTCCCTTAACCAGGCCTCATTATTCAGGTAGTAGCCAATTGCCGCCGAGGCACTCCTAGGCTTAACCCCCGTCAGTAGGCTCACTGCATTGGCAAGTGTACTCGACCTGACCTTGAAGACTGTAGCGTGGTTAATATTGTAGGCTAGGATGCCCCATATTGCTGGGCTTGTGAGGATATAGGCTATTGCACCTTCAAGGTTAGCCATAACTTGTTAGCGCATGTGGGTTAATTAGGGTATGGTGGGTTAGCAGTAATTGGCAAAAGTCCAATGGTTCTTGGTTTCACCTACCCAACTTTGTTAATTATAAAACTTGGGTAGGTGAAACCATACGGCGATTATATAATTATTGAAGGCATTCTAAGCCTGTTACAATGGGACTATGGTAATACTGCCAGTCCTCATGGCGAAATGTCTTCACCCACTCACCCACCTGAACCCCCCACCCCCTGGAGTAGGAGTTATGATTAACCAGTATGAGGGATTGGGGGCTGTGAGATGAGGGTACTCATACTACACTCACTCTCAGAGTACCCCCACCCCCGTGGGTGAGTGGGTGAAGACATTAGCCCGTGGATTTTGAATGTATGCTTATTATTGTATTGTCAATTGCCTACTGCCCTTCACCGAGGAAGAGCCACTTCAGGAAGTCATCAATCCTAACCCCATAGCCCTTGTACTTAACCCCACCCCTACTATACGTGCTAACCTCAACACCAAGAATGCTCCTAGGCCTACCTGGGACGATTGTTGTGCCAGGCTTGAAGACAATCCTAGTCTGCCCACTACTAAGCCTCATGGCAAGAAGCCTAAAAGCTTCCAATGCATCATCACTAGCCTTCACTTGTGCACTCCCATCAATAATGCTCTGAAGATTGGCACCATTGAAGAGCCTACCAATAATAGCATCAATAGCAGTCCTAACATCACTAAGATTATCATCACGGCCCTCAGTGAAGGCAACCTCACCATCCCTCTCCCCATACTCAAGCAATACCCTCAACTCACAATAATTACTAATCCTAGAACCACAATACTGCCTAGCATAATCACTAAGCCTCAAATCCTCACGAGTAATATCCTCACTACTCCACTCACTAACCTTCTCCTGTAGCAACTCCTTCAACCACTCATTAGTCTGGTCAGCAATAATCCCGAACTTAGGATACTTTGAACCAATAGCATCCATCAACCTCATTGAGAGTGTTAGAAGGTTCTTAGTCCCAAACAACTGCCTCCTCACTTCATCATCCTTCAATAAGTCCATGAGGAGCCCGTAAACAGGCCCCTTAATCAATGGTAGATTATCCCAAGCCTCCTCGGGAAGTGTCTCACGGAACCACGGGAACTCTATAAACCTCCTAATCGTAGCCATGCCACCACCAATGAACTTCAAGGCTTCATCGTAGTACCTCTTGAAGGGAGTATTGGTGACAACAATAATGCCCCTATAGTTCTTGAAGGTAATGTAGTTCCCTGAGCCATAGCGGCTGGCGTGGAGGCCAACCCAATTCTGCCCAATAGCGGATGCGTGAAGCATTCCAGCAAGCCTAATGAGTGTCTCATGCTGTTCATCAATAATGAGGGGTAGCCTATTCAAGTTCACAAGCTCCCTCAACTGTGGTATGGTATTAATTGCACCTGAGATTATGGTTAAGTACGGGTCTACCTCATAGACCCCAAATATCCTAGCCCCAACCTCATTAACCAAAGTACTCTTCCCCTCGAAGCCTGAGCCACGATTCCAGATTATGAAGTCAATGAACTCCTTATTCCTCTTCCTCAGGATTGGGGTAATAATCTTTGCAATAATGAAGACAATATTCAACCATGCGTACCTTGCGTTCAGGCCATAATACTTGTTAATCCAGTTATAAATGTTAATCAAATCATCAACACCGTGGTTGGTCGTGTCCAATATTCCATAGGGGTCTGAGAGGGTGCCATCCTCATTAAGCCCAGCGCTCAGCGGCTTCGTAATCCACTTGAATGCCTTCCCAATATACATGCTGTACTTCAAGTCCCTGAAGCCATAACGCCCACCACTAACATCCTTCAACGCCATTAGGAATGGGTCAAGGTTCTTGGAATACGTGAGGATTCTACCATCCTCATCCCAGGCAACATAGAACCTATCACCAATGTAAGGGTCGTAAACATAGGCCATGCGCCTCGGTAGGATTGCAATGTTCTCATACATGCTCTTCCTCTCAACCTCAATAACGAAGGCGTTCTCAACATCATCATACCTACCAATAATATACTTGGCGCAATTGAAGACACCCTCAACCCTATCCTCCTCTTCCTCACCCTCCTCATCCCCCTCACTCCTCTGCGTAGGCCTACCAATGCATGTGGTGAATTCTAAAGCCCCAACCTCCTTGAGTTTAACAGCATTCAACACCTTAGCCAACCCACCTAGTAGGCTAACCCTATCAACCTCACCATTATTATTAATAACCAGGTCATCTGGAATATGCCTCAACTCAAGGAGCTCCATAGCCGCCTTAGCAATGTAGATAATACAATTATTACGAAGGCTCTTCCAACGGCACTTCACATCAAGCCCCATACCCTCAAGAGCCTTAGCCTGTGCACTACTAATTATCATAAGGCACCAATCGTTAGTACAGTAAGGCTCCGCAAGGACACTGTCAGCAACTATCTTTGCCCCATGCTCCTTCAATGTGTTTATGAATTCCCTGTATGAATCCTCTGTGGTAGGTGGGTTAAGGCCCTCAATCATGCAACCCACCCCAGGCATAGTTCATAGAGGCACTTAGTGGCTATAATATAGTCGGGAAGCCTTGAGTGTAGCACCATGAAGTCATCAATAACGAAGACAAGTGGCATATGGTGCCCATGGTTAAGGTACCATGCCACAATGGCCAAATCAACAAGGTGCTCCCCATAGTAAACCCTGAGGGCATCAATATCAGCCCTCAAGTTCTCAAAATCACTATCCTTAGCCCCACTATCAAGAATATTGTAGAACACCGTGAAGAGGCCATCAACAAGGTTATACACTTTCAAAAAGTTGGGATTCACTGTAGTACTAGCCAACAATGCCTTAGCCTCCTCAAGGAGCCTCAGGCTCTCGCAAACTCTTGAACGACTCTTGAAGTCCCCCTTGTTAAGAAGGTAAACATAACTATCCCTCTCACCATTTGAACCAACTGCAACTGCAATCCAGTCACCATAATCACAAGTACCATGCCTCACGCTCAGTATTACCTTACTCCATGATTCCCCACGCTTACCATAACCATTGTTAATATATTGCATGTACTTATGGTTAGTGACCTTGGCAAGCCTAATTAACCCCCTCTGGTGCTCGTAACTTGAGGCACCTAGAGTGACCAGTGCCTTGATGCCACCGCTATCCCCACCACCCCCACTACTCATGATGGGTCACCCCTACTCATACTTGGCTCGGAAACAGTACCTGAATGCGTATTAATAAAGCTTAAGTTAGATTCTTAAAACTTTTAGAGTACTCGTAGGTTGGTGGCCCAGGGTGAAGTCTGGATTCTGGACTAAACTTAGGTTAGGAGGGTTTAGGATACTAATAGAACACTACTGGTCGCCGAGGCATGAGGAGTTGAGGAGCTGGTATCTGCGTTAAATTGCCATTGCCAACCTGGCTAGCCTCAGGTATAATACTATTAATATAATAATAGTAAAGCCTGGGGGGTTAGTGCCCTGAGGCAGGTTTAACAAGACCCCACTTGACTGCGAGGCCCCTAGGCCCATCGAACCTCTCATCAAGGAGCCAGACTGTTACAGTATCCTTCAAGCCCCTAACCCCCCTACCAAT
>Ga0208151_100955_pt1 | contig 10093 bp, 15 predicted proteins | sample ECH_Bhost_MetaG_FD_187130 | JGI IMG/M metagenome (GOLD analysis project Ga0208151, IMG submission 187130) | Hot spring microbial mat communities from Yellowstone National Park, Wyoming, USA - ECH_B host_MetaG (SPAdes) (version 2) | ecosystem: Environmental > Aquatic > Thermal springs > Hot... | reverse complement strand
GAACAGCAGTTCTACAAGATTCTGAACAAGACATGCGTTGCTGTATTCATGCACTATTGTTCCATCTTTGAAAACAGTTACTTGGTTTTTATCAATGTCAATCTTTATTTCATATCCTCCACTCCTCAGCCTAATGACCCTACCATTGTTTTTTACCGCAATGTTGAAGTTTTCCCTTTTCTTTTGCATTAATTTCTCCGTTCTAAACCTCTCGGCTAAACCTGCGTCCAATAACTCAACCCTCTCGCCCTTAGCCAGTTTTCCCCATATATCCTTTAAGTCCCCCGAGTTTGGACGGGTTTCGGGAGTTTTGTTGAGACCTGTCATCCGGGTCTCGGGTTATATTAGGCTGGGGAGGCAAATTAGGAGGCTGGTAAAGAAGGGGGAGTTTGGGGTTAATCGTAGTCCACATCCTCATCCTCATCCTCCGAACGCCTCTGCCTATAACTCCCCTTATACCCATACTGCCTATTCCCATACCTACCACCATACTTACTATAACCATAATTCCTCCTATTCCTATACCCACTATTCTGCCCCCCACCCTCCTGAGGGGCCTGCGTATTCCCATAGTACAAGATATTTATTATCTCCTTAAGTTCCCTGTTTATGCGTGTTAGGCGCTTATTCACCCTCATGAGCATCCTAACCAACTCCTCCTTGCTCAAGTCCTGGTAATTGACATACTTACCCCTAACCTTACCCTCATTCCCCTGTACTGGCTCAGTACTCGGCTTAGGCTCAGGTTTAGACTCTGGTTTAGACTCCGCCTGCCCAGTATTCTCGGGCATGGGTAATAGGCATTACACCACCTAATTAGGACACGCCTCAAAAACAATTAATGCTCCCAAAGCCAATCCTAAAACCCATAGCCCAAACCCCCCTAGCCATGGTTCAGGAACCCAGAACGCCAATTGCCAAATTCGGCAGGTTCATATGGCTCAAAGAACCCCACAACCCAGGCCCCTCACTAGCTGGAAAGCCCCACTGTATAGTTTGGAACACGCTCCTCTATGGCTCGTGGGTAATTGAGGGTGATGAGGATGGTTTGGAGTATGGTGAGGCTGTTCATAGGGCTTACGAGGATTGGTTCCTTAAGGCTAATAGTGCCCTTTACGATGAGGTTCTTTTAGAAGCACCATTTGCACTGGCGCCATTCACGCTGAGGCCTGATATCCTTTACGGGAAGAATGGGGAGTATGGGATTGTGGAAGTCAAGTCCTATAGTGTTAATAGGGTTGATGAGGCGAAGCCTCAGTTAGCCCTATACGTTTATGGTTTGAGGAGTATTGGGTTAAAGGTGGTACAGGCTTTCATTGCGCTTAGGGATGCTGTGGTCGAGGAGCCTGTTGAGGAGCTTGAGGCTATTGGTGGGGAGTGGTTTAGGGCTTTGAGGAGGATGGTTAGGAACCCGCCTGATAAGCCAGGGCGCTCATGCTTCAAGTGCCCATACGCCCTTGTATGCCGTGTCCCCAAGCCCTCTTTGTTCTAAACCCTAATCAACCCTTACCGTGTTTTTAGAATGGTATGCCCGGGTTAAGCCTTAACAGCCTAAACCGTGGTGAACTTGTGTTACTTGCAGTGATGTTAGCAATCATTGCGTATGCAATCATACAGATTGCACTCCAGGTAATCCACATGTTCACCACACCACCAAGCAATCCAACAACCATGGTGGTAATACCGAGGCAAGTGGCATTAATAGCCCCCTAAACCTCCCAATCCTCGTTCACAGCACCCAATCCTAAACCCACCACCAATTGCAGGAAGCCTACTCAACTCAATTAAACCATCTGGGAGTAGGATACTCACAGTAAGCCTCCTAAGAGCCTCAACCTCACTTGGATTGGCATGGTACTTAATGTAGAATCCACTATGAATACTATACCATACTTTTACAATACGGCATGGGTCTAGGGTTACTGGGTTGCCAGCATCATCCCTGAACCTAACCATGCCACCAACTCTCTCTGGAGTGTATAGTGGGCCTATTAGTAATTCAACCATGAGGGAACCCTTCAATATTGGTTAATTAGAATACGTATTGAAGCAATCATAATGATGGTGGGTATAATACTATAGCCGATAGGATAGGCACCTCATTGTTGGTTTAGCCACTTTGTTAATTCCTCGTTTCGAACCCTGTTCAGGTAGTTCACCAGCATGAATGTATTGTGAACCAGCCTCACATCATTCCTCCTCCTACCACTCCCATCAAGTACATACTCACGAAGCTCCATGCGCCTACACGCAGGGCAGTTGCACGAGTAGTCCCCCACCCTGCTTACGTGAACCAACTCCAGCCTGCCGTTTTTAAGCACGTATATCCTACCCTCAGCCGCCCTCTTCCTGGGCGTTAAGGAATCTGCACTGTAAATTTCCCTAACAATGTATTGCGGTAGCACATCTGGTGATGACGCACCAAGCAGGTGTATCCTGACTGTCAAACCGTGTTTAGCAGAGTACTCCTTAATCCTGGAGATTGCGTAGGCAATGTTATCAACATCACTGCTTGATAGTACCCTCCCGCCAGTGCCGATTGCGATTAATGCACTATCCCTATACTGCGCCACGAGTTCAATGGTTTCCCTTACACTGTATTCAACATCATCCTTGTATATCCCTTGGATAACAGGTACTAGACCGCTGAACCCCACTTCATCACTTGCCTTAAGCATCTCACCCAGGCGCCTCAACGTAACCTCAACACTAAGCCTCGACAACTCCCTAAGCCCACCATGACTCCCCAATAATCGCCTAACCACCTCCCTACTCGGTTTCGGTACTTGCTCCCTTATCGCCTTCGCTATATTAACCACAACATCCCTAACCTCACCATCAACATCAATACCCGTGTACCCATCCACAGCAATGTCAATGATAGCCTGCTCGTAAAGCCTAACGGGTACATCGTAGGCAATGCCCAAATCAACACCCAGCCTACTGTAAACCTGGACAATACTCCTCGGATTCTTACCGAGCCCGAAGACCTCACGGAAATTATTCCTATTAATCCCATGATCCATCATGATTTTAAGCCCCCCTACCCTTAAGCCACGCCTAGCCAGGTACTCCCTTATCGTGAACCCAGACTTAAACACCCTACGTAACCCAGGCTCAGGCCTAAGTAACACGCCCTCAGTGGCTTCAACTAGGGCATCAAGCCAACCATACTCATGTGCGTAGAACAAGTCAGCAAGCTCGATAACGGGGTAGATAATCATGACCTCAAATACTCCAAAAGAATTGATATGACCTCAGGCATTGTTGTAAAATTGCCTAACAATTCAACCAAACGCATGCTCAAGCCACGAACCTCCCCACGCCTAATGAACAAGACCCTGTAGAAGCCACCACCATTATCATCAATCCTAACAGCCCTGTAGTACCCGTCTGGCCCTGGTAGCCTACCACTCAGTACAATGACCCTTGCACCATTCCTAACCGTTGAGACTACCTTGAGGTTACCCAAGTCCTCTACCGTGACAAGCGCCATGATTGTAGTGGGCTTCATTGCCAAATTAGTCTAATTAAGCCCCTAGCCTGGATAACTCATGCCCGAGGTTCAAGACCAAAGCCTAAACCTCCAAGCCGTAACAGAACTATCCAGCTACAAGCCAGAGTACCTTACTTTAATGATACCCACAGAGGCTCTTGAGGAACTGGCTAAGATGCTTAAGGGCATAATCCTTGATGCCGAGGCAATAGCCCATGATGCGGATAATGTGGATAATGTGAACGATGTTTATGGGCTAGTTGCCTCAATGGGGGACGTGGCTAGGAATATCATTGACAAGGCTAACAATGCCCTGAGTATCCTCAGGGAAATTTTCGGAGCCTAGTACCCAAACCCAAATTCATAAGCCAGCCTCCTGAGTACTATCGCATTAATACTATTAACATACCTATCCGATACGGTCGTTGTTGTAACCCTCAAGTCATAAGTACCATCGAACCTCAGGCGCCTTGAACCATGCTGTGGGTGTTCTATAACCACCAATGAGCGTGGTGATACGAGGAATGCCCTCGGTACGCTTACTACCACCAACAGGTTCTCAAGCACCCTAGGCTTCAACACTGGCTCAGGCTCATACTCGAAGTTAATGGGCAAGCCACGCTCAACCCTAATGTAGTGATTGCCAATCATCAACTCGTCAATTCGCCCCGAGTTATTGAGCATGTCCTTCACGTTACTTATAATCTCACCCACCATTTTATCGTAAATGCGCTTAGCCTCCAGGGCAGTTACCCTAAGCATAACATCCCTCAGCCTACTATCCACATCAACATCAACCCTCGCTACCACAGTTTCATCAGAAATAATCATACTACCATCCCCAGTACTCATTACCGTAAAGTACCCGCCGAGGATGCTGGAGAATAACCCACCCAGTTTTCGTATAAAACCCCGCCTTAATTCACTCACAAGTGGGTCGCACCTAGGTACATTGGGGGCTATGTCAGCAAGCGCACCTGGCACTATTATGTACACATCACCGCCACTTACTTCAGCGCTTGGGTTGAAGCCCTGGTCGATTAGGATGCGCATTATCTTGTCTGCCATGTGGTTTGCAATGCTGGCTAGTACCTGCTCCTTGAATAATGACTCAAGGTGCTTGTCATCAGCCCTCGTTAATTCGAAGACAACCTCACCCTGAACCCTATACCTCCCAGTCGTTAGGACTGCCTCTTGGCTTAAGACATCAACATCATAGTCAAACGCCATCCTGAAGTCACTGTCACTGGCGGTGGCAATAATCACAACCCCACTACCAGACTCATTGTAGCAACGGTGGATGCCATTCCTTGCGTAGAGGCTGAATAAGTCAAGCTCATTGATGAACAACCCATCACGGTAGTCATTAACACCAATAACGTAATCCCTCCCTGGCATCCAGGGTGGTTCAATGGAGACTCCAAGGTAGTTCTGTGAGAATACTATAATTCTAACATACCTCCTACCCTCAAGCACGTTCCTCATGAAGAACTCAGCATGAGTACTATCAATGAAGAGCCCCTCCACCAGCCTCCCCACAGGCTCCCCACCACTGAACAGTAGCCTTACCACATCAACCAACTCCCCCCTCACGCTAATACCCCAATCAACATTACACGGTAGGATTTTTGAAGGGAGCATTGGGATAATACCCCTCATTGGGGTGAACACGTTAATCACCCCTCTCCCTCCTCCTAACCCCAACCGATACCCCTCCCCTAACCCTCAGCCTAGCCTTCTTAATTTGGACTTGACTAACCCGAGCCACGGGTAGGGTATGCGCACACTCTTAATTAGCCTCAAAATTCAACAATCCTAAACCCCAACTCCCTAGCCAACTCCAAAGCACCACTAGTAAACCAAGCACCAACTAGAACACCCTTGGCATTAGGCAATGCATCAACATAACGCTTCAATTGACTAACAGCATTCAAATCCACAATCCCACGCTTAACCTCAATAACAACCCTAGTACCACCGCAGTCAGCCACAACATCAGCAACACCATGCCCATTGAGAGGCACCTCAGTCCCAACAAGCCTAGCGTTTTGGCAACCAGTAACCCTTGGCAGGTTCTTAACAACCCATTCCTTCACATCCTCATGAGTACCCTGAAGCCTAAAATCACCCTCGTTGGCAATGGCAACCTCAACCCAGGCGACATCGTGTATGTTGATTTTAAGAACCTCGTGTGGCCTATGCCTAATTGCAATAATCTGCCTCCCACTGAAGTATATCCTTGAGCCAGGCGGTTGCCAATTCAACGGTTGATAACCCTCATTCGAGTGAACTAGCAGTGAACCATCAGGCTTAATGATTATTAGCCTCCATGCTTCGCCAGCCTTTGATGAGGCTCTGCCATTGTACTCGATACTGCATTTGGCATTCATTACAATGACCATTCCCTTGGCTAGAGCGTGGTTTAGGCTGGTTGGGTCTAGGCTCAGGGCCATAGTTCAGTGGGTTAGCCTGTCTGATTAGTACGAGCACCTTATTAGTGGCTTAACCGTAGTGCCCTCGTGTTCAGGTTCAACAGGTACCTCTACCCAACAGTGGAGTGCATTATAAAAAGGCATGCCGAGCTTAACGGTGAGCCGGTACCCGTTAGTAGTATCCTCGAATGCATGAGGGGGAATGGGTACAGTGGTGTTAGGAACATTTACTACGGGCTTGAGGCATCCATCCAAAACGGTTACATTACCGTCGAGTACTCGAAGGATGGTAGGGGGAAGAGGAGGCTCTACGTGCCGACCCTGCTTGGTGCAGTGGATGCTGGCATCTACAGGGCTGTTAGTGAGGTCTTGTACAGTGGTGAGTCCCCGAGCCCTGAGTCTGTTAGGACTTTCTTATGCTCAATGAGGCATCCCATCTTCTGGATTGCCGTTGGTAGGCTTGCGGGTGGTATTGCATTGGGTGATAATAAGTGGGCAAACCTCGCCCTTTAGGGCGGGGTTATCCCACTATGTGGGTCTTAGGCGTTGGGTTTATTAACCCCTGCTTTGCTAGAGCATTTAGTAGCCCCCATCAAAGGGGGTAACCTCCAAGACCCCAAGGAACCCTCGCCCTTAAGGGCGGGGAAGGGGTCAGATTGCAACAGGAGTGTTGGAGGTTGAAAACCACCCCAGGTTTAGTGGGGTTGGGGTTTTAAGGGGGGCTTTAGGAGCCCTCGCCATTAGGTTCACAGCTTATAATGCGGAACAGTGTCACCAGGCATAGTGCCTCCTAGTCACAAGGAATGTTACAACGGCAACAATGGCTACGATAACAATCACCATTACAAGCGGTACACTTGAACCACTCGCCCTAGCCGTAACAGTCACAGTCAGGTAGTGTACGACAGTAGCCGTGATAGTCCTATTCACGGTGACTGTAGTGCTTACGTAAACCGTTGCCGTCTTGGTGACGGTCGTGGCATTACTCACGGTTTTGGTAACAGTCACCGTAGTGGTGGCAGTTGCCACAACTGGAGCCGTAGTCGTAGTCGTGACTGCTCCCTTAAGGCCAGGAGTGCAAGATGCGCCATTCAGTGGTATTATGCTCACGTAGAGGCGCATGTTGTATGTATTGAGGAATGCAATAACTGCAGTGTCACCAGTGACCACGCCGTCAGCCTCAAGGTAACCCCAATTACCCATGCCAGTAAGGTTTGCGAGGAGTGTTAATGAGCCTTCAACCAACTTGAATGCGCTTACAATACTACCCCATGCCACGATAATGTAACCATTGTTGAATGGTATTGGGTAGGCTCCACTGTAGTTCCCTGGGATTGTTATGCCTACACTGCCTATTGTGAGGGTGTGGGATTGTGGATTGTAGGTGTAGTATTCTCCATTGCTTGTGACTCCAGCTACTAGGCCTTGGCTTATTGGCGTGATTGCACCATTCCTGAGGTTGATGAATGCCATGCTACCATTATCAAGGAGTAGTACACCACTCATATCATAGGCGTTAATAGTGACAACATCGGGGATGTTGTAAGTCTTGAGCACTACCCCGCTCATTGTGGTTACTAGGATTCTTGTGCTTGGGTAGTTTAAGCCTGGTGTAGGCTCATAATCAATGTAAATGTACTCCCCATCACTCGTGTAGCTTAATACAACACCACTGTGGGTAATGTTGATTGGGCTCCCCCAATGCCTGTCATGCCATACTGCCTCCTGGAGTACCACTGTAACATTGGGGAACCTGCCATAGACTCTGAGCCACATTAAGGTCAATGTACCGTTTGGTAGTCTTGCTAACTCGGGTTCAACTGTATTTGTTGCCTGTGGTGTTGGGGCTTGGGTGAATTGGCAGTTTGTAATGTAGTAGCCTTTTAGGCTTGGTGCAACGCCGAAGGTTACTGGTGCGTAGTAGAGTAGTACCGTGGTGCTGTTGAGTGGGGTTAGCGTGTAGTCGCCTAGCCCAGTGTTAGTCATGTTTATTGTTGTTACTGCCATTGCCACGTGCCCTGCTAGTACTGCCATTACCACCACTATTGCCATTATTGGGATTGGGGTTAGGCTCCTCATGGGTTTGGCTTGGGGGCATTGGGGTAATTAGGCTAATTAATGCTCAAATATAATTGAACCATGGCTCGTGTGCTCACGATTGGTGAGCCTAAACTTGAGAATGCAATCGCCATTGTTGGGACTAGGAACCCATCAAGCGCCGTTGATGGGTTGGTTAGGAGGCTAGTCAAGGCGCTTGGTGAAGGTGGCTACTCGATAATCACTGGTGGGGCTATTGGCGTGGATTCAATCGCCATTAAGCATGCTATTGCCTATAATGTGCCTTACACTATTGTTAAACCGTGCCTGACTGGTGCCGAGGAGCCTCCCCCAGGTGGTGCCTTGGTAAGCCCATACCAGTGTAGGAGCCTCTCAAGGAGGTATTTTGTTGGGAGGGATAGGGTTATTGCTGAATTGGCGTTAGCCATTGTTGTACCAGAGGCTCGTAGTGGTACTGCCAAGTATGCCTGTTGTGGGACGTGGTACACTGCTGTTAAATTTGGGGTTAGGAGTGGTAAGCCTGCATTCATTTTTAAACCACTTGTCAATGAGCCTGGTGTTCTTGAGGCTTTTGGGGTAATGGTTAGTGGTGGTGTTAAGCCTATTGCCAGTGTTAGTGAATTATTTACAGAATTAAAGAGGCTTCGAGGTGGTGGCTATGAAGCAGTTCAAAATGGCAATCGCCATTAGCCAGAGGAGTGCGGTGACTAGGTTGCTTGCAGTGTGTATTGGTAATAGTACAGCCTCCTGCCCGTTAATTACAGTAATCTCCCCAATCCTGGCGAGTAGTGATGGGTCTTTAACAGCAAGTTCATGCAACTGTGCATTGAGGAGGTTACTCATGCCGTATATTGTGATAGGAGTATGTCGAAATCCACGTAGGCTAGAATAATGAGCGAGGTGAAGTAGATGATGAGGCTTACAGTACCCCTCGTGAATAAGCCAATTACAGAGAGGACTAGGACAACCAGGAGTAACTCCAGGATGAGGCGTGCAGTTCCTTTACCCATAATCGAGTACCCACTTGGCGTCTTGAGTACAATACCCCATGGCGTGAGGCTTACCGTGCAGATGGGCGTGTTTACGGCGTATAGTGGGGTGAGGAACCATGCTATTAACACGCCTGTGATTATTGCCAATTGTATGAGGCCAAGTATTGTCTTGAATGCGCCTATGGCTTCATCCATGGGTTGTGTATTAGGATTAGTGGTTAATTAGTATCCTTGAGGCATTGGTATTACAGCGTAGGCGGCTAGGTCACTCCACGTGACGTTCTGAACCTCACCAGGCTGTGGTAGCCTAGCCTTGAGGACTAGGACAATGAGCATTTCCTCCCCACCATACCTCCACTGCCCCCTCTCGCATTTAATATTGTACTGTTCTAGTAGGCTTGCTGTTGCCTGGTGCCCAATGTAGCATTTAACATCCTGCGCCTTGAGTAGGTTTAGTAGTACCTGACCTCCTCCCCGCCCTTAAGGGCGAGGGTTCCCCGAGGTCTTGAGGGTTACCTCCCCTTTTACGGGGGCTACTCTATTATGCTCTACGATGAATGATAGGGGCTTTTTGATGACTAGGGGTATCTGGCCTATCGCCCTCTTCATGATATTCAATGCACCGTTTAGGTCGCTGTGTAGTTTATGCCCCTTAGGACAACTAACAATCCCTCTTGGTTGTCTTTTAACTTCCACACCGTGGTAGGCGCAGTACCTTGAGGTATTGTACTCGATGACTATAAACACCTTCATGCCGTACTCCTGTGCCTTCAACTCGATGGCTTCCATGAGTTTTCTGTAACTCCACATGTTCACAGTGAACTTGTTACCCTTCTGTTGAGCGATGTTGAATGGGTAACCCAGATATATAGTGGAGACTCCTAGCTCGTGGAGTGTCTTGACTAGGTGGCTTGCAAGGTTCCTGTAAAGGTGGAGTAGCCTCCTCCTCAACCTCCCATGAAGCCTCCTTACTTCGTGGTTCAACTCATCAACTGCGTCACTCAGCAATTTACCCTTGAGCGTATCCCTCAAGGACTGGATACTTGAAATAAGCCTCTGCATGTAGAAGTAATCCTCCTTTGTTCTTATGCCCTTGTAGAGTAGCCAAGTGCCGT
>Ga0208151_100953_pt1 | contig 10101 bp, 8 predicted proteins | sample ECH_Bhost_MetaG_FD_187130 | JGI IMG/M metagenome (GOLD analysis project Ga0208151, IMG submission 187130) | Hot spring microbial mat communities from Yellowstone National Park, Wyoming, USA - ECH_B host_MetaG (SPAdes) (version 2) | ecosystem: Environmental > Aquatic > Thermal springs > Hot... | reverse complement strand
CCACGGGCGCTGCGGGCGGCTCCCGCCCCGCATGCCTTGCCCAATGAAGGGTGTTGTAGATCTCACAAGCCAACTTCAACTGGGCCTTTAACGCCCTCAACGTTCATCGATCGGTGTATGCTCTAAACCTAAACCCCACGATGGGCATCAGAAAAACAGGAACATCAAATATTTGTATTTCCCCCTCATCCCCGCCATAAATGGCGAGGTTTCCCCCATGTGTATAAAGAAAACTATCTGACCTCCTTCCCGCCTTGAGGGTTTCCCAAGGCCTTAGGGTTTACGCCTCATTATGGGCGCTACTCGGTTACCTCCCTTGGTTTTGTCTCTTTAGTTCTCTTACTGATATTCCTCTATCCCTGGCATATTTAGGCTTTATTGTTAAAATCCATTGTTTGAGATCTTCACTATTGATGGTATTAGAATAGGATTGTATAAAGAGAAGAATTGAATTTATTAGTTATTTGTTTTATTTATTATATCAAAAATCGACTTAGGGTCATCGTACCAATATTTCTTGTATTTTTCTGGTAATCTCTTTTTATCGTCTGTATAAAGAAGGAGATATACGTATATGTTTAATCGATCTTTATGGAACTCTTTTATTTTTTCATTTTCTTCGAAGATTCTTGAATATCCATCAACTTTGTATTCGTAATCAGTAAATGAAGTACTTTTAGGATCTACGAATATGATGTAATAATCATTGTCTTTCCTTATCCAGAAAATGAAATCTGGATAGAATTTATCCTGTCTATTATCTTTCTTGTTATAATATGGGATGTAAATCTTATCTGTGGTCTGGTCTATTTTTGAGAAATACCAAAAGTCCGCATTTACCTCATTGTTTTTAATATAATTTTCAAGGTCCTCGATAAATTTTTTCTCGCTCTCTTCCTTTATTATATGATTTATGAGATCTTCCTTAGAATCCTCTGCCACGATTACAGGGATGTAATAATGGTTCTTTATATTCTTAATACTGATTTTAAATTTGTCTTTTTTAAATTCCACATCGTCGAACCAGTTTATTTTCTTTACTTGCCTTTGAAATTCTTCCGGCGATATCTCATTGTTTTTTAACTTTCTAGTTAACATATCAAGTTGTTCTTCCTGTCTACCATAACCTATCACATAATTTATCTTCTTTTTTAAATCATTTAATTCATTTTCCTCGAGAATTGCACTTATTTCCTTAAAGTGTATTATTTCGTTTTCTAGGTTCTTAAACGTATCAATATTCTCTAAGATAATTTTAATATGGTTTATCAGATCGATGGTTTGCATGAAGGCGTTTCCATCATTATTTCTATCGAAATTATCTTCCCTGAGATATTCCTTTAATCTTGGTATATCAGAGACTTGTAGATATTCGTTGTATAATGCATAAAGCAATTTATCATCTCCCAGCCATTGAACATATCTATTCAACAATTCATAATTTCCTGTAAATTTAGGAATTTCTGAAATCTCTGGCTTATCATTTTCCCTATAAACAGGTATCAGTAAATTATGGCCATCAATATTTTTGTTCTTCTCTAATTCTATATTGAAGCCGGATTTACTCCTTTCGTATTTTATTGAATCCATGATTTTTTTAATATTTTCCACATCAGTGCCGAAGACAAAGAGGGATTCAATCATAGATACATCGCAACTCTTGAGTTTATCCCTTATTGTTTTAGCCAATGTATTTTCATTGGCCAGGAATCTCAAACGCTTTCTCATGCCTTTTAAAGGCTCTATTCTTTCCCCTCTACCTATGGATTGCAGTACATATTTCCTTGAGTCGCCCATACCAATGTTGATGAACATCATCACATTTGGTCTATTGGAATCCCAGCCTTCGTAAAAAGATCTTGAACCTAGAAGTATGTTTATTGAGCTATCATCTTCATTTAACCTTTGAAAATAACTCTGGTTATCATAGGACTCATTTATCTCGTAATTTTTCAATTTCTCTTTAACCCATTTCCCGATGTCGCCAATCTTTATTAGTGCAAATGGTTTATCAGAAGTCTTAAGCTTTAGAACCAACTCCTCTTCATTATTTGGAATTTTTATAACCTCAATTTTACCATTTGTTTCTGAATTATAAACGTATTTCAGTATGTGATCGTAAGTTATGCTTTTCAAAAAATTTTCATCAATTATTAACTCATCATGGGCAAACACATACCTTGGATGACTCTTTAATTCATCCAATAGATCAACCATCGCCTCATTGTAATTATGTATATTGGACTCTATGGCGATTTTTTCTAATACATTGAAAATTATCTGTAGATCGGAATCATCTATATTTACCGAATTGCCGTATATTACCATCATTGGGTTATGGTATAAATCCGATTGAATACTCAATTGATTATCGGATTTAAAAGTTGAAGAGATACTTTCTCTTGCCATTTTAATAGCTGTGAGAAGTATTAATGACTTTAATACAATCTTTTCCTTCTCATTTTCATCAAATTCATCAAATTTATCCATGTTTTTTTGAGATACGTAGACATTCTTGCCGTATCCTTTCTCTATGAAACGATCTAGGTTGAAGTTGAATACGGTCGTTATAATATCCCATGGATCTGTAAATGTCGCGGAAAAGTTAAAGAGAAAACCAAATCTAGTTATGAATGAATAATACAGTTGTCTTTTGGAATCCTCCTTATCCCCTTTATGTGCTTCATCCAATATCAAATACCATTTACCGTTATTTTCGAAATCCATGTACGATAATTCCTTTTCCTTTGTCTCATTGGAAATCAAATCAGATCTATAAAAGAACACATTTATATTATCCTTGCTTGCCGAGATTTCGAAGTTCTTTAACTTATCATAATCCTTTAGATTGTGTAGAACTATCTTTCTATAATGATAATAATTGTATTCATCCACGTGCTTTCTGAATTGCTCTATCAGATCTTCCCTATATGTTAGAAATAGAATATCATTCTTAGGTATTTTTCCATTATTCATTAGATAATCCAAGAGCTCGATTAGTTTAATTATGACTAAGGTTTTTCCCGATCCAGTAGCCATCCAGAAGCTAGCTCTGTTAACAAAATTGTAGAAGCCTATTACCTTTCTTTTCTGTCTGTTTTCATAGTCATAATACTGTAACAATTCTTTAACGGCCTTGTTTTCATCAGATGGGCCCAAGTCCTTTATCTTATTATTTCTCTGCAACAATTCATTGTATAATTTCTTCTTTGTTTCAATGAATTCGTCGTATTTATTCTTCTTTGGATACTCATATAGATCACCATAGAAATGCTTTAGAAACTTAATGATGTTTTTAATTGCATCTATCTGATAGTCAAATAATTTCTTCCTATCTGAAAAGTATTCAATGTTATTTAATCGCCAAGCTCTGGGTAAGGATCCATAATCCAATTCATTGGCAATAGTTTCGTATAAAATATTCTCTTTCTTCTCTTCCTTCTTAGCCATCTTTACCACCATATTAACGGCTTTATGGTTTTGAAGTCTATTCTGTCATATTTTACCTCTTCTTCATTATTATTATCATCCACCAATATCACGGAATCCTTTGTTATCCTCTTAATCCATTTGCCTTTCAAGTTTGATAATGTTTCTGCAATATCTATGTTCGGATAAATTTCATCAAATTTTATGCTAATTTTGTTGTTCTTGTAATCCAATTCCATAGCATCAAGCAATTTAGGATCCTTTAAGAAAACATATTGCTCATAAATTGATTTATCATTTAAATTAAAGAATGGTTCTGACGGAGTGTAATGGCATCTTCTAAGTGTTTGCTCGTACTGTTCTAAATCAAAATATTTTACAAAAGTGGATATTCCATCATTGTCCATTGGGTTCCCGTCTTCCCAGTTAAAAGAATATGCTAGTTTTTTGATTCTCGGGATAATAATTGTATTGAAATAATCTGCCATTTCCACAAGAATAAATTTTCTTTTGCCGCCATCCTCCTTATTAAGCTTCATAACTGCATGGGCTGTAGTGCCTGAACCAGCAAAAAAATCTAAAATAATATCACTATTTTGTGTGCTCATCTTAAGCAAATATTTAACAAGATTTGAAGGCTTGGGATACTCAAAAAGTCTTTTTCCGAAAAGGTTTGAAATCTCTTTAGACCCCATTTCATTTGTAAATTCTGTAATTAATGTGTCATATGGATTTTCCCTATTTCTAGGATTGCCTTCATTGTCAACAAGTTCGTATTCCTTATAATAAGCTTTCCATCTATTGTTTTTATCTTTCTTAAATACAATAAACCCCTCCTTTATTCCCCAGCTAACTTTTTCTTTAGACCATCTAAATATCCATCTTTTATCATTTGGATCCCCGCCAGGCCATATTTCTATTTTTTCTGGTGCAGGTATTTTTTTAAAAGTTTTACCGTCAGAAATTTCTATGACCTCATCTTTTTTAATGATTATAGGATAGTCTAGACTCGGGGAGTATTGTATACTTCCCCTATCTAACTGATTTAGGTCAAAAGCCCCTCTTTCCTTTAAATGTTCATCCGTGAATTTTAATCTTGAATTATCAGCTTTTCTTCGATTCAATATAAGTTTATCCTCATTCTTTGAATATAATAATATATAGTCATGAGAATTAGCTATATGCTTTATATCTTGTCTTGGTGCTATTCCACTCTTTCTTACAAGTGTTGCAATAAAATTTTTTTCGCCAAACATTTTATTTAACAATATTTGAATTGAGCTGTTGAGTTTATACTAACACTACTTTTTATAGTATCTCCAATACTAATAAAAATCGAAGAACTATCATTCATTAAAACTTGTGCAAACGAAAGCCGATTTTCTAGCATAGTAAGCCAGGAAGAGGATTGATATCTATCTTTATAGATAAATTCATCACTCCCAGTATTATAAGGAGGATCAATATATATTGTTTGTACCTTTTCCTTAAATTTAGGCAAAATAGTATTCAAAGCCTGATAATTCTCAGAATGAATTAGCCATCCATCTAATTCTTTATCTAAATTATCAAATAATGAAAGAATATCTAATTCTAAATCCTTAAAGTACTTTGTATCTATTGGTAGGAACTTATATTTAGGATTTAAACTTTCTATCAAACCCATTTGAATTATATCTTCCTTCCTAAAATTATTATCAACAATTTTCAATTCCTTCCATTCGTTAATCTGGTCATTTATTCTTTCATGATTTAATATCTTCTTTATGATTTCCATTCCACCATTTTTATTGGCAATCCTATCTAAAGTTATGACATAATTGGAATTCAAAACAAATTTAGGTTTATTCCATATTTTAACAAGTTCATCCTCAAATTGTGATACAAAATCAATAATCTTATACGCAATTTCCTTTAGAGTTTTTAATTCTTTTATCCTCTTCTCAGAAAAATCCGATTCATCGTCAAAAAGGTAATTCTTTAGCCAAAGATCAAATTGTTCTCTTAAGAAAGATTTAGCGTCCTTATTAATGAAGTAATCAACTTCATTTTGTTTCTCAAAGATTTTGAATATTTTTTCAATATCTTCCTCATTGAGATAAATCCTATTAGTATTTAATTTCCTTGTTATTTCTCCAAACTCAGTTTTTCTTCCCCTTTCCGAATATAAAACATAAAATGAAACCTCATTGTTTTTTATATAGTTTAATTCATATATTACTTCTCTCTTTTCATTTGCGGATTTGTGCTCTAATTTAGATACATCAAATTTTATAATGTATTTGACGTTATCCTTGTTATATTCCACCGTTAAATCATTCCATAATCTATCCGTCTTCACGTAATATAACATTCTTGTCTTCCAGAATAGGATAACGTCATCCTGATCAGTGTATATTTTATCATAGATTTTACTTTTTAGAGGTGTATAGGTGAAGTATATTGAACCGGATTCAGAAAAATATGTGGAAAAGAATGTATTGAGCTTATCGTATATCTCCTCCTTGAAATCAGGAAATTCCTTCAATTTTTCATCAATTTCCTTTTTTAATTCTTTGAATACTATATCGAAATAGGATGATTTTATTTTCATTAAATTTACGAATCCAGAATTGCCCTCAATCTTTGCTCCTATGAATATATCTTTTAATTTATCATAAAATAATTGTTCATTCTTTTCCATATTTGCTCACCATCTTTCTATATATCTTCATGCTCTCTCCCTCTTTAATATTTTTCTGTTGATACCATAACGTTGACTTGTTTATCTTCAACTCTTTCCCTTTTTCAAGATCAATTGACATAATCTTATTCCTCATTTCATTGCTGTCATTCCTTGATATCACTATATCTGGTATCTTGAATTCAAAGTAATTTTTTCTTTCCTGTTATGTGTTTACTCAATTCCATGATATTCTCAGTTTTCATTCGTTCTGGAATTTCAATTCATTATGAGATTCAATGCATTACCAGATAAAAATAAATTAGACCTATACCAATTGATAATGAAGTAATAAAAAGTGCAAGAATTGCAAAAAAAAGCGACCTAAATGCATTTCTTGTCCTAAACCAAGAAAAAGTTCTATGAGTAAAATTTCTTTCATTCAAGTATCTTATTGCTTTTTCTGTACTGACAGGAATATTCTCTATTCCCATTTCTTTTTCAATCGACTCCATCCATGCAACCCTAACATCTTCCAAAAGTCTATATTTAGTCAGTGCAACCAGAAGGACAAAATCAAAAATTCCTCCTAGAATTAATACCAGTCCCATTACTAAATAATTATTCTTGATAAAACCAAAAGACACGGCAAAGACAACTGATGTTATAGTAATAGCAACACTAGGAACTTGCCACAACAATTGGTCAAACATTCTGTAATCGCAGGAAGCTCTATTATATTGAGCAATTATTAAATTTTGTTTAATCTTTTCTTTATCTTCATCGTTCATTCGATCCTCACTATAGTCCTACTATAAACCTTTCCTCTTTTATATTTTTCTGTTGATACCATAACGTTGACTTGTTTATCTTCAACTTTTTCCCTTTTTCAAGATCAATTGACATAATCTTATCCCTGACCCGAGAATAATTGTTTCTTTTTATTTCTAAGGTATTACGAATTCCAGTTTTTACTATTCCAGTAATGTATTTGCTCAATTCCCTTATGCTCTCAAACATGATACTTTCTAAAGTGTGCTGTTTATTCTTGAATTCATAACGCTGATTGAAATTGTTCTTGATTTTCTCAATCAATAGTTTTGCTGTATTAGGTTTTAACCTAATATGGTAATTCTCAGTTGTGTTATGAAATCTGACTTCTTTAATTTGTTTTCCATTAATTCGATTACGGAATAGTCAACGACATTTCTGAACAGTTCCTGTAAATCGTATACCAAAGGATGCTTTGAGGGTGCCATTTCATGAAGATAGCCGATTGAAACATCTAAACCTATGGAATTGATATCTTTCCTTACCATTGATTCAAGTATTGCATATCCATAATTCGGCAATGCATTGATTGGATCGGATGCGTTCATATTCCATGAATACGAAAGATTTTTCCTTCCTTCAAAGTGGAAATCTTTGGCTAAGGAATTGAATATTTTAGTTAATTCTGACCAGTAAGCCGATGCTATTCCACCATCACACATCATTAAGCTGTTTATGTTATTGTAATTCACTCTCTCAATTTCCTTGTTTATTGTTGATAAATCCATATCATAGAAATTGGAAAGTGCTTTCAATAGATACATGCATGGAAGACGCTGATCGCCAGTAAATACGTTCTGAAACAGTTTTTCGCATCTTTGAAATATATAGGGTTTGAACCTCAGACGGCCCCATCAAGGCATTTCCGACCGAATCTCAACGTTGATTAAACGCCGATCCTTTTTTCTGGTTCTATTTAACTGCATCACAAACAGCATTATTACAGACCGTATATCCTGAAGACGTAGTTCTTCAGCGCATCAACGAATGCCATCCAGACGAATGCAAAGGCCAGAGCCATCAATATGGAGTATACGGGTATTTTGTTAACGAGGATACCCAGTGCAGATATCAGAGAGATTCCGATTATATCACCAAGTATCGATAACATCAAGTATCGTGAAGGCTTTGAGTGCCAGAAGCGCCCTCTTTCTCTTACCATAAAAACATTGAACAAGCCGCTGAATACAAGCACATCAAATATTAAGGTATGTATCATGTTTTTTGAGAAATGGAGATACAGACCAGCATAGAGAACTATAAAACCCTCAACTACGAGAAGGGCCGCTATAAGACCAGATGTGACTACCATGGCCTTTACATTCCATTTTTCTGGCTTATTCGAATACCTTACATTATCTGTCGCAATCGACATGGTTACGAAATCGTTGGCGAATAGTAGTAGTATTATATCAAATGGCGTGGTCACGAAGAAATGCACGGCGAAGAACGAAATCGTCAGAAACACCACAACCTGTATGGTTTTCACTATCTTGTTAAGCGTATACGTCAGCATCCTCTGGAATATCCTCCTTCCCTCTTTGACTGCCTCGACTATATCAGAAATGCCTTCATGCGTAAGCACTATGCTTGCCGAAGCCTTTGCAATATCAGTAGCGTTGCTGAGAGCTATACCGACCTCCGCCTGTCTCAACGCGGGTGCATCATTGACACCGTCGCCGGTCATTCCGGTAATATGACCCTCTTCCTGCAGCGATTTCACTATTCTGAACTTATCCTCTGGAAATACCTCTGCGTATATGGCACACTCATCTGAAAATTTGCCATCAGTATGGATGTTGCAGGCCTTTCCCTCGATTCCCACCTGTTTACCTATCTCCTCAGCTATGGGTTCATTGTCTCCTGTGACCATTTTAACCGAGACGCCGAGATCCTTTAGATCTGATATGAGCTGCTTTGAGTCATCACGCGGCGGATCATAGAGTGGTATTAAACCGACAAGATGCATCCCATCCTCTCCGGCACCTACGGCTATGACCCTGTAGCCTCGCTTTGCCAGATTCACAACATCATCCATTATTTCATCGTATTTCGTGTTGCACAGCTGGCTTATGATCTGTGGTGCACCTTTGGCCACCTTTATGGTTTTTCCATTCATCTTGATTACCGCTTCGGTTCGCTTGGTTGAAGGGTCAAATGGCGTGAAGGCCATCCTAAGCGAAATATCCGGTACTATGTTCCTGGCCTTTGCATATTCCAATATGGCCTTATCTATGGGATCATCGCTCTGAACTTCAGATGCAAATGCCGCATACATTATGAGATCTTTCTCATCTGCGTTGAGCGGTATAGGATCCACAACTGTAAGATGATTCTTGGTTATGGTTCCAGTTTTATCGGAGCATAGAACATCCATCGATGCAGCATCCTCTAATTGCGCTTAGTCTTGTCACTATAGCACCCTTTCGAGAAATGTCGAGAGCCCCATAGGCCATAGCTATCGTGAATGTCGCAGGAAGTGCCACAGGAATTGAAGCTATCAGAAGCACTAGGATGAGTGGAATTATGTCCTGTATTGGTATATGAATAAAGTAAGAGTATGTGGCGGTTATCAGAACAAGGATCACATCTAGTATTATCAGATCCCTAACTATGCCAAATATGAGTGATTCTATGTGTGATTTAGTTCCAGCAGATTGTATAAGATCAGTAGTTTTTCCAAAGTAGGTATTTGGTCCGGTCTTTACGACAACGGACAGTGCTTCCCCGCGTTTGACTATAGATCCTGAGTACACGGCATCTCCCCTCTCCTTTGACACCGTTACGCTTTCTCCCGTCAGCGCAGATTGATCAATTTCAAGGCTACCTGATATTACGACTGAATCCGCTGGTACAACATCCCCCAGCCTTATGTCTATAATATCCCCTGGAACCAGAAACCTGGCCTCAATTTGCTTCCAGTTACTTGACCTGATAACTCTCGCCCTCACCCTGAGCTTTTGTTTTAGGAGTTCTACCGCATTTTCAGCCTTCGATTCCTGAAAAAATCCTATGAATGCGTTGAAAACGAGAAGAAACAAAATTATGTATGTATCGAGATATTTACCAAGCAAGGCAGTTATTACTATGGTGGCCTCCAGCATCCAGGGAACAGGCGCCCAAAATTTTTTGAGAAACTTGATGGCTTTGTTTTCCTTTTTTTTTTTTTTTTTTTTTTT
>Ga0208151_100950_pt1 | contig 10128 bp, 12 predicted proteins | sample ECH_Bhost_MetaG_FD_187130 | JGI IMG/M metagenome (GOLD analysis project Ga0208151, IMG submission 187130) | Hot spring microbial mat communities from Yellowstone National Park, Wyoming, USA - ECH_B host_MetaG (SPAdes) (version 2) | ecosystem: Environmental > Aquatic > Thermal springs > Hot... | reverse complement strand
GTCATGTTTTTGAAGGCTTTACCAAACTCGTCATTAAAGTAGAAGAATTGGTTAAACAACACCCTCTTTCCCGTGTTTTCTCCACCCTCCTCATCCATACCCAACTCCTCCTTCATGTCCTCAATACTCTTCTTACCCTTCTTCCTCTTCCTCTCTCCATCGACTGTGAATGCAATCCCTTTGGAGGCATCGTCAATATTTTTCGCAAAAGCCTCCATACTACCCTCGTTAATCAATATAATTGGTAGTAACCTCGCGAACTCTTCGTCCGTCAACCCGTACTCCTTCTTCAGTTGCATCTTCCAAACGCTACTAACTATACTGACAACAAAGTTGATTGACCTCGTCTTCAATAGATTAGGCCTCGCTATAAGTATATGCCCCATCCTGAATGGTAACAACTCCCCCTTTGCGTTCTCATCAGGTACGGTTGAAAACCTAACGTAAGGTGAGAATAAGGTACCAAAAGTTTGCATGCAGGAGGCTATTGCAAAATTCGTCCCTAAACCACCGTAATTCTGCATAAGATCGACACAACGGACGAGGAGGTCAGCCATCTACATGTATAGTTTATGCGTAGTTTTATTCTTACTTTCAATCTCCAGATCACGGCAACTCAACGAGGTACTAACGGTTTACCATCAGTTAACTTTTTCAACTTCAGGTTGATTGTACCCGATTATTTTTAACTGTAGTTTAACAAATAATCCTCTTCAACGTAAAAGTCTACCTTTCAGGAGGGTGTCTTGTCCTCCATCACCTTCATCTCGTACTCTACACCCTCAGTCCTACCCAAGGTTACCTTGCCATCGTTACGTATTACAATCCTGTACACATCGGTGTAAACCTCAACCATCTCATCAGTTACGTGTACCATCTGTATCTTCTCCTTCACTACCATCAAGGGTATCTTCGACAGCAATTTGACGATCTCATCTAGTAATATCTCCTGTTTTTCATAAAAATACTTGTACTTGTATTTGAGTAGTGTTATTTGATTCTGTAAGCTCAAGTTTTGATCAACCTCGTGTCCAAGTAGGTGTCCAAGGTGGTGTTTTGTACTCCTGGTATGGTTATACTTAGTTTGCCTATCTCAAACCTGTACTTGTAACCAGGGCACTCCACCTCTATCGTATCAAGCTTAGTGGGAAGAGGACTGCCACTCCTGTAATTCACTGGCTTACCATCGAAGTAAACCTTGTATTCACTACAAAGAATGTAAAGCCTGCCATCGTACAACAGGACTTGGGAAGACATCAACAAAATATTTTATCCTCACGTTTTAAAACTTTAACCATGGGTTTACAACACTACGTTAACGCAAGACTGTGGGCATTTAGGGAGAATATTAATGATATCGTGACTGCCGTACAGAACGGTTACTGGGAGGATGTGATCCACTTCATAGGAGCAGAGGGTGAAAGCTACCTCTCATGGAGAATGATGGTGAGGAGAGCTTGGGCGAGGAAAACGCTATTCAATCCGAATACAGCCCCTCCCAACCTTCCTCCGTACGGCTCAATTGAGATGTACGAGTACTAGTCGAAAAGTTGTTTGTACACGCTTAAGAAGTAATACCTCTTCGCAGTTTGTACACACCTGCTTGACATGTCATAATACTCCTCCTTACCCATGCCCATTGCGTATTTTGCAACCTCAACTACCTCCATGGGATCATACAGGTAGATGTCGGTAAACGGTGTCCTGTACACACCAGTTGCGTGAAAGGTTAACCCGCAGTCGTTGTACTCCGTGAAGGGTTTCACATCAAGCGTAATCGGTGGAGTACCAGAGGCCATTGCCTCAAGGGGTGTCATTTCAAACGCACCGTTACCACTGAGGGACAGGTAGAATTTGGCGGAACGATAAAGCTTGTACAGTTGGAATCTGGAGAGAGTGTACGCCTTAGTGTTGACAGGGTAATACGGGTTAAGTTTTGTGGCATATTCCTCCACGCTCCTATCCGCCCCATAAGGGTTGAAGTCAACAGTATACACGAGAAAGTTGCTACCAAGTTGCTTGATAACTACATCCGAACCAGGAGGGTACTTCCTTGGGGCTAGCCCAGCGATGTAGAGGAATGGGACTCTGTAGTCTTGTTTGGGTGGTAGCAGGAATCTAACTGCGTGAGGTACAACCCTGGGAGTGATCCTCCAGTTATACCTCTCCAGTACAGCCTGTGATGGTACGTAAACCTTACCGCAGTACTCGTCCTCATGCATTTCACCGTAGTAGTAACCGTCTAGTATTATGTAACAACGTTGGTAGTAACGCTGGAAGTCAGGGTAACCAAAGTAAAGGTTATCCATCGCCCACACATCACGTGCCGCTCCAGTTGCCTCAATGATGTCACTCTTCACGTTCTCTATACTTGCCGCTCCCTTATAACTAGTGTGAACGGCACGACGAGGAATGAGGAGTGGCATCTAACCACTCAGTTTTAATCCGTAAGTAGTCTCGAGGTAATTTAAGTACAAGTCCCAGGTTAGTGGACCCCATCCGTAGTCGTTCGTCTTCTCTATCCCACTACTCTTCAACACCTCCTTAACCTCATCAACCGTCAACACCTTTCCCAGTAGTTGTCTATGTGCCTGCCTCATCAACGTAACCAGTCCTGCGATGTGAGGAGTGGCCATACTAGTCCCTGCTATCGCCTGGAATGGGTGGACAATCCCCGTATACGATCCCATCATCCAACCAGTAATGCCACTGTCAATTATCGCACCCGGTGCGACCGTATCCGGTTTTACATCACCCCATGGTGTAGGCCCTCTACTACTAAAGTTGGAGACCTCACCTGCAGGACCAAAGGAGGAGACTTGGGAGTTGTCAACGGCGTTGTACGATCCAACGGTGAGGACTTGTGGTAGCCATCCTGGTGAGGATAAAGTACTGGGGTTGGGGCCACTGTTGCCTGCGGCAAAGACTGGTATTATACTAGCCTGCACAAGTGCTTGTATGGGCTTGTAGTACGGGTCCTCCTCGGGACTACTTGCGTTCTCCTGCCCACCCCAACTACACGAGATTATATCCGCCCCCAGTTGGAGGGACATGTACAAAGCCCTAAGTAACTCGGCGTCAGTACCCGCCCCCTCAACGTAATCCAATGCCTTCACCTCAACAATGTTGCAGGCTTGGGCTATCCCCTCACAAACTACTGGTTTCCCTTGCATCACAGAGAATAAGTCATCAGTAACCGTCCTACCCGCGATACATGACGCACACCACTCCCCATGCCCTATTGAGTCAACGTCATTTCCGTAAACCGCGGTGTGCTTTTGTAACTGCGGTGTCTGCCTATTAAACTGTGTACCACCCGTGTCAATTACGATTGTTGTCACCCCTTCACCGTTAAAACCCTGTCTATTTGCCTTATCAGCCCCGATCAACTGCTTCGTCCAATAAGTACTGGTGAAGTATAAGGGCGCCCTCCACAGGCTTTTACTAACTTGAAAGATGCCGGCGGGATTTGTAACGTATGGCAGGGATAGGATTCTCTTCCTCTTCACCTCCCACACATTCCTGGCGATTTTGGAGTCGTATAATGCGGCGAGGTCAATCACATTAAACAATCCAACGTAGTAACCAAACTCCTTGTAATAACCACCGGGTATGGAGTTATATGGTTCGTGCTCTGTTGGGTAAAGTCTGGATAGGACGTCAAAGATGGTTTTTGGTTTTACTAGGTGAAACATATCGTACTGCTGTACGTTGGTTGGGTCGTCCGTTTCTATTATCACTGGAAGAAGGGAGGAGGCGAAGTCACTAACCCGGAATACTCCCATGTGTGAAAATTAGGGTTACGATTTAAAAAGTATTTAGGTGGCGAGGGTAGTTAACGCGGTCACATAGTTATGCCCGCTCGGTGCCGTGAAGGTTTTTACGAGGGACATGGTTGATGGGTTGACTTTGTCGACGTAACCTGGGGAGGTGGAGTAACCAGCGAAGACGTAACCAGAGAGGTTGGTTAAAGTGTGTACAGCGTTATGTCCCGATGGTGCAGTGAAAGTTTTGACGAGGGACATGGTGGATGGTGAGATCTTACCGATTTTACCTGGATAGGTACCATAACCTGCGAACACGTATCCTGAGAGAGAGGCTAAAGACGATACATAGACATATCCTGATGGTGGAGTGAGAGTCTTGACAAGGGTCATGGTTGTTGGATTAACTTTATCGACATAACCGGGATTGTTAGAGTAGCCCACGTAAATGTAACCAGAAAGAGAGGTTAACGAACCTACAAATCCATGTTTTGCTGTAAAAGTCTTCACAAGAGACATGGTTGATGGAGAGATTTTGTCGACACGACCTGGATTTGTATTTAGATAACCAACGAAGACATAACCGGAGAGGGAGGTTAAGGCACGGGCACGGTTATGCCCAGAAGGAGGAGTAAAAGTTTTCAAGAGAGTCATGGTGGATGGAGAGATTTTGTCGACGCGACCTGGGCTGGTGTTATAACCTACGAAAATGTAACCGGATAGGAAGGTTAACGAGAACACATGGTTATGCCCTGAAGGTGCCGTGAAAGTTTTGATGAGAGACATGGTTGACGGCGAGATCTTGCTGACACGACCGGGAGAGGTACGATAACCTGCGAAGACGTAACCGGAGAGGGAGGTTAAAGCCGGCACAGCCCTATAACCACTCGGAGCGGTAAAGGTTTTGACGAGTGACATAGTTGAGGGAGAGATCTTGTCGACGTAACCGGGGACGATACCGTAACCTGCGAAAACATAGCTTACGATCGTCGTCGTAGTGGTCGTCGTTGTGGTCGTCGTTACGGGTGGAGGAGGACAGACGATGTAAAAGGTTGCCTCCTCTACTGTTGACATAAGCAATCACTAAATCTTCTCAATGTAGAACGTGTCACCGACCGACATGCATCTTATCTGGTTGGTGTTAAGAATTTTTACACAAACGTGTTCGTTGTCGAAGTGTATTACCGTACCCTCCACTAAGTCCGCCAAACCCTTCATCCTTATCCTAACTCTTTCGTTTGTGGAGATGGGTAACGTCATATGTTAAAGGTGTACGAGGGAAATTTAAGTTTATATGATGTGGCTGATAGGACCAATCCAAACATAGATAAGGAAGAATTAAGAAAACCTAACCGGTGAAAGAATGAAAACACTCGTGGTCGTATTGGACTCCGTAACCAAGAAGGATCTCGTGGACTTTCTTGAAAACGTATACAATAAGGCTAAGTACCACGGGCAACTAGTACCAATAGGGACTGGGCATACGGTTACCTCAGCCTTCGCATTAATGACAGGAAAGATACCATACAACACACACTACGGTTATAACTGCCCAATTGGGGATTGGGTGTGGAGGACTGATGGGAGAAAGTTTAGGCAGGACAACATGGAGATGTACACTTATAACGATGTGAAGGACGACAGCCTGATTGGTAAGAGCGGGCTGAGGGAGGTTTGGTTTAACATTCCAATGACCATTCCCATCCCTAGAGTGAACGCAGTTATAGTGGGTGGGATACCCCTAGCCGGTTACGAGTACTACACTCAGCCACCGTGGTTGCAGGAGGAGTTGGAGAGGATGGACTACATTGTTGACGTGAAGGAGGATACGAAACCCACCCCGGATTACTTGATTAGAATGGAGGAGAAGAGGGCGGACGCACTCAACCTCGTTCTTGATAAGTTTGAGTGGGATGTGGCGTTCGCCTGGTTCACAGCGTTGGACAGATTACACCACAACCGTGTTCACTTGAAGGGCGTGTACGACAATGAGATGAATAGGAGGTCAATCATGTCCTCCCTATCTAGGATAGTGTACAACCTTTACTCAAAGTATAAGCCTGATTACCTATTCGTATTGAGTGACCACGGATGGCTTGATGAGGTAAACTATCACTGGAATAACGGCATTTACGCCGTTTTTGATGGTAAAAGCTATGATAACCCTGAGGTTAGGGCAAGTATAATCGACATTTTACCAACGGTTTACGCCTTACACGGTGTGAAGAGGGAATTCGTAGGGAAACCCGTTTTTGAGAGGCAGAATGACACCTTCATCCTACCAAACGAGAAGTACTTGAAGTCGTTTGAGATAATCAAAAACACTTTCAAAACCTTCAACCCAAGCCAAATTGCCGTCTCAATCTCTGGCGGAAAGGACTCAACGGCTGTTGCGTACATGGCGTGGTTGGTTGATAAAAACGTAAAGTTAATCTTTGTCGATACGAGGGCACACTTCAAGGATACGTGGTTCCACATCAACGAATTGAAGAACGGCTTCAACATGAATATTTACGTTGCCCAACCAACGACGAGGTACTTGAACTACGCCGAGGATAAGGTTGACTGTTGCCACGTTAACAAGATACAAAACTTACAACACACGCTTGAATTACTGGGCATAAAAGTCCTGATAACGGGAATAAGGAGGGACGACGGTGGAGGGAGGGAAACGACACCCGTGTCAGAGGTGAGGAAGACCGAGACGGGATACGACTACCTACAAGTTAACCCCATACTCGACTGGAATTACGACGATGTTATGAACTTCTTACTGTCGGAGGGTGTACCAATCAATCCACTGTATTACAACGGTTACAGGTCGATTGACTGCTACCCTTGCACGTTGAGTATCTTCGACGTACCGGAACAGACGAAACACGAAAGGGCTGGGAGGATAAAGCAGGAAGTGCTTGGTAGGTTGAGGAGTATGGGGTACTTCTAAACTACACTAACGAATAGGGTGTCTTAACCTGGGCAACTAAGACAAGCTAGGTTTGTTTCTCATGGGAATCCTATAACATTCTGCCCCTGGAATGTTGTAGAAGAGGTTGAACTGGATGAGGTAACGGTGCTGGAGGAGTTAGCTGGACAGCTAATACAACCGTAATTTAAATTCTCCCAATTACCGACAACCTTCACTTGTGTGGTTGGGTTCGACACCGTCCCAAGCTTTATGTACACATACGTGGTCGTTAGCGGTATCAAGTTGACGTAGACTGAGCAGTGTGTGGTGTCACCGACTGGTGGAGTGATGACGGTGTTAACTGTGGATTTTGGACGGATGGGTACTGTGACAATGGGCTGTGTGTAGGCTAACTCAAGGCTTTCAATCTCATTCAACAACAAACGTATTAGGCTACCAAACAGGTAACCACTACCCTGTATACTGTACACGACTTGGGGTTGGGTAGATTGATAGGTTGTCTGGCAGGAACAGCCTCCCATGACATAGTTTTGTTGTGTTACGCATATAAATGGTAGTGTTGTGAAATTCTCTATGGGTTGAATGAGGACGGCAGGGGCTGAGGGTATTTTAACGGGTTTGGTTGGTTTTTGTAAATAATTACAGGTAGACATGGTTATCACCCGCTAGACTATCACCGTTACCTCCTCCAATCCAACCCTCTTCGTACCAGTCAACCTGTTGAAGAATTCGACATCCCTAAAGTCCACCTGTAAAACCTCCTCCAGTGTAACCTCCCCACGTGCAAAAGCGTCGTGTACCTCCTGTTCCTCTAAAGACACCTTCATTAATAAGTCCTGCTTATTCAACACGGTACGTAATGGGAAGTAGGTAAAATAAATCTTACCAGTTAGGTACTCCTTCGTACCAACGGCAAATATGCCCAAGTCGTAATTAACGTAAAAGTCGGCTAGACTACCAGCGGCAACGTAATCCGAGTCAGATGGAAAGGAATTCAGGTAGTCCAGCTTTTTTAGTATCTCCTCCGGATAACCCCTCTTCTTAGCCTCTATCACGGTTGTTGGCGGATGGGTGTGAAAAATTAGGTCGATTGAAACGGTACTACGTGTGACGCTTTGGTTAATTAAAGAACCTAGAGGGATTGTATCACTCCCTCCAACCCCAGTAATCACCCTAACCCGTGTCTCACCATCAACCACATCCGTCAACTTTATTAATGCCCTCTCTATACCATCATTAAACGTCTCCTCTATGAGACGAATGATCTGTGGGTCGCTTAATTGCATGACTGACAACCCGGCTTACGCTGTCCTAGCGTAACCTGGCTTTGAATTGGTTGAAGGTTATTAATCCCTAGTAACCTATCCAATCCCTGGATTAACAAACCTAGTATACCAAATATTCCTATCTTTGTTGGCTGGGATGATGGAGGGGTTGAGACCGTCGTTGTAACCGGTAACGTGCTTGTCACAGTTGTTGTGACAGGGATCGTGTTCGTAACCGTGATTGGTACTGTGTTGGTGACTGGTACGATTACAGTCTTAGTGACTGGGACGTAGACGGTACTAGTAACGGGCGCGGTGGTCGTTACATATCTCGTCACAGCGGATTGACTAGCCGAAGGTTGCACGCTAGTGGTACTCGTTATGGTTGGTGGCCTAGTTGATGGGGATATTGTAGTCGTCGTACTGGGTGGTTTACTTGGTATTATACTAGTAGTGCTCGTTATCCTAAAGGGTGTACTCAACTGACAGGACGAGGGTTCTATGACGGAGTTGGGTAACACTGGATAGGTACCGAGGTCATATCTGTAATTATACAGAATTCTAACGGAGGACACACTGTATGGTATGAAGGTGTAACCGTTAAAACCAGGATAGGCTACCAATATCAGGTTATTAGGATTACTACTATCAACAATTGTGATGGGGAAACTACAAGGATTCCGTACGGCAACTCTAAGATTACCCGGAGGAGGTGGCATAAGAGTTGTGGAAGGTTGAGGGCAGTTGGTTGGCGTGATCACTTGTCCGTCATACCTAACGGTAACCTCGGAGATCACCTTATCATTGTAGAGGAATTGTACGGTGGAACCGATTGGTAAAGATTCCTTTGTCGGAGACTCAGTTCCACCCCTAAAGTACTGTATTCCATTGTACACTCCCCTAGCTATCAAGGGTAGACTACAGGTATTCTTTATTGTCACTGTCGCATTACCAGTACTATATACGCTAGCAAAAGTAGTACTAGTGGTGCTAGTTGTACTGGTATTACTACTCGTACTAGTCGGCTTTGGAAGATCACTGTTAGAGATTATGTAAACGCTTTTTCCTGGACACCCACAATATGTACGTCCAGAGTCGAGATCTAGGTAATTGCCGTTCACGACTTTCCAGTTTCCGATAAGGTAAACCTGGGCTGGGGGATACCGTTTATAGTACTCCAAGTTAGGCCCCACGGCGATCGCAAGTTGGTTACCTGCAATACCAAATCCATAATCAAAACCCGACAACTCTGTCCCGTTATTCTCGATAAACATGTATGGAGTACTTTCTGATTTAATGAATATGAGAGGGGAGTTACACGGAGTTAACGGGGGGTACCCCTTCCCCTGCGTTAACAAAGGGTCGCAACCGGAATAGGCGGGTACGACAATAGTTGATCCGTTGGAAGGAAGGGGTTTGGTGGAGGTTGTTACCTGCACCCTAGTGTACGTGACAAGGTAACCCGTCGGTGTACCAAACTGTTGCACAATTGAATCTGGTATCACAAAAGGTAACGTACTCGAACCATCAACGGTTACACAGTTACGATAGAAACCTGACTGTATTACACAAAACTGTATCGAACCGGGATCCTGATTAACAACCGTCCATTCGTAATTCATCTCTTAGACCTCCTTTGTTGGTATAAACCGTTCCTCTCCAATCCCTGTAACAGAAGTCTCTGCCTCTCCTCGTACACCACGCCGGGTGTTGACAGCTGGCTATTCATCCTCCTTCTCCTGTTGTTATCAACAAAGTACATGGTTGTATTACACAAAGAAGGTATTAGAGTCTTTTGTTAGAGGAACAGTTGTGGTATTAATCTAATGACCTCTAGATAGACACTATCTGTAACCTTCTTTCCACTTATCTTCTCTCTCAACCTCAGTAGAGTCCTCGTCATTTCCTCGTTTGACATCCTCACTAACTTATCCCTAGCCAGCCTGCTTAAAAGCACCTGCCCTCTTAGATATGCCGTCTTTAACAAATAATAAAGATAAGGATTACTACTAAGTAAAGCCCTAGATAAGATTATTGCACTCTCTATCCCCATCCTTATTCCTCCTCCGGTTAGAGGGTCAATAAATCCTGCACTAGTACCAACCTTATACACCTTACCCTTTCTTAAAACTACCTTGCCACTTAAGGGTAACTGTGCACCCTCAAAACTCAG
>Ga0208151_100949_pt1 | contig 10144 bp, 10 predicted proteins | sample ECH_Bhost_MetaG_FD_187130 | JGI IMG/M metagenome (GOLD analysis project Ga0208151, IMG submission 187130) | Hot spring microbial mat communities from Yellowstone National Park, Wyoming, USA - ECH_B host_MetaG (SPAdes) (version 2) | ecosystem: Environmental > Aquatic > Thermal springs > Hot... | reverse complement strand
GGGAGGAGGTGGTGAAGGCCCTCAAGTTGACCCCAATCAAGTAGTTCCTTCGGCTCTTCAAGCCATCGCCTAGCCATGTTAGAGGCAAAGCATGTGGAGCCTACCCCGCCCTCACCGGTAGACCCAAGATCATATTAGAAAAAATATTTCTGGTAGGATAATATCGAATTTATAAAAGATAAAGAAATTTATAAGACTATAAAGAATTCAACAAATTGAAGAAAGGCTTAAGGTGAAAAAGACTGTATTATCACAAGGTGAACCACGATGATAACACCTGGTCTTCCCCACCAAAATAACACTCAACAAATAGGGTATAAATTACTTTCCATATTAGACTTCCAAGGGAAAAAGGCAGAGAACGTAAAGAAAACGCTAATCTCAACATGTTTATGGAACGACCCCATAGAAAACAAGTCAAGCGCATACAACGTGTCACCACAAACCGTGAGGAACTACGCAGAGGAGCAAGGTGTAGAAGTAGTTGAGAAACTCTTGCAATAAATGAGGAAAATATCCCTAGAGACGCTGAAGGGAGAGAAGGAAATAGACATTTCAATAGACTGGACCACCAAAACCTGGTACGGGAAACCGGTGGAAGTAAGCTCGGAAAAGGGAAACTCATGGAACTACGCCACTGAAATGACTAAACATAATGGGAAAGTGCTCCTACTGGCTTTCGTCACACAAGTAAACGAGATGACCAAGGACTACATCGTGAAGATCCTCGTGGAGCAGGTTACTGCAATGGGGTTCAAGATAAGGTTGATAACTCTTGACGCAGGTTTCTACACAGTTGATGTGCTCAATTTCATTTCACAGTTTAAGTATATAATTGCTGTGCCTGTTGGGGACGTGAAGGTCTATGAGGAGTTTGATGGAGAGTATATGACAAATAGTAAGAGGCATAGGAGGGATGAGCAGGTTAAGTTCAGGCTTTCGGTCTATGGTAGTGAGAAGATTAAGAGGAAGAAGGTTGTTTACTTTGCTAGGGGGACTAATCTCGACCTATCGAAGAAGGAGGTGTTAAAGTTGTACGACAAGGTAAGGAGTCCCATAGAGACTTCTTACCGGAACATCAAGGCCCTCCTTCCCTTCACCACTTCCACTAAGTTTGTCTTCCGCATGTTGATCTTCGTTTTAGCCATGATCTTCTACTCCCTGTACACCGTATTTAAGGGTATGGCGAGAAGGGAAGAGTTCAGGTTATTACTAATTCTTTTGTTTCCTGGTTATTTATTCAATCTAGAAAATTCTCTATTTAAGCTACTAGAAACACTTATTAATACAATAGATTTATTTTTAAGGAGGTGATTTTAGGTCTACCGTAAGGAGGGAGACTTCCGCCCCCTTACCCCCCCCCATTAATGTTAAAATTCGGGGTATAATCGCCTAATCCCTCTCACTTCCAATAAGTACACTTTTTTATCTTTCATTGCCCATTCAATATTTATATTTCTCTTAAATATATTTTCTACAGCTATAACCATGTTTGCAATCCTTATGGCATCATTATCACTTAGGCTTTCAGCTGATGCTTCCTCCTTACTCAGTTCTACGCTCTTTATCTTTCTGTCCTCGAAATCGTAAGTTAGTTTCATGACCTTCTCAGAAATCCTTTTACTTACCAGTGATCTAGTAGTCTTGCTCACTATATATTGATCTGGAGTGACCATGCCTCTTGTTACACTTTCGCCTAGACCAAAAGATGACTCTATAAATACGTAGTCTGGTTCTTCAGTTATGGGATGTATTGAGAACGCAGTCCCTGCACTAACCGGGTTTATCATTGTTTGGACGAAAATTGCCATTCCAGCTTCATTATGAGTCAGAATTCTATAAGCTATTGCCCTTGGGTTAAAATACGACGCAATAACTCTCTTAATACTCGGAATGAGATTTTCCTTAGTAACAAATAAATCGGTTTCATACTCACCAGCGAAACTTGCACCACTTAAGGGAGATGTGGCTGTAGCCCTTACTGCGACGTATTTTGAACCCAGTTGAGAGAATCTCTCGTATATTTCTTTTTCCATTTCCTCAGGTAATTTCGACATTATGATCATGTTTTTGATCATTTCACTTTTCTTTTCGAGATCTGTCGTATCATTTAGATTAACAGAAGATAGTATTCCTCTTATTTCATCGTCCAGATCTTTAATCGCCTCATTTACTCCTCTTGACGACACTATGAACCCTTTAGGGACGTTGAATCCCATCTTATATAATTCGCCTAGGTAGGCACTTTTTCTACCTACAATTGAAACCATGGATAAACTAACTTCCTCTAGCAAGTATGTATAATTCATAAGTTACATTCTGATAGATAGGTTTAAAATACTACCTATTAATAATGTTAAAAAGTTATCATCTAATATATTCTTTCATCATGAGTGTAAATGTTGAAACTTTTTCCCCGTAGAAAACCTATAAGAGTTAGTCCAGCTTCTTCGGCAATTTCAATAGCTAGGCTAGTAGGAGCTGAAATTCCACATACTATCGGTATTCCCGCTTTTATCCCTTTGCTAACGATCTCATATCCTAATCTTCCGCTAACTTGCATAATGTAATTACTTGCTGGAACCTTATCCTCTAATAGAAGTTTACCAACTACCTTATCAACAGCATTATGTCTCCCCACATCCTCATATATAAGCAATAATTCTCCGTGAGGATCAAATAACGCCGTAGCGTGGAGACCTCCGCTAATGTTAAACACACTCTGTTTCTCCCTCAATTTTTCTGGAAACGAGAAAATCAGCTCTTTTTTAACTTTCAGATCTGATTTAAGTATATTTAACGTATATAGAAAAGCTCTACCACAAACTCCACAACTTGAATTTACAATTAAGTCTCTTATTCTTACTTTAACTGGCTTACTTAATCTAACCTCGACAGCATTATTCTTCACTTGCTCAATACTCTCAACGTCATGAATAGAGTTTATTACACCTTCAGAATATAAAAAACCTAAGGAAAGCTCTTTATCATGCCCTGGCGTTCTCATTATTATGGCGAAATCTTCACACTTTTCAAAACAAACCCTTATATTTAATGGTTCCTCTACTGCAACGAAATCGCTATCCTTATATTCCTCATTCTCCTTAACCCTTACTAAGTTAAACCTCTTTACTTGCACTTCCAATCGCCTTAAGTATCTTTAGTAATAAATATAGTCCTCTCTTTACGTCTGGGTCGTTAAGCTGTTTAATTAATTCAGTTAAACTAATATCCTTAGCTTCCTCTTTCCCACTAAGTACACCATATATTACATTAACATTCCTTATCAACATTGCGTTTTGCTCGGCTAAAAAGGCCAAATTGTGGTCGAGACTATTCACAATTCCTACTAGCAATGGCAAGATTCCAGTCTTTTGTAGAGCGTTAATTAGTTTCAAAAAACTCTCGATGGCTTCTCTACTCTCAATTAATTGTTCAATTAGCTTGTCAATGGTTTGAACTCCTCCCTCTTCCATTTCTTCTCCACCTCTATACCTATTTGTCTTCTCCTTTCATTCACGTGAAATCTCCAATTATCTAAGGGTAAGGGGCTCCCACCCTTGCCCTCTTCTATTTTCTCGATAACAACCGGCGTATCCTTATACCCTGGAGTGCCACTAGCCTTATCTATCACTAACCCAGTTAAGTTATTTACACCTTTGGAAGGATCTGATGCATATAGAGGTATAAAGATCTCCTCGCCCTCTACCCTATCACTAACTATAGCCCTCGCTCTAATTTCTCCACCGAATTTGGACTTAACAAGCACAAGGTCACCGTCTTTGATGGAGTACTTAGAGGCTAACTCTTTAGAGACCTCTACAAATGTCTCTGGAACTTTTCTCCTCAAACCCTCAACTCTCCTAGTCATATTACCTACATGGAAGTGCTCTAATACCCTTCCAGTATTTACAGTCACTTTGTGAACTTCATCCTTTAGTTCTGGTGGCTTCCAGGTTAATGGATAAAGTATAGCCTTACCATCTTTAGTAGCAAAGGCATTTGTATAAAGCAACGGGATATCGCTTCCATCCTCATTAACTGGCCATAATAGACTATTAAACCCTTCTAATCTTGAATAGCTAACTCCAGCGAATATAGGACATAGTTTAGCTATCTCATCCATTATCTCTGCTGGATGTTTATAGCTCCAATTTGCTCCTAATGCGTTAGCAACCATTTGTATTATTTCCCAGTCAGGTTTAGAATCACCCATTGGTTCCATAGCCTTGTAAAACCTTTGTATTCTCCTTTCGGTATTAACGAATGTACCATCCTTCTCTAGGCTAGCAGTTGCGGGCAATATTACATCAGCTAGCTTTGCAGTCTCAGTCATGAACATATCTTGTACCACTAGGAAGTCTACTTTCTCTAAAGCTTGTTTAGTTAAAGGAGTTCCACAATCAACCATTACAGTATCCTCGCCAACTATATATAACGCGTGAATTTTTCCCTCTAGTACACCTTCGATCATCTGTGGTATCTGTAATCCAGCTTTTCTGTTTAACTTAACACCCCAAGCTTCCTCGAATTTCCCTATTATGTTTTCATCCTCTAGTTTTTGATATCCGGGTAAATAATTAGGTAAACAACCGAAATCACTAACTCCTTGAACGTTATTATGACCTCTCATTGGGAATGCCCCACTACCCGGTTTCCCATAATTTCCAGTTATGAGCAATAGGTCTGAAATTATCGTTGAAGTATCAGCTCCGCCTAAATGTTGAGTTACTCCCATTCCCCATAGCACTGCTACACTACTTGCATTATGAACAATTTCAGCAAGTTTAACTATTTTCTCTCTAGGAACACCGGTTATACTTTCCACGTAATCTAATGTGAATCCCTTTATGGATTCCTTAAACTCCTCAAAGCCATTAACCTTCTTATCGATAAATTCCTTATCAACCCATCCTTGATCAATAAGGTATTTAGTAACACCAGCTAAGACTGCTGCGTCAGTACCAGGCTTAGGTTTGATAAACAAGTCAGCCTTTTCAGCGATCTCGTGTTTTCTAACGTCGATTACCACAATCTTTGAACCCTTAATCTTCTTAGCCCTCTTTACCTTACTTCCTATCACGGGATGACTCTCAGTGGTATTGTGCCCAACAATTATAATTAGGTTAGCGTTTTCAATGTCCTTAATTGTACCCGAATCAGCGCCTATTCCCACTGTTCTCCATAATCCAATTGTTGCTGGAGCTTGACAATATCTTGCTGAGTTATCTACATTGTTAGTACCTATTACAGCCCTTGATAATTTCTGCAGTAGATAAGCCTCTTCATTGCTCATCTTATCCGATGCTATGAAGCCAATGGAATCTGGACTATACCTCTCCTTAATCTCCTTTAACCTTTTAGCTATATATGAAATGGCCTCATCCCAACTAGCTTCTCTAAACCTATCTCCTTCCCTTATTAAAGGCTTAGTAATTCTCTCTGGACTATTTACGAAATCCCATCCAAACTTACCCTTTACGCAAGTTAGAATACCATTTGCAGGAGATTCTGGTTTTGGCTCAACTTTTAATATCTTTCTACCCTTGGTCCAAACCTCAAATGAGCATCCAACACCACAGTATATACACACTGTTTTAGTCTTTTTTATTTGCGAACTTCTAGCATTAGCCTCAATTTCACTAAAAGTCATTAATAAGCTAAAGTTATCCTCAGCTTTCCCTATAGCCTCTATTGCCTTTTTCTTTAAATCATTATTAATCCAGGTGAGATAGCCAGCCTCCCCTACCATTGACTTCTCCATTAATGCGTTAACTGGGCAAACAGTAACACATGTACCGCAATTCACGCATGAGGAGTTACCTATTGGATTACCATTATCCCAAACTACCCTTGGGGGATTGAGATCCCAATTAATCCATATTACCTCGTTTACTGCAAAATCTTGGCAAGCCTCAACACATCTTCCACATAATATACATTGAGATGGATCATATACATAGAAGGGTCCACTATCGTCAACTTGATAAGGCTTTTCAATGTACTTCTGAGAGTTAATATTCAATTTTATTACAGACTCGTGAAGAACGCAATCCCCATTATTATTTTCACACATGCTGCAGTACAACTTATGATATCTCAGTATCCTTGAGATTGCGTTCTTCCTTGCTTCCATAGATCTTTTAGAGTTGACTGAAATGTTCATTCCATCTTTGACCCTTGTTGAACAAGCTCTAACTAGTTTCCCATTAACCTCAATTAGGCAGGAATCACAGCTTTCTATGGGAACTAGTCCTTCATTGTAACATATGTGTGGAATATAAATGCCATTCCTCTTTAGGACTGATAAAATTGTCTCTCCTTCGTTAGCTACAATCTCTTTATTATCTATAGCTATTTTTATTGACATAAAAATCATCTCTTGTGGGACTCTTAAAAAGTTTCTTAACTAAAATTTTCAGGAGTTAAAAAATAAGGGGCTTGATAAATTACTTACATGGGTGCACGCAATTAGGGTACATTTCTCCTCACTTTCACATTCAAATATTCTATAACCCGAATGACAGATTGATGTCTTTCGTATTGTATAATATTTTCTCTTTTTTGGATACATAATCTACATTACTTTATACACATATATAAATCTTTATTATTAATTTTGGAAATTTTCCTATTAAAAATGGGCATTTAAGTCATAAAAAGTAATATAGATCCAAATAGACTACCACGAGATACATTATTATCCAAACTAAAGGGATGACGTATTTAAATAGTATTGGATTTTTGATACCTTTTGAAAGTAATAATGACCCAAATCCAGAGACGGTATGCAAGATGAAGAATAGTGCCAATGGAATTATTATAGCTAGATGTAATTCTAAAGAGTTTCCTCTATTTAACAAGTTAAAAGTTAATGTACTAATTATATTTGAAGTTTGTGGACCTGCGCCAAATCCCGAAATACCCTCTAAGATTGATAATATTAGTAGGATTATTGACGTATTTTTTCGAAAATTAGGGCTGTAAATCGAATCCTTAAAAGTTGGGTCAAAGGCCTTAGTAGAAGATATGGAACCTATCATTAGTCCTAATATCCAAACTGGTTGGTAAATTAACGAAAATGATGGAATTATTGCCGAAATAATCATTCCAATGTTACTTTTTCGCATAATCAGGGTACCCCAGAGATTCCCAATAGCCTAAAATGTTTTTAGATGTGAAATGAAGCCTAACTAGCCATTTAATGTAAGTATAACCCCACCATCCTGGTACTGAAAGCCTAACTGGATAGCCATGAACTTGTGGCAATGGTTTACCATCAGCCATGTAAGTTACTAGCACATTTGGATCATTTGCCTTTTCTATAGGCAAATCTGCAGTGTAGCCATCAGCACCGTAACCAACTACTTTTATTACACTAGGCTTAGGTTTAACTATTTCGATTATATTGCTCAATGGTACTCCCTTCCAAACTACATTTGCTCTTAGAAAATAGGGGTCCGAAACGCATTGTATTGTATCCTTAACCTCAATTGAAGGCATGTTAAGTAAATTTTGATAAGTTAATTGTACCGGGTTCTCGACATCACCATCTACCGTTAAAACATAGTTATTTAGTAGAATATCTGGTACGATTTGACTATATTGAACTACATACCAAGAACCAAATGGTGTTAAACCATTTTGAGCATGTTGCATTTCACTAATTGATAACCTACCCAAGACCAACAACGATGAGGATATGAGGAGTAATTTTAAGAAATTCCTCCTATTTGTTAGCTTCATAAGTGAAATAGCCAGGTTAAGCTATTAAGGATTTTTCCCAAATCTAAGCGATTGTTTAAAATATCAATAATATTATACTCTATTTGTGGATAAGGGCAAAATTTGGAATAGGATAGTTATACCGATCCTGGAAAATCTTGTTGCGCCATATTCAGTATTTAAGAGAATCTATATTCAAATAATGCTATTAGGTGTAGCAGTACTCATTAATGCAATAGTTTTTGTGAACTACCAGCATCTAGACTGGATTTCCGCAATTTACGCTGGAGTGAATGTAGTAACAACAGTAGGATTATATTCACCGAACATTTACCAAATGACTTCTACCGAAAAGATAATACTAACGTTGACTATTATCCTTGCGGTAGGATTATATACTAGCATAATACAGAGTATTGTAGCTACCTTAATAAGTAGGGTTACATGGAATGACGCAAAAGCTAGATGGAGAGGTAGACATATGAAAGGTCATACTATTTTAATCGGTAACGGTACTGAAATACTAAGTGCCGTTAGGAGGCTAAATAGACTTGGTGTGGATTACATTGTGTTGACCAGTTCTAAAGACATTGCGAACAATAATAGAGGAGATGCGGTAATTCTAGGTGATCCTAAGGATGATAATAACTTAATTTCAGCTGGTGTCAATTACGCAAAAAACGCTATAGTCATAATGGAAAACGATATGGAAGCTCTATTAATAACACTTAAGCTACAGAAACTTAACCCTCCCCTTAAGGTAATAGTTGCAATTAGGGATTACTCGTTAACTGATATCTTTAAGACAGCTGGTGCAGATTTGGTAATACCTAGAGAAGATATTATAGGTAGAATAGCTGCAAGTGCAGCACTCTCAATCAATATTGCGGGCTTAATATTTCCAGAAAGGACTGGAGATATGATAATTGGAATCTTTGAAGTCAAAAAAGCGAAGAAGATTAGCGATTTACCTAGTGAAGTAGTTCCGTTGGCTATTATAAGGAATAATAAAATAGACCCTTATTTCAATAAGGATACTGAGCTAAAACCTAGAGATCAGTTGATAATCTTAGGAAGTCCGTCGACTTTTCAAAAGGTTAGGGAGCTACTAGAATTACCGGATTAAAATAAGCTTTTCTAAATTTTCCTTAAACTTACTCGCTGGTTTGTCATAAAAATTTTTATCATGATAGATTCTTATTGCGTTTATATATTATGTTCTAAATTTCAACGTATTCCTATAATATTTTCGCTGTTATTTAATTTTCCGATAATGTTTATAAACTTCTACTTGTATATTATTATATGCGAGTTGAACGACGTAAAAGAGGAACAATGGAAATAATGCTTGATATATTGAGGAGTTGTGATCCAGAATGTGGTGTTACAAGGGTAATATATGGTGCGGGTATAAATTATTCGGTAGCTCAAAAATATTTAGATCAATTAATAAAAGTAGGCGCTTTAAGCATTAAAACTGAAAATGGAAAAAAGATTTATGGAATAACTGAAAAGGGTAAATTACTGAGGATGCATATTGAAGAGTTTATAAAGATAAGGGAGAATTTAAATTTAGCTAGAGAGAAAGTCATAGAACTTCTAAAAACCAACTTTCGATGAACAATATGAAGCTAGAGTTTTCTCTTTATTCTCTCTAATCTAATTTTCTCATCAAATGTTTCCTCCAGTTCATTTAATTTATTGGATATATATACCCTCAGCGGCAAATATATTATATACAAATTCTGGAGTAATATGGTAATATTTATTTTATCCTCAATAGCTTGAATATTTATTTTCCCGGAGACACCAGGTGGTCTTTCGAATTCAATAACATGAGTAATATTATAAGAACCTATATATTCTCCACCTTGGAAAATAACTGGTAATCTTCCTATGGCTCCTTCACACCTATATAATTTATTAGAATTTAGAAGAAATTTCCTAACTGGCAGAACTAAAGGTATGAAAAATTCTGGATCAGCAAGTATTTTGACTATCGTATCGGCATCGTGTTTTGTCTTTATTGTCTTCTGCCATTCCATTATATATTAATGGGATCTCGTGTATAATAAAGTTTAAACTATAATGTATAATATAATCTTTTAATACATTTCAATTTTAGTATTGTACTCATCTATTACTTAACTCTTTTTCTTAAGTTCCTAATAAGCCTTATCAAACTCCTCATTTACTAAGCTTAATATATTATTGAGTTGATTTATATCATTAAAATGTAAAATTACAGTGAAAACGTTTGTACCTCCATTTTTTCCCGTAAAATAAATTTCTGGTAATCCGATTTTCATTTTTGAGAAGGAGTTATTAATATAAGCCCTTGCCAAATTAAGTAAGTCATTAGCCGGAACGTCTGCATTAACTAATAATTGATAAGGATATGTTAAGGAGTGTTCAGATT
>Ga0208151_100948_pt1 | contig 10148 bp, 9 predicted proteins | sample ECH_Bhost_MetaG_FD_187130 | JGI IMG/M metagenome (GOLD analysis project Ga0208151, IMG submission 187130) | Hot spring microbial mat communities from Yellowstone National Park, Wyoming, USA - ECH_B host_MetaG (SPAdes) (version 2) | ecosystem: Environmental > Aquatic > Thermal springs > Hot... | reverse complement strand
TACCTGGCGCTGAGGAGGAGGTAAAGAAAAGAGGAGGTAAAGAAAAGAGGAGGTAAAGAAAAGAGGAGGTAAAGAAAAGAGGAGGTAAAGAAAAGAGGAGGTAAAGAAAAGATATTACTTTTTTAGGTCCAATCTATCTTCACCTTTATCTCCCCCCTCACTTTCTCTCTCAATACCCTGATCACCTCCCCTTCATCCCTCACGCTGACCACCTTGGTTATCATGGACCTAACCGCGTTGGGCCAGATCGAGTTCCACGCTGAGAGGTGAACCATGGCCCGCTGGAAGTGGGGTTTCTGCCCGTTCACCAGCCCAACTATTGCATTGGCTCTCATCACGAAGGTCTGAACTCCCCTGTGATCCAGGGAGAAGGACTCCTCCCTGGGGAAACTGAAGAGGCCAAGCACTCCGTTCCTCCTCAGTGAACTGAGCGCCTCCCCAACCACGGCAGCAGTGGAGCCCGAGGCCTCCACGATCAGGTCGAAGCTCTCCCCACCGTAACCCTTCGATGAGTTGAGGAAGTTGAGCCCTACCTCCTGGAAAACCTTGGCCTCCCACTCCCTGGGTTCTCTCCTGTTCGAGACCCAGACCTCCATTCCCTCTGTCTTGAGCAGTAACGCGAAGAGCAACCCCGTGGTTCCAGTGCCTATCACCAAGGCCTTCCTGCACGACAGGGTTCCGTCCTCGCAATTCCATATGAGTCTCCTCTGCACTGTCAGGATCTCCTCCACCGACTTCTCCACATCAGCCAGGGGTTGGGCTAAGATCGCGAACTCCCTCACTGCAGGAGGTACCTTAACCAGGTATTTTGGCTCATCGTTCCAGTACTCTCTCATGAAACCGTCTAGAGAGTTGGCCCCAGCCTGCACGAACTGCCCAGTTTCGCAGTAGTCTGGCCTTCCAGCCTTGCAGTTGAGGCACTTCCCGCAGGGCCTCCTGTTCACAGGCATCACCAGATCCCCCTCCCTGAAAATCCCATCCCCTTCCTCCACCACTCCAATAGCCTCGTGCCCCAAGATCAGCTCCTCCCTTCCAGGGGGAGGGGAAGTAGTCAGCCTCCTCCCGTTCACGATCTCCCTGTCGGTCCCACAGATCCCGGTCTCCAGGGTCCTGATCCTCACCCTCCCCTGCGGGTCTCCAGGGTCCTGAACCTCCTTTATCCAAACCCCTGCTCCCGGGGGTTTGACCACAACCGCCTTCATGGTTTCCCACTCTGCACTTCAGGGTTTAAAGCCTGAGCCTTTCCCAGTTAAGGTCCCGTTACTGGTTAAGGGGAAGACTTATAATGGGAGCTGCGCCTCCACCCCTATGCTATACGCTTTCACTACGCTCGCTTATCCAAACCTGAAGTTAATCGAGGTGGTGGAGAGGGTTAAGGGATTCGGCTTCGATGGAGTAGAACTGAGAGTGGCAGACGATGGAGTCCACGTGAAGCCTTCATACCCCGTACCTAAGGAGGTGAAGGAGATATTGAGGGAGGTCAAGCTATCGGACCTAGCAGGTTACGCTAGGTTCTCCTCCCCTGATCAGGAGGAGGGGAGGAGGAACGCGGATCTCTTGAGGACTTTGATCTCAATGGCTGCGGAACTGGGCGCGCCTGGGATCAGGGTCTACGCCGGAGTCTTCAAGGACGATGCCCAGTCAGCGACCTCTAGGGTGGCTAAGGCATTGAACGCAGCTGCCGATTTCGCCGAGAAGAACGGAGTGAAGATAATGATCGAGACGCACGACGATGTGGCCAAGCTCGAGAACTTAATGCTTCTCCTGGGGAAACTGGACGAAAGGATAAAGCTGGTATACGATCCAGCCAACATGATCGCTGCAGGGGAGAGACACGATGAGGTATTCCCCAAGATAAGGGGCAGGATAGCGCACGTCCACATCAAGGACTTCGTGGTCAAGGAGGGGAAGAGGGTCTACTGTAGGCCTGGGGAGGGGATAGTGCCCATACCCGAGATCCTCAGGTCCCTCAAGGGAATTGGTTTCACTGGCTATGTCTCAGTGGAGTGGGAGAAGATGTGGCACCCAGAACTCGAGGATTCGGACGTAATACTCCCGGTCTACCTTAAGTATTTAAGGAGAGTAGGCTGAACTCTTAGGGTGACCTAAGAGGATTTATACAATTGGGGTTTGGGGGCGGAAAGCTTCGCGGGGGAGACGGATAACCCCAATTTAAACATTCGTTCTGGGGGAGCACGCATTAGCGATACTCACTACGGGGTAAGCGTCACTGAAGCGCCTCGGTTGAAGCCATTGCTAACAGTTTCCAGTAAACCATAAAGTTTATATTATTTCATCATAAACTTTTATACAATGCTAAGACCTAAAGAAGTATGCCAACGCTTAGGAATTTCATATGCAACACTCAGAGAATACGTAAAGAAAGGGTACATTAAACCAGTAATGCTAGAGAGCGGGAAGTGGAGGTTCAGGGAAGAGGACGTCGAAAGACTGATGGGGATTGTTAGAAAGAGGAAAGTAGTATTATACGCAAGAGTATCATCGAACACACAAAGGGACGATTTAGTAAACCAAGTAAAATACCTAGAGGAGAACGTTGAGGACTACGACCGAGTAATAACAGACGTTGGGTCTGGGTTAAACATGAGGAGGAAAGGATTCCTCAAGTTGTTAAGGATGATACTAAACAACGAGGTGTCAAAAGTTGTTGTAGCCTACCCAGACAGACTGGTGAGGTTCGGCTTCGAGATAGTTGAGGAGGCATGCAAAGCGCACAACTGTGAGATAGTCGTTCTAAATAGGGAGGACGAAACACCAGAACAAGAACTGATCGAAGACTTGATCTCTATACTGGTATCATTCAGCGGAAAGTTGTATGGTATGAGGAGTCATAAGTATGAGAAGGTGAAGAAGTGCGTCGAGGAAATTAAGGCTTAAATCGTTTCAGCCAGGGGAGGAATACGTTTACCTAACATACTCCATGAAGAACGATAAGAAGGAGGAGAGCGAGACACTGTTAGAGAACTACAGAGTCCTACTGCAGAAGGCTTTAGACTGGTTGTGGGAAAAGACTAGGATAGAGAGGAAGGAAGTGAAAGGTAAGAAAGCCACGAAGGTCGAAATGCCTAAGAAGAAGGAGGTTTACAAGAAGTTGAGGGACGAGCTTGAGGAGGTTAATGTTCTAGCCTCCCACTACGTTGACAAGGCTATAAGCGACGCTCACTCAATATTGGGGAGTTGGAGGAGGAGGGCTGAGAAGGGAAAAGCATTGAGGAAACCTAAACTGAAGAGGGTTTACGTTAGGGTGAAATCAACGCTGAGGAAGGTTGAGGGTGAGAACGTGAGGATTACTGTTAAACCTTACCAGTACATTACATTCTCCTGGTCTCACACCTGGTTTTCACGAAGGGTCAAATGGTTAGAACTGGGTGAACCCGTGATAAAGGAGGACAGAGTTCACCTACCATTCCGTTATAAACTACCATGGAGTAGTCCTATCGATTTCCTCTCAATTGACAGTAACTTATACACGCTGGACGCTTACGACGGTGAGAAGTTCGTTACAATCTCTCTTAAGGAGTTATACAGTCTGAAGTATGGTATGCAGTTGAAGAGGAGTAAAATACAATCGCTCACTTCTAAGCACGGTAGGAAAGGGAAGGTCTTGATGAGGAAGTACTCCCACCGTGAGAAGAATAGAGTTAGAGACTACGTTCACAAGTTCGTGAACAAACTGTTGGAAATGTATCCTCTCACTACGTTTGCTGTTGAGAAGTTGAATAAGCAATCGATGTTCCAAGACGCTGACGACAAGTTGTCTAAGAAGATTTCTAGGACTGTTTGGAGGACTGTTCATCGCCTTCTAAAATATAAGGCTCCCATTTATGGTTCTTTCGTAAAGGAGGTGAACCCTCACCTCACTTCCAAGTCCTGCCCCAGATGTGGATGGATTTCCCGAAAGGTCGGCAGGACTTTCAAGTGTGAGAAGTGTGGGTTCACCTTGGACAGACAGTTGAACGCATCTCTCAACATTTTCCTCAAGATGTGCGGGTTTCCCCACATCCGTGAAATACCACGGGTGTGGGTTGGGGTTACCCCGCTAAGGGGGCGGAGGGGTAACGGGTTTCCCCGTGACTCTGTTGAAGCCCAAGGGCTGAGGATTGATATTAAATATTATGAAATCCTATGAAACCCAAACCCCAGTGAGGTTAAACCTCTGCCCCATCAACGACCTATACAGCCACGATCATATCCACATCAGGGAGAGTCCATAGGGCCTGTGGAGCCCTCTACCCATAGCCAAGGGTGGCAAGGTGGGGCAGGAAGCTCCCTCCTTCAGGGGGTAGCTTACAGACAGGGGAGTTGAGGGAGTTTCACTGGTGGAGGCGAATATATCATTGACCTTAGATACGGATTTGTCCAGCACGTCCTCAACTACAGTCTTGGGTAAGCCACATGGAGTCGCCTAAGTGAGGGTAACACGTATCTGTCCAGCCTAGGAATAGCAACCACGGACCATAGGACCAGACAGCCCGTGGGGACTTCAGGTAGTGTAGATCACAACCTTCGGTAACGTTTTATTCGTAGCTGAATTTATGTTTAGAGAAGTAGTCATGTCGGTCTACCTAACCCACATCACACCTTTCACCAAGACCCTAGAGTTGGACTTGGAGGGTCTTTCCAACGTGGTTAAAGCCGCCGAGGAGAGGGGGATCAGGAAGTTCGTGCCTTTGGGAACTGCTGGAGAGTTCGCCTCCCTGAGTTCCAGGGAGAGGGTTAATGTAGTCGAAACTGTCAGATCTTCCCTAAACAAGGGGGAGGTAATAGCCGGGGCTTCCTCCACCTCCTTCTCTGAGGTTTGGGACCTCTGCAAGGCATACAGGGACTTGGGAGTAGAGAGGATCATGCTGGTGCCCCCATACTACTTCAGGGGGAATGATGGAGGGATCATGGAGTTCTTCAGGCAGATCGAGTCCCGCTGCGAGATGGGGATGGTGATCTACAACAACCCGCAAGTTGTGGGAATCGATCTATCGCCGGAGTTCGTTGAGGAGCTAGTGAGGCAAGTGCCCTCAGTGAAAGCCCTCAAGGACGCCAGGAACAGTGTGGTGGAGTTGAGGGAGGTAGTGAGGAGGGTTGGGGAGAGGATAGAGGTGATCGATGGGCTTGAGGAGAGGGCACTGCTGGGCCTCATGCTAGGCGCCAAGGGCTTTACCACCTCCCTGGGCTCCTTCGCTCCCTCCCTCCCCCTCGGTATCTATAATGCATTCCAGGCGGGTGACATCAGGTCAGCCTCCTCCCTCTATGACCTCCTCCTGGAGTATAGGGCAACCATAAGGCCTCCCTTAACAATGGTCCATCCGTCCAAATTGGGCGCATGGATGAGGGGTCTGATCAAATCCTACGCAGTCAGGCCTCCCCTACCTCAGCTAGACTCCGTTCCCAAGGAGAGGTTGGAGGCGATCAAGGGGATCGTGGGGAAGATCATTGACAACTACTGAGACCTGGTCAAAACCGTTTGTCCCCTGCTAAATGCTCGCTTTATGGGAAGTGTCATCTACAGCAAGAGGGTGGAAAGCCCTGTCGATGGAGACCATAACACCTTTACGCAACTTTCAAATTCTATCGATTACAAAAAAGGTTGAGGGGGCGGAAAGCCCCCAGGGTTAAATGCTCCCCCTTCAGAATAACGGTTAGTAATGCATTGACGCCTCTCCCCAGCTCGATTGGGGGGAACGGGACTGAGGGGGGAGCAACCAGTATCACCCCTCTTCCCTGCAGGGACTAGACTGGATGGAAGTCCCCTCCACTGGGGGGAGTTCTGGCGCCCCCGACTGTCCACCAGGTGTAACCCCTCACTGTGAGAAAAAGAACCCCTTTGAATGGAACCCTTCCAGGGTGGGGAGGAAGTCAGTTCTGAGTACCTCCGTGAGTTATGTCTACATGGTATCTACTGTAATTTCCTACGGTTCTCCCTACTGATGGTGGGCTCTGCCCACGAGTCTTGGGGGAGGGACGAAGCGGATGGGAGGGCGGTGCGTTCCCCCGATTGACCCCAAGGAGTTGGGTGCAATCCTGTGTGAAACCTCAAGAAGCCGTGGCTGGATTAGAAGGGTGGAAGTAGCGGGAAGTTATGCCACGGGCAGACACCAACAGTGAGTATAGAGCGGGTATAGAGGGAACTTGGCCGTAGTCAGTGAACTGGTGAAAACAGGAGAGCTATGGGAACAAAATTGCTCAAGGACAAAACCTTAATAATTCCCACTAGCTCGGAACACCTCGTGAAATGGGTCAAGACTTTGGGAATAACAGTCGCGGTGATCCTCGCGATCTCCTTGTTTCTACTGGAGAGGCCCTCTAGTTCCAGTAGAGGTCTAGTCCTCACACACGTGGATGACTTTAGTGTCATAGGAAGTTATTCCTCCGACAGCCTCTACTCCATGGCCGAGATCTACTCCCACTCTTCCCACACTTCCCTCTTCCTCTCCCCTTTCCTGTGGAACGTCCAGTCAGCGCAGGGTTACGTTAACTTGACCTACAGCAACTCCACCCTGATCACAGTGATCAACCTAACCAACGTGGCCAAGGTCAGTCCACAGATCGATGTGGACGGCTACCCAGGCCTCATGTATGGACAGGAGCTCTGGTTCCCATTCAGTGGGAGGACCGTCATGGACAAACCCCTTCTCTTCCCAGCTAACATCACTTCCCTGCCCCAGCTCTACTCCACACTGGACTACAGGGTCTGGGTGAGGAATGGGAGCGTGGTGGACTTCTCCTACGACATCTGGTTGACCCAGGATCCTAACGTCACTCAGCTCCAGTTCCCCGACGTGGAACTCATGATCTGGCTCTTCCACCAGGGGAACCTGAACGGCACCCCATACTTCATCTACGAGGGGGAGGTCAACGTCACTGTGAAGGTGAACGGCACCCCCATGGAGGATACCTTCAGCGTTTACGTTTTGCCCCACACAGGGAACGCTAACGGTTGGATAGGGGTCTACTACCTCTCCTCACGCCAGTTAGAGGGGAAGGTGGAGATCCCCCTCACCTTCTTCGTGAAGGATGAGTTCAGGGTCATAGGCAAGGTCTTCTCTTCCCTATCTCCCCCTCAGTATTACCTCGACGCCGTTCAGGTGGGGATGGAGTTCAACGATGCATGGAACCCCCTCACTGGGGTGGACTCAGCCCTAATGGGCTACACCCTATACAGTTGGTCAGTCCAGACGTCAGGGTGAACCTTAAATGTGAGGACAACACTCCATAGATAAGGTCAGTGAGCTACCCCAACCCTGACGGACGGGACTTCCTGGTTCCACCTTGGCCAAGGGTGGAGGGCTCAGCAGGCTCCACGGGCCGGCCCTGGGGTACGCCGTCGTCAGCAGTTTCAGCCATGAAAATTTATATTTTGGTATCATTTCTCATTTCTAACCCCCTTAAACCCAAACCTTATGAATTTCGTAGTCTATTCAATCCTGTAGAGCCCTACAGTGAGCTCGAGGAGCGATGTGAAGGGGAGGATGAGTTAGGTGATGCTCCTCACGTCGTGGTTTAGGGTCTGTCCCTAACCCAGGCGCAGGGAACTGCGGATGAGGATGAGGGTTGATATCAAGTACCATGAAAATCCGACCATACTCACCACAGCCCATGAGGAGACAAGGGCGCACCTCAAGAGCTAGTTTAGGGGTTTTCACTACTCGAGATCGATCTATGTCGGTTTTAAACACTAGCTGACCTCCTCCCCGCCATAAAGGGCGAGGCTTGTTGTTCTTTTTGTCATACTATTATGTTCAGTCTTCACTTCTTGATCGATCTCGTACTACATATTCCCTGTATTCAATAATTATAATTTTTCCCTAGGTTTAGATTTACACCCTTATATACCATTGCCAGAAAGTATTAATGTGAAGGGTCTGTTCATAAGACCCAGTAATCCCACAGGCAGTGCGTACTTGAAGTCGTTCGGTTTTCTTCCCGCTCCCCTGGGTTTACTCCAGCTAGCTGCTGACGTTATGAGCTTGGGGAAGTGGGAAGTGAGGGTCTTGGATATGGAAGCTGATCAAATAGGAGTCCAAGAGGTTCTAGAAGTGGCAGAGTCCTTTGATCCCGACTTGATCGGGATCACCCTTCATGCCACGGCAGCCCACAACACCGCCTTGAGGATAGCCAAAGGGGTTAAGGAAAACTCCAAGGAGGCCTTACTGGTAGCTGGTGTCCACCACGCTACATTCGTACCCATGGAGATGTTGAGAGGGCTGAATCCTTTTTCGTGTTAATAGAAATCTTTTTATAGCTGTTTGTGACAAACTTTTGTTGATAAATAATGATCTCTCACACCGATGTGGGCTATGCCCAAAAGGGTGGGAGTGATTACGGAGATGTGAGCCCCGTGCCGTTGGGCTCTAAGGAGTCCCATGACCCACAGTGGTTGAGGGCTAAGTCCCTACACTCGATCATGATTGAAGATAAAATGATTGAAATGAAAGTATAGGGACAAACGGGTTTCGACGTGGTGGTGTTAGGGGAAGGGGATCTGACCATCCAGGAGATAGCGCGGGAAGTCGGTGAGGGGAGGAGAGACTTTTCAAAGATAAAGGGGATCGTCTTCAACCAAGGGAACAGGTTTGTGGAGACTCCCCCTGCTCCCCTACTCAGAGATTTGGACTTACTGCCGGAACCCGCCCTTGAATTGGTGAAAAGGGAGAAGTATAGGTTCGACGTCTTCGGTAAAGACAACTTCGTTACTTGTCTCGAGACTTCCAGGGGCTGTCCATACGGCTGCGATTTCTGCTCTGTAACCCCCACTTGGGGGAATAAGTGGAGGAATAAGTCCAACAAGAGGATCATGAGGGAGATAGAGAAGGCTAAGGAGCTTGGGTACAACTGGGTCTTCTTCGTAGATGACATCTTTGTGGTTTGGCCTAACAGGTCACACAGGGAGAAACTCTTCAGGGAAATAATTGATAGGAGAATTGGAATCAAGTTCATTGCTCAGATGAGAGCTGACGTCACTGCTAGGAACCCGGACTTAGTGAAAATGGCAGCCGAGGCTGGACTAAGAGTGGCATTCCTAGGCGTGGAGAGCGGAAGTCAAGAGACCCTTAGGAAAATGCACAAGGGGATAGCAGTGCCGGACTCCATTAAGGCGGTAAAGGTCCTCCACCAGAACGGCGTGATAGTGCTAGTAGGACTTATAGTGGGTGCTCCCTACGAGGGTTTCCGGGAATTAATGGCGACGGTGAGGCTTTCTAGGGAATTAGCCGATGCTGGGGCAGACGGTGTACAATTTTCAGTTTACACTCCCCTTCCTGGAACTAGGGTCTTCGTGAACCTACTCAGAGAAGGACGGATCTTGACACTGAACTGGGACTACTACGATCTACTGACGCCAGTGCTGAGGACTAGGGTCAATCCACTAATAGTTCAATTACTCTCCCTTTACGCTAACCACTCCTTTTACGTCCGCAAGTACATCAAGGGTAAGTTAGGGCGTGGAGTAAGGAGTCAGGGAGATAAGGCAAGGCTACTGAGGCAGGCGGAGAAGTATATGTGGAGGAGATTACCTCACTTCGCTCAGGTTACTCTAGTTGATTTCCCGCTATCCCTCATCAAAACCTTATTACTTTACGTAAGGCGAGAGAGGCTGAGTCAGGAAGTGGTGAGCGAACTGATCTCGCAGTCCCAACGCATAGTATATGAAGAGGGGGTTTGGGCTTCATAGGATTTCATAATATTTAATATCAATCCTCAGCCCTTGGGCTTCACCAGGGTCACGGGGCATTGCCCCACTCATCCTCCTCCGCCCCCTTAGCGGGGTAACCCCAACCCACACCCGTGGAGTTTCACGGACGTGGGGAAACCCGCACATCTTGAGGAAGATGTTGAGGGACGCGTTCAGTTGCCTATCCAGGGTGAACCCGCACCTCTCGCAACGAAAAGTCCCGCCGACCTTTCGGGAAACCCACCTGGGGCAGGACTTAGACGTGAGGTGAGGGTTCACCTCCTTAACTAGGGAGCCGTATAGTGGGGCCTTGTACTTCAACACACGATGAATACTCCTCCATACAGTCCTTGAAATCCTCTTAGACAACTCCTCGTCAGCGTCTTGGAACATCCCTTGCTTGTTCAGTTTCTCAACGGCGAACGTAGTCACGGGGTACATCTCCAGTAAACTGTTGACGAAC
>Ga0208151_100946_pt1 | contig 10158 bp, 9 predicted proteins | sample ECH_Bhost_MetaG_FD_187130 | JGI IMG/M metagenome (GOLD analysis project Ga0208151, IMG submission 187130) | Hot spring microbial mat communities from Yellowstone National Park, Wyoming, USA - ECH_B host_MetaG (SPAdes) (version 2) | ecosystem: Environmental > Aquatic > Thermal springs > Hot... | reverse complement strand
TGTCGAGCCCCGCGCCCCACCCTCGGAGCATCATTGGTCCGTTCCCCACGGGGCTATTGGTTGGTCTCCATAGTGGCTTCTTGGGTTTGTTGATGGCGATTAGTTTGTGTATGGTGTGTGGGTAGGCCAGTCTGTATTAATCACCTTGAGCCAATGCTTGTTGAGGCCGCCCATATCCACCATCCCACATGCGGTTATGTTAAGCCGTAATGCTTAAAGGGCTGGTTGTTGTGGGTTTTCTTGGGTGGTTTTGTGGTTGCGGTTAGGTACGTAATCATCGGCATAGTGGTCATTGCCGCCGTTGCCGCCGCCCTAACCCTACTACCACCATCACACAGGGCACAGATGCAGTACGTTGGTTCACCAAGTGGTTTTGAAGCATTTGTACCAAGCGGTACAATAAGTTATAAGGGACAAACTGATCCTGAAGGTGATTTAATACTACCCAACGGAACAACATTAACTAACGTAATATGGAATGGTCAATATGCAGGTACAATAATTCAAAATCATAATCAAATAGTTCAATTGAATAATCAATTTGTTGGACAAACTGACCCAGTAAATAATCAACCATACGTGCCCCTACAGGACTTCTACGTAATCAAAGGACAGGTACCAATTCAACAGGCAACATTAAACGGCCAAACATACTACGTGATAGAAGCAGATAAGATAAACCCAGCGAATATTGCGGGATTCTACACATATGATAAATGGGTACCTAAGTTTGAAGTAGCAATAAACACACAAGGAACATATGCAGCAGGACTACCAGGAAACTCACCAGTATTCCAATGGACAAACACAACAGGAACCGTAGCATATCAGACAATAGTATATCAACACTATGCAAACCTTTTCGGAAGATCTGTATTAATATTACCTAATAAGACCATAATTCCATACGGTATAACCACTAGTCCCTCAGGTTCAGCTCTTTTTAACTTTACTTCTCCACAACAATCATATAATCCTTCTAGCTAATTTTTTAGCAATATTTTTAAGGTACACTTATAACATAAGGCACTCCATAAGTTACTATAATCCAATTCAAATACATAAAACCAGATCCGCCTCCTGAACCAGCTGAAATAAATAAATAAGGTATTCCAACATATACACTCGTGTCATCTTGTAAGTAATTTACATGAAAAGGTTGTGATTGTGAAAGACTGTTATATTCTTCATCATATCCAAATGTTCCGAGTACAAAATTACTATTTGTATTATCAGAAATAAATGGTAAATATCCATATAAAGCTTTTTGATAATTTCTATTTGACTGATTAAACGCCGTATTATATGCATTTATATATGATTGTACGAATAAAGATCCGCATTCTCCTGTAAGAGGACAAAGGAAATACGCAGGTGGCATTGGTGGTGTTGCATATGCACTTCCCCCATTCCATTTATATTGTTCTAAAGCAAGAGAATAATTGAAAATATTTCCATTCATTAAGAAGAATATATTCATATTATTATTATCCGCCTGGAACCAGTTACACAACCAAAATACTCCATATTGACAATAATCATTCTTATTCTTTTGTTGATCTGGTGGCATAAAAGCAAAATAATTTGATCCCCAATATCCTTTTTTCTTTCCGGTATTATACTCTAAGAAATAATAATTTAGATTATTGCAAACCGGAGGAAATTTCCAACACAATGAAGTACCCCATCCCGATCCTGAATAATAATAATAATAATCATAATATCCCGAAGTACATAGATTTGATGAACATGGATTGTTATTATATTGAGTAGCTAAGAAATATCCTAATCCTTTTGTACTATTATATTGCAATATTCCAACATAATAACCTGAAGAATAGCCTGGACCCGGACTACCAGGTGCCCATGCATATTCATACATAAATACAGGGAAATTAAGTGGTAAATAGGTACTGCTCAATCAGGAGGGTCGCCAAGGTGAGGCTTCGAGGAAGTCGCGATAAAGCCTTAATAAGGCTAATGGGTAAAATAAAGTGAAGGATGGTGATGATGGTGCAGTACCCTGCTGTCTCAAAACGCCCCAACCAACTAACCAACTTAAACACCCAAGCCATCTAAACCCTCAGAATTGCCCAAGCCCCTTAAACCGCCTAACCCTCGAAACAAACACCTACTCAAACATTCAAAAACAAAGTCCCTCAATCGCCCAATCCCTCAAAACCGCGTTGGAGTGCCGCATGACCAGGGGCCGGCGGAGGGAGGGAAGGATTTGAGGGGATGAGGGGATGGCAATGAGGGACAACGCCTAACCACTCAATGGCCTAAAACAAATAAGCAACAAAACGAGGCAATTACCTAAATAAGAGTTCAATATCACAAACGAGGAGACGAACAAGAGCAAATCATCCTTAGGCTTGAGGAAATAATAGTCAACCAGTGATTGAAATACCACGGAGAACAAATAATTAAACAACGAATCAATTAAGTCTACGGCTCAATAAGTGGGATAAGGGTAAGGGAGACCCAGCCTCGCCCGGTTAAGGTCTGGGGAGTAACCCACACCCACGGGGGTAAAAACAATTACTAAATATGAACAAGGTTCTTGGTAGCCGGGCCCGGATTCGAACCGGGGTCAGTGGGTCCAAAGCCCACATTAGTAGGCGTGTTTATAGTCAAGGCGGTATGCATATAAACCCCAGTTTGCTTAACCTAGTTGATTAGCATGCTTGCTAAACGTGCATGGGGTGATATGAATGGACTCTGACTTGGTTAGGGTTGAGGCGGTTCCTCAGGATGTTAGGCGTAGGGTGTTTGAGTATGTGACTGGGGTTAAGGGTGTTAGGCCTAGTGACCTTGGTTACGATAAGACTTACATGTACAGGGTTAGGCGTGGTTTAATGCCGATTAGCGATGAATTGTTTAGGGCGTTGCTCAAGTTCATTGATGTTGATGAGTACGCTAGGCTGGTTGGCTCAGCACCACCGCTGGTTGAAGCCACGCCTGATGACATTATTCGTGTTGTTAAGAAGGCTCTGGTTGACAAGTCCTTTAGGAACCTGCTATTCGATATGCTTAGGCAGGCGTTTGGTGACGAATTCCGTGAATACAAGGCATCTTGGACGGTGACCGAGCGTGACATTGAGGAGTTTGTGAGGGCTAAGAGGCTTAAGGGTCTTAGGGAGAAGACTATTCAGGCGGAAGTCCACTACATTAGGCAGGCGCTTAGTGATTTGAATTGGACGCTCACGCCTGAGGGTATTCGTGAGTACCTTGCTGGGCTTAGGGAGGATGGTGAGGACTACGTGCTGAAGCATACTGCCTACAGCCTTAAGAGCCTACTGAAGGCCGTGCTTAGGCCCAAGGACCCTGCGTTATTCAGCCTACTCTACAATAGCTTCACGGTTACCAAGCCGAGGAACCACGGTAGGGTTAAGCTGCCTACACTCGAGCAGTTGCGCCAAATCTGGGCCAAGCTACCAAGCGTTGAGGCCAGATTCTACTTCACGCTCCTAGCTGAGGCTGGACTTAGACCTGGTGAACCATTCCTAGCAGGCATCGATGACCTAGACCTTGAGCATGGGATGCTCTACATCGGCAAGGTCACCGAGACCAAACGAGCCTTCATCGCCTTCCTGAGACCTGAGGTTGTGGATTGGGTTAAGGAGAACTACCTACCAGTGAGGGAATCCTTCATAAGCATGTTCACAGAGAGGGTTAGTAGGGACTACCTTGGAGTAGGCGTCAATGCCGAGGCTTGGGCAAGGAGATTGATTCCATTCGACCAGTCTAGGCTTAGGAGGGAGATTAAGGAAACAGCCAAACAGGTGCTTAACCGTGACTTCGAGCTTTATGAGCTTAGGAAATTCTTCGCCACATGGATGATTTCACAGGGCGTGCCTGAGTCAATAGTGAACACGCTTCAGGGTAGGGCACCACCAAGCGAATTCAGGATACTAGTTGAGCACTACTGGTCCCCTAGGCACGAGGAGTTGAGGCAATGGTACCTGAAGCATGCTCCAAGGGTTTGTTGTTAAGGTTAAGTGCTTATTTAAGGTTCACGGTTGCGCATAATTTAAAAGTAAGCCATTGCCCACTGCCTAAGTGAATGAGGATGTTGACGAAGGCTAAGTTAGCTTTAGCTAGCCGCCATCTATTCGACAACTGGCTCACACTACTGGTTAAGTACGCCTTAACAATGCTTGGCTTCAACACCAGACTCATGGCTAAAATCGGTGACTGTGCCTTTGAGTTAAGCCCCGTGGACTTTAAGGATATTGTTAAGAGGTTTTCAGGCGGTTTCATTAAATCCATTGAGTGTGTTAATGGTAGGTTACTTGTGAATGGGGTTGAGGTTGATAGTATTAGTGGCATGCTTCATAATGTAGAGACTTGGGCTAGGGTTCTCGGCTGGTCTTACGACACGGTTAATGGATTTTGGTATAAGGGTAATGCTAAGTTTAAGCATGTACACGTGTCAACCATTGGGATTTTCTACTACGAGGAGTACAAACCGTTAAATATTAATGGCAGAATTGTTATTGATGTTGGCGCCTTTGTTGGTGACTCAGCCGTTTACTTCGCCCTGAGAGGTGCTGGAAGAGTTATTGCAGTTGAGCCTCACCCTGGTGCCTTTGCTGAAATGCTTGGTAACATTAAGTTAAACAACATGGAGAACGTGATTATCCCAGTCAATGCAGGCTTAGCAAGCAAACCAGGAAAAATATGCATTGAGAATGTTAGTGTGGGTGGTACAGGCAAAACATACCATAAGCCAGGTGACTGCCCTAATGCTGTTCCTGCTGTTACACTTGGTGAGTTGATAGACAGGTTCAGTGTTGATCCCAGTGATGCTGTGCTTAAGATGGATTGTGAGGGCTGCGAGTTTGATGTAATTCTTAGTGATTATGAGCATGTTAGGTTATTCAGGGAGTTAATCCTTGAGTATCACGCCAATGTTGTTAATAAAACAGTAAATGACCTACTGAAGGTGCTGAGTAGAGATTATAAATGCGATGTAAAAGGTAGTAAGGTCTTCGGTATTATGCACTGCATCAGGAAGTAGGTTAATGCCTATAGTGTTTCCACGCGTCTGTTAAACATCACTTGATTCACCCACTGCTCGGAGCATTATTAACTTAATCATTACCCTACATGAGTCTTGAGCGTAGTGGGTTGTGCGGCTTAACCTGGCTTGAGCCACATGCAAGTTACCGTTACCCTACGTAACGTAGGGTAATGATATTGCCCTGTGATTACCGAGAGGTAGGCCTTAAGCATACTTAACGCATTATACGTGTCCTCACCTTCAACCTTAATTCTACCGCACTCAGGTAGCGCGTCCTAACTCACATGCATTTGACATGGCCCAGAGGAGGGGGGCTTGACAAGGGCAATTCAGCTCTGGGTTTTTAGGCTTTAACACTTTTAGGCTTTTTGAGTTTTCTGGCTTTGGGGTTCTACTGGTCACTTGTAGGTACAGTGCACTGGAGGCCCTCATCAATCATGGCATCAACCTCATCACGAATAATCAACAGTATCCTCCTAGCCTTCACCCAATCACGATTCCTCAGGTGCATGTACAGTAACTCCAACTCCCCACGAATCCTCCAAAGCCTAACATCACCCTCAACCTGAGGCCTAAGTGCATGAGCCATAACTGAGGGGGCAACTAACTGCTTAATATTCCAATATTGCAATATTAGAATCCAAGGCATTGTGGCATGGAACCCACTCCAGTGGGCTGCATGGTGAATGGGCCGATTCACAGCGTCATCAACGCCGGCATTGCGAACGGCAAGGTTAATAAGGCAGGTTGCATTGTGAGTTATTCCTAATGCTAGCCGTGGGCTACGCTAGGGTTAGCGTTGAGGCTGAGGACGTTGAGAACCAGGTTAAGGCAATTGAGGACTACGCCAGGGTAAGCGGCATTGAGTTGATTGGCGTGTTCAAGGATGTTGGTGTTAGTGGCTCAAGGCCTGCTCTTGAACGTGAGGGCTTCAAGGCCATGCTCAACGCCTTGGCCAACATGCCTGCCGTCAAGGCAGTTGTGATTTACGACATTAGCAGGCTGGGCAGGGACATGATGGATGTGGTTGAGACGTATCGATACCTGACGGAGCGGCTTGGGCTAAGCGTCCTCTTCGTGAAACACCCTGAGCTGAACGTCGTCCAAGGCACACCCCTCGGTGAGGCAATCCGCAAGGCAACACTGGCCCTACTAGGCATTGCCGCCGAGATTGAGAGGGCCCTGATTAGTGAACGCACAAAGGCTGGTTTAGCCAGGGCAAGGGCACAGGGTAAGCACGTGGGGAGGAAGGGAACTGAGATACCTGTAGCCGAGGTTAGGGAATACCTATCGATGGGCCTAACAAAGAAGGCGGTGTATAAACTACTGGTAAAACAGGGGAAGCTAAGGTACCGTGAACAGGGCCAGGAGAGGGTGTTGAGTTATAACTGGTTTCTCCAACGCCTAAAGAGGCTACGCCTCCAGCAGCCCTAATTTAGTAACTACTGGTACTGCTGCCTGTATGTCGTCTCAAGGTGGTGGGTCTGGGGGTCAGGCAGGGCGTGGTGGAGGCCTAGTAGTCCACCCTCTCGACGTACACGAGATAGACTGCACACCCTGTGAGCAAGGCTGTTGCGGTAGGAGGAGGATAGCTGTACCCGAGGACCTGTATCAGAGGCTTCTGATGGTTAAGAGGGCGTTTGAGGAGGCGAGTGGCCAGCGCATCGCAACTTGCCGTGTCTTCAACCTGTTCGGGGATGTAATATGCACGGCACTCGGCCGTGTACCGAGGAGGCCAATCAGCATTAAGGCCGTTGAGGAGATGATATCGAGGGAGCTTGTGTATAAGAGCCAGTACACGTTGGGTAGGCTTGCACATGCACCTGATCCACGTACAGCATGGAGCTTCATCGAGCTTGGGCTTAGGGCATGGTTCCTGGGCATACACAGGATGCTCAACGCCCAGCCGAGGATTGAGGCAACTGAGTACATCAATAAGCTACTGGAGTGGTGGGGCGTTAGGAACAGGTTTGATTTTGCTTGGCTACTGAGGAATGCCCTAAACGATGATAGGCTTATGAAGGTTGAGCATGCCCAGGGTACACGATACACGCAGGACATCGTAGCCTTCACCCTAACCCAGGCTGGTGAGGAGGGCTGCAGAAGCTGGCCTAGGGGCAGGGCCATAGACGCAACCAGCCACTTGCCGGTACTCCTAACCATAATTCGAGCCTACCTCAGGTGCCTGGGGATCAACACTTACCTGGACTACCTTAGGTGGCTAGGCGGCGGCACACCCCCAACAAGGGGCTAGTGTATGACGACAGGCAACGCAGCGGCACTAGCCTTAGCATAGTTTAAGCGCCTTCAGGGCGCCTAGTAGTAGCTCGACGTTGCCGTACCCCAGCTTTTCGAGTTTCTTCTTACTGCACCCATTCTTAATGTCCTTCAGTAGCATTTCCGCTAGCGCCATGTAGTTACCTGGCTTCCCGTACCGCTTATAGAGTTCACAGGCCAATTGGAATAGAGTAGTGTCTTTGTCCTCTGGCTTGGCTCCAACGTCCTCTGGCCTGCACCCACTGGAGTGGGCGTCATTGGGCTTAGCCTCAGGTTGCTTGGCTTCGGATTGCTCAACTCCTGCTTTAGCCTCAGGCTGCTCAGGCTTGGGCTCCTCCCCACTGGAGTGAGGCTCCTCAGGTTTGGCCTCAAGTTGTTCGGGCTTTGCTTCGGGTTCAGGTTTGCCCTCATGTTCAGGCTTAGGCTTAACCCTGGCATCAATCAGGCCCCTAGCTTCAAGGGCCTCCTTCACGGCTAGGACAAGTTGCCTCACATCAATGCCCGTGAGCCTCGTTGTGAGGGCTGGGTCGTAGAAGTTCATGTGCAGCATAATCTCATCAACGCTAAGGGCACCCTCAATGTTAATGACGGAGTGTACGGTCTTAACAACACCAAGCGCAATCTCATACTCAACACCAGTCCTTTGGGCCACCTCACGGGCAGCATCCTCAAGCATGTCAAGGGCCTGGGGCTCCTGAGGCTGAGGCTGCCCCAGACTACTAAATAGGCTCTCAGCCTGCTCCCGATGCCAATTCACAAAATGAAGGACAACCGCAAATGGGTCGCTACCAACCTCACCACCACACAGCGTGCATACACCATCCTTAACCAAACCCCTGGCGGCAATACCATCGAAGAGCCAGCTCACCAACGACTCCAGGCCACGCATGTTGGTGAGGATGAAGTTAACCCTATCCCTCCCAACCTCAGCCTCACCCTCAATATCCTCAAGGTTAACCAACCCATGATCATGCTTAAGGTGCCAAACAAGCCTCCAGAAAACCCTCAAAGCAGGCTCCGTGGTACTGAAAACGACGCCATCACTGCAGACTAGGCCCTCAACATCACGATAGCCACCATGCCTAGCCGTGAAGCGGGGCTCAGCAACCCTCACGGCAGCCTGAAGGTAACGGGCAAAATCATAGGCATTATCAAACCCCAACTCACGGGTGAAGTAAACCAGTAACCCATCAGCCACCTGGGCTAGAAAATCAAGGCTGACACTAGGCACAAGCCCACCAGACAGTAGCCTCTGAAGCAGGCCACTGGCAACCCTCCCCATCACCTTACGCCTCAAATAATCCATAAACTCGTAATACGGGACACCATCTAGCAACCGCTTAACCAAATACCCAGCCGCATACGGCCCCTCACGAGACTCAACCCTACCCAACTCCTTAAGCAGCCTAACCAACCCAAGCACCTGTTTAACACCAACAACAGCACGATCACGCCTCCCACTACAAAACAGGCCACCGAACCTAGGGTCACGAAGAACATCGCAAAAAGAACGGTAACCCAAAACATCCCTCAAGTAAACAAGAGCCAAATACTCCACGGGACTAACCCTTAACCCACGGCGCCTCCCACAAACACCAGGACACGAAGAAACATTAACCTCCACAGAAACCCCACCCCTAACAGCCGCTAATGCTACCTCTACTTCTGGTGGCAGCTGAGACAAACCCTCATTCCCAGAATGAGTTTCTGTCTCACCCGCAGTAGCTGGCTGAGACAAAACCACATCGCTAGGATGGCCTCTTGTCTCAGTGGGAGCGGCAGTAGTAGAAGCATTAGGCGCGGTGGGTGGGTTGGGTTGTGTTTGTATTCCTAGTTTTTCGAGTAGTCCTTGTACTACTTCGTTGGCGTTGGGTTTATTAGCTTCCTGTTTGCCTGTGTTTTCAGTGTCCACGGTACCCACCTCTCCCGTGGTGGCGGGGGTGTTGCCCGCACCCCCGTCACCATCGGGGGTGGTTTTGACCTGGGGTTGGGGTTTGGGTTGGGGGTTATGCTGTGCCTTTCAATTTCTCGTAGTCTTCAATGTGGACCCATATTGTGTTTCCTTTTGCTTTGCTTAATGCCCATGTTGGTACTTCCAGTGTGTATTCATTGCCGTTTTTGGTTAGGTACCCTACCTCTGTCAGATAGTTCAATGCTTGTTCTATCCCCTGGCCCTGTTTCGTCACTAGGTTGAGTTCAAGCGTGTTGTCGCCTATCTTGATGCTGAGGCTTAGTACCGCACGGCCGTCCTTGGTCATTCCAGGCCTCTTTGCTAAGCCTAGGATTGCGGCGGTTGTGGTTAGGTTCATCATGGTGGGTTCACCTGCTTGGGCTCCTTCCTCGGCTTCAGTTCGGCGACCTCTATGACCAGGTTTAGTACCGCATGGTTCTCGTGGAGGTACGCCCAAAGGTCGTTTAGCTGCATGGGTAGCTGGATGAGGTAGCGGCTGCCTATCCTCGTTATCCTGCGTTTGCTTACTGGTATTGTTCTGACCTGGGTTATTAACTGGGTTGCCATGCTGGTCAGGAGGGGGTGGCGGCAGGGGGGCAGATTAGCTCACATCATTTGCCTTATGTCAAATTTGCACAGCAGATATATTCAACTATTTAGATTGTTGAGCTGATGATGGTGGGTGTGCATGGTTGGCTTGATTAGCATGCCTGATATGCATGGCTGCTCATGTTGATATGCATGGTGAGTGGGAATTGAATGGGGAGGATGTGGGGGAGGCTCATTCCCTGGCGGGCCCGGTGGGATTCGAACCCACGACCTACGGGTTAAGAGCCCGCCGCTCTGGCCAGGCTGAGCTACGGGCCCTGTCGTTGATCATTAATAATGGGTTTATAAGGTTTTG
>Ga0208151_100945_pt1 | contig 10173 bp, 3 predicted proteins | sample ECH_Bhost_MetaG_FD_187130 | JGI IMG/M metagenome (GOLD analysis project Ga0208151, IMG submission 187130) | Hot spring microbial mat communities from Yellowstone National Park, Wyoming, USA - ECH_B host_MetaG (SPAdes) (version 2) | ecosystem: Environmental > Aquatic > Thermal springs > Hot... | reverse complement strand
ACTACCGTTACCAACGCCACAAAAACAGTGGTGTTTGAAGCATCCTAGAAGGAATTGAAAGTCAGGATTTAGGATTAACGTTGACATACCCTCATATATCAGGAAGCATCCTAGAAGGAATTGAAAGTAGAACTTGTAGTGGGATACTCATATTTGCTTTCCAACTCAAGAAGCATCCTAGAAGGAATTGAAAGACCTCAGAAAGAGGTAAAGTAAGGACGTCGTGGCGAGTGTGGAAGCATCCTAGAAGGAATTGAAAGCCAATCGATGGTCTCATGGCAAGTGTCCTACCAGTGAAGCATCCTAGAAGGAATTGAAAGAGGGGAGGCGGTGCATAATTCCCGCCGTTTGTCGTTATGTAGAAGCATCCTAGAAGGAATTGAAAGGTACTTAGTCCGCCCCCGACACTAAGCCCTATACCTAAGCCGAAGCATCCTAGAAGGAATTGAAAGGAAGGCATTTTTGGAATTAGACTTAGGCGTTACATTTTTGAAGCATCCTAGAAGGAATTGAAAGCATGATAGCATCATATTTTTTTGGATCTAGGTGTTGTATAGAAGCATCCTAGAAGGAATTGAAAGTCTGGGGTGACGCCGGCCCCCCAGACTACTTCTAAGTTGAAGCATCCTAGAAGGAATTGAAAGAACAGTAGTTTGGCCGAAGTGATAGTAACTTCTTTGGGGAAGCATCCTAGAAGGAATTGAAAGTTAATTCCAAAAAGAATATCATTAACGACGGCAGTCAGAAGCATCCTAGAAGGAATTGAAAGTTGGGCAGGCAATTAGCGATATTCCCACTTTCATGCAAAAGAAGCATCCTAGAAGGAATTGAAAGTAAACAGTTTTTCTATCATGGGCAGGATTCACAATAGAAGCATCCTAGAAGGAATTGAAAGAAACTTCCAAAAGATGTAGTTGAATATGAAATTAATCCTGAAGCATCCTAGAAGGAATTGAAAGATCTCCTCAAAACTGTATTTTTTCATGCTTCCTCACCCGAAGCATCCTAGAAGGAATTGAAAGCATAATATTGTTAAATCAAAAAAAGGTCTATTATATCTGGAAGCATCCTAGAAGGAATTGAAAGTTCTCTTATCCCCAATATACCATATGCACAAACACATATGAAGCATCCTAGAAGGAATTGAAAGTGCATTTATAATCTTCTCATAAGTTTTTTTAACTGCAATTGAAGCATCCTAGAAGGAATTGAAAGTTAAAATGTCGGCAACGTCGCTTATCCCCGTCTCTAGGAAGCATCCTAGAAGGAATTGAAAGTGGCGTCCACTGCGGTGGTGAATGATTCGTTTCTCTGCGAAGCATCCTAGAAGGAATTGAAAGGATCCAGATGCCGCAACACTGGCACCAGGTGCAGGCGTTGGAAGCATCCTAGAAGGAATTGAAAGAGTAAACGTTAAGCATTCTGTTGGCTATTTGTTCCCTCTCTAGGAAGCATCCTAGAAGGAATTGAAAGTTTTTGTGCTTTTAAAAGTGAAGTAAATGGATATGGCTCAAGAAGCATCCTAGAAGGAATTGAAAGAGATTAAATTATTTTAGATTAAAGTTAAACGCAATGAAGAAGCATCCTAGAAGGAATTGAAAGATTTGTTGAACCGAGTAGCCCTCACGGGCTAGCTGATGAGCGAAGCATCCTAGAAGGAATTGAAAGTTTAGTAATGTATTATATTCTAACCAAAAAAATACCGTTAGAAGCATCCTAGAAGGAATTGAAAGTGCTCAATGAACCGACCCTGGTAGTCATCGCCCCACCTAAGAAGCATCCTAGAAGGAATTGAAAGTGCCTGCAATGCTAGTCGGAGTTACAATTTTACTTATTAGAAGCATCCTAGAAGGAATTGAAAGTGATATTTTAATACCCTCAATCTCGCCTTTTACCTCAACTTGAAGCATCCTAGAAGGAATTGAAAGATTATACCATCACTAACAAAAATTAGCAGTATGACAAATGAAGCATCCTAGAAGGAATTGAAAGCTGGTCTGTTCCACTCGCTAAGTTTTAGTATATACTTTGAGAAGCATCCTAGAAGGAATTGAAAGTTTTTCCTGAAGGCGGTATAACCGCCTCAATAAGACGTGAAGCATCCTAGAAGGAATTGAAAGCCGTCATTAGCTAAATACATAAAATAACGTGAGTTTTTCCGAAGCATCCTAGAAGGAATTGAAAGTCGATTAGCCCGTGAGGGCTATAGCATAAGCCAAATAGCCGAAGCATCCTAGAAGGAATTGAAAGTTTTGAACTCTTACCTGTTTCATTCTCTTATCCCCAATAGAAGCATCCTAGAAGGAATTGAAAGAATCTATACCGTTTTCCCTAATTATTTCACGTGAAAATGGAAGCATCCTAGAAGGAATTGAAAGTCTAATATTTGTTTAAGGGATGCCACCTTTTCTCCCCGAAGCATCCTAGAAGGAATTGAAAGTTGGCACAGAAAAAACAAACATCAGCCCAACAAACACAAAGAAGCATCCTAGAAGGAATTGAAAGGGACTTCACATAGGGCCATTACCTCGTATAGCACAAACAGGATTGAAGCATCCTAGAAGGAATTGAAAGTTCCTTATTAAATATCTCAGCATTTCGTTCACTCCCATGCTGAAGCATCCTAGAAGGAATTGAAAGCTGAACGGGTTATTTGCCCGTACAGGGGAATTCGAATACAGGGAAGCATCCTAGAAGGAATTGAAAGACTACATTGCTTATGTGCACAGTAGGAATACTAGGGAAGAAGCATCCTAGAAGGAATTGAAAGATTTCTTGGAGTTCATCATCCTGATTTAGATCCTGTAGCCGAAGCATCCTAGAAGGAATTGAAAGGTAGCTAACTAACTGTTCCATGCCCTCACTCCTCAGGCTTGGAAGCATCCTAGAAGGAATTGAAAGTTAATACCCGTACACTCACATATTTCAGCCAAAGTAACGCAGAAGCATCCTAGAAGGAATTGAAAGAAGGAGATTACCCTAATCTCGTGGCCTGTGGTTTTTGTAAAGAAGCATCCTAGAAGGAATTGAAAGGCAGAAAATACGGTATACCTAAAAGCCAACTGATGGAAGCATCCTAGAAGGAATTGAAAGTGATAATCCTCGAGGTTAGTTTGTCTTGTCTCTTTTCTCTTTGAAGCATCCTAGAAGGAATTGAAAGGCAGTTATCTTCACTACGCCCGCACCTGACGACATAGCCGAAGCATCCTAGAAGGAATTGAAAGTTATATTAATAGGCATAGTGCTTTTGCCAGTGATCACCAGGAAGCATCCTAGAAGGAATTGAAAGCTCACGGTCTGCGTTATTAGCTCTCTGCCGTGCTGGAGTCGAAGCATCCTAGAAGGAATTGAAAGGAAATTCTGCTGTTTCTATTCTTCTCCGGTGTAAAGGCTGAAGCATCCTAGAAGGAATTGAAAGATATGTTCTCTGTGCCTACATTGCCATTCTCATCCACCCGAAGCATCCTAGAAGGAATTGAAAGATCCTAATCGCGTCCCCCTGGGAGACGCCGTAGTGTTTTGCCGAAGCATCCTAGAAGGAATTGAAAGTACTGAGCGTTATAGGCGTACGGCAGATATTGGTCTGCCGAAGCATCCTAGAAGGAATTGAAAGTTCTACGTTGAATTCATACCTCTACGTTAATCGAGCATGCCGAAGCATCCTAGAAGGAATTGAAAGTGCAAAACTTCCTTTTGTGCAGTCGGCAAAGATTTTTTGAAGCATCCTAGAAGGAATTGAAAGCTAGAAAAACTTAATTCCTTAGGAAAACTTAACTTCCGAAGCATCCTAGAAGGAATTGAAAGAACCGGGTTTCTAGCCATACTAGGGGGTCTGGTAGTCGGAAGCATCCTAGAAGGAATTGAAAGCCGATAAAGGAGATCTGACTTCCTCTCCACCTCAGAGGGGAAGCATCCTAGAAGGAATTGAAAGTATAAAAAGTGAGTACACTGATCTACAGTTTACATACTATGAAGCATCCTAGAAGGAATTGAAAGACCTCTTCATAAAACTAATTACTGCATTTGTTACGTCCTCAGAAGCATCCTAGAAGGAATTGAAAGCCTTACCATTCTCATTGTAATCTTCGTTATCATCATCATAGAAGCATCCTAGAAGGAATTGAAAGAATATTTCTTCCAAGTCCTTTACAATCGCCAACGCAGTTGAAGCATCCTAGAAGGAATTGAAAGATGTTCGTGATAGAAATTGGTGATGTCTGTGACGTAGGAAGCATCCTAGAAGGAATTGAAAGAATCAGACGGGGCGTATGTGAGGTCAAATCCCAGTTGCTGAAGCATCCTAGAAGGAATTGAAAGTTCGCCACCATCTTTAATCCCCTTACCATTCTCATTATAGGAAGCATCCTAGAAGGAATTGAAAGTTTTTCCAACCAGTCCCCAACAGTTCCTAAGTCTTTTTGAAGCATCCTAGAAGGAATTGAAAGTCTTAAGGTTAATAGAATTAATATGTCTGCAAATGCCGGCGAAGCATCCTAGAAGGAATTGAAAGAGTATCTCCTCCTATGACTCCTATGGTGTTTCCTCCCGTCGAAGCATCCTAGAAGGAATTGAAAGTTTTGTTAACCCTCTTGTCATCACCGTCAGACCTAGGTGAAGAAGCATCCTAGAAGGAATTGAAAGCGTACAGGGGAGCCCTCATACAGGTAGTCCCACTCCCTGGAAGCATCCTAGAAGGAATTGAAAGCAATACTTGACCGACTTTCATCCTAATAGGTAGGAAAAAACGAAGCATCCTAGAAGGAATTGAAAGAACAGTTCACGCGGTGACACATCTTTTGCGTAATCGCCTAAGAAGCATCCTAGAAGGAATTGAAAGTTATAACTTTATCGAAGACAATGCGGAGTGCACGAAGGAAGAAGCATCCTAGAAGGAATTGAAAGTGGAGATATATTTCCCCGCATTTCATAAAGCAGGAAGAAAAGGAAGCATCCTAGAAGGAATTGAAAGTCAGTCAAATTCGCCCATACTGATCTTGTTTCTTTGCAGAAGCATCCTAGAAGGAATTGAAAGCTTGATGAAGGCGACTCTGGGAATATCCACTACAATCCTTTGAAGCATCCTAGAAGGAATTGAAAGTTTGTGCTATAGTAAATACCGTGAAGCGGTATTATCGGTAGGAAGCATCCTAGAAGGAATTGAAAGAGGGCGTCTTCCGGGGTGGTTCCGACCCCCCACGCCACCTCTAGAAGCATCCTAGAAGGAATTGAAAGTCTTGGGCCTTCTGGATCATATTCCGCAGATAGTCACGCCGAAGCATCCTAGAAGGAATTGAAAGATCTACCAGAAACCAGATCCAGATCTGGATCTGAAAGGTGAAGCATCCTAGAAGGAATTGAAAGATTCGGTGCGGACTACTTCTTGGGTGCGTGGTAACACGAAGCATCCTAGAAGGAATTGAAAGGGCATAGGTGTGGCTATAGGTTTCGGTATAGCAAACGCAAACTTAAGAAGCATCCTAGAAGGAATTGAAAGCTTTAGGTGTCTGGGTTTCCATCTTTATTCACCCTCCTGGAAGCATCCTAGAAGGAATTGAAAGTCCATCTTCTGGTAGAATCTCGATAATTCTACAATGTCAGAAGCATCCTAGAAGGAATTGAAAGACGAAAACGCCTTTCAAAAGGGAAGCGACATCGCTTTCGGGAAGCATCCTAGAAGGAATTGAAAGTTTTTTAGTATTCCTGCTGGGAGCAATCGCGGGATTTGACAGGAAGCATCCTAGAAGGAATTGAAAGATGAAGAGGACGCGGACGCACTGAAGGGCAAAAAAATTGTGAAGCATCCTAGAAGGAATTGAAAGGTCGAACACCCGCCACTCCGTCTCTACCTGCTGTTTTCCGTCGAAGCATCCTAGAAGGAATTGAAAGCTAAATTCAACATAAAGAGGTAGACGAGACAGCATGGAAGAAGCATCCTAGAAGGAATTGAAAGGAATGTAAAATAGTTTGCAGACAAATTCCATGTAAGTCATTTTTGAAGCATCCTAGAAGGAATTGAAAGTCACATTTATCCAATTCAGGAATTAGATGAAGCAATTGATTTGAAGCATCCTAGAAGGAATTGAAAGTTCCCATATTTCTCATGGAACGCCTTAGCCTTGTCGAAGCATCCTAGAAGGAATTGAAAGAATAATACCTTTTCAATTTCGCCGTACAGAACTGTAAATTTGAAGCATCCTAGAAGGAATTGAAAGTTCAATTCGTGCAAATATCTCCTAGCCTTCTCCCTGAAGCATCCTAGAAGGAATTGAAAGTCTTGAAGAGTTGAAAGATGACGACGTAATCAACAAGAAGCATCCTAGAAGGAATTGAAAGATACGTTACACCATAATCTATTATTTGGGTCGATCCCGCATGAAGCATCCTAGAAGGAATTGAAAGGTCTCTACCACGGGACCGATTTACTAAATTTCTCTTGCCCCGAAGCATCCTAGAAGGAATTGAAAGCGTGGTAGAGACCGAAGCACAATTCCGCTTTTTTCTTTTTGAAGCATCCTAGAAGGAATTGAAAGTCAAGAAGGGAGAAGAGAAGCGTGAAATTGTATTCAGTGAAGCATCCTAGAAGGAATTGAAAGTTGTAGAGAAGATACGTCTGGAGTAAATTGGTGTTCAAGAGAAGCATCCTAGAAGGAATTGAAAGTTTCCTTGACGATATACCCCCTTGCGAGGGCCTCGGTCAGAAGCATCCTAGAAGGAATTGAAAGCGCCGTGGCGTAACGTGAGCCAACAGATTGTTTTCGGAAGCATCCTAGAAGGAATTGAAAGGCACTAAAAAGCCAATCCCCTCCGTTTTGAAGGGGAGCGGCAGGCGAAGCATCCTAGAAGGAATTGAAAGTTGAAAAGCGGTGAAGTGGTACTCGCACATGAGGAAGCATCCTAGAAGGAATTGAAAGCAACCCCTTCTACCACCTCTTCTATTTTTTCCTCTTGACGAAGCATCCTAGAAGGAATTGAAAGGTACTTGCCTGAAGGGGTCGTTGGGCCCGACGTGGTCGAAGCATCCTAGAAGGAATTGAAAGTTCCTAACTGTGCTACCTACATTGCCTATATCTTCCTGAAGCATCCTAGAAGGAATTGAAAGTCAACAACGGCAGACAGATTGGCCCAGATTGACCGCGAAGCATCCTAGAAGGAATTGAAAGATACTGGCTTAAAACTGCAGACACTTGTTCATTGACTGCAGAAGCATCCTAGAAGGAATTGAAAGAGGTAGCTATCGTCCAGGGTGGCAACATAGAAAGGTTGTAGGAAGCATCCTAGAAGGAATTGAAAGCGAGTTTACAAAAGACTGAAAGCCTCGCCCTTCAGAGCGGGGAAGCATCCTAGAAGGAATTGAAAGCGTTTAGGGATTGGTCTCACAGTTTCCACCTTATTATACGAAGCATCCTAGAAGGAATTGAAAGAGTATATTACATACTTGTACCTGCAAAGGTTGCGGTGTTCTGGAAGCATCCTAGAAGGAATTGAAAGAATTTTCCAAGTCCTCACTAATTTTTACTAGCAACTTTTTGAAGCATCCTAGAAGGAATTGAAAGTATATAACAAAGAATGCACTCGATAAGCCTTAGGCTCATGAAGCATCCTAGAAGGAATTGAAAGTCATTTTCATTCTGCGGTTATGACATATTTATGTTTCATTCAGGAAGCATCCTAGAAGGAATTGAAAGTATGGGCAGGAAAGTTGGAAAACGCTCAATTGCGTCAAGAAGCATCCTAGAAGGAATTGAAAGTTTTTGCTCTAAGCGGTATAGCCTGCGGGCCAATACGAAGCATCCTAGAAGGAATTGAAAGACTCGTGAGCTATGGTTATTAAATCGTCTTCACACTCAATGAAGCATCCTAGAAGGAATTGAAAGCTCAAATATACTATATTTTGGTTGTCGATTTGCTCAGAAGCATCCTAGAAGGAATTGAAAGATATCTTACTCTGCCATTTTCTGGAACTGCATTAAGTTGTAGAAGCATCCTAGAAGGAATTGAAAGACTACCATGGGCAATTCTACATTTTTTAAAACAATTATTGGAAGCATCCTAGAAGGAATTGAAAGAAACTAATCGGTTTTTTGCCCATTTAAATCACTTTCGTTGAAGCATCCTAGAAGGAATTGAAAGATGATGAATTAGCTAGGATTAAGTTAGTGACGTATGTATGGAAGCATCCTAGAAGGAATTGAAAGATTAACCACCACATCAGCAGAAGCGGAGCGATACGGAAGCATCCTAGAAGGAATTGAAAGATATTTTATCGCCTCATAGTCGCAATTAGTATTATGACAAGAAGCATCCTAGAAGGAATTGAAAGTGTTGACCCTGAAGGATTTCCCTGAACGGGTTATTTGAAGCATCCTAGAAGGAATTGAAAGTGGCATTCGACCCCATCGACCACATATTTCAACGCGAAGCATCCTAGAAGGAATTGAAAGTTTATTATATTTTATTAGGCTCAACAATAGAAAAGCTTAAAGAAGCATCCTAGAAGGAATTGAAAGTTGTTAGACTTGCCCCTACTTCGGAAGATGGGGGATATGGGAAGCATCCTAGAAGGAATTGAAAGGTTTATCGCGTTTATGTATTGCCAGTAGCCTAACGCAACGAAGCATCCTAGAAGGAATTGAAAGAAATATACTTCCTGATGAACTCAATTTCACGCGGTGAAGCATCCTAGAAGGAATTGAAAGTTTAACATTAACGCACTTATGGCCCTTCCTTTCGCCCCGAAGAAGCATCCTAGAAGGAATTGAAAGTAACGGATATTCAAGAATGCGATGACAATTTCTAGGACTGAACCATGAAGCATCCTAGAAGGAATTGAAAGATCCATAGAAAAGCACCTAAAAAAATTACTCAGGGTTGGCGAAGCATCCTAGAAGGAATTGAAAGCTAAGCCGATTAGCAAAAGAGCACTACGTGACTAGGAGAGAAGCATCCTAGAAGGAATTGAAAGGCCTGCATTTCTGCCTGTAGTGCCTGCCATGACTTGCTAATGAAGCATCCTAGAAGGAATTGAAAGATCAAAAACCTGGACTTCATACATTTTTACCCCCTCGAGGGGAAGCATCCTAGAAGGAATTGAAAGGGGAAGACTAAAATAGTATTTTTTTCTCTCTTTTTGAAGCATCCTAGAAGGAATTGAAAGATCAGGTAGTCCCACTCCTTGGCGGCCGCCTCCAGGGCGAAGCATCCTAGAAGGAATTGAAAGATTTCATACTCACCGTAAGAGGGGCTACCTGAATTAATATGAAGCATCCTAGAAGGAATTGAAAGTTTTCTTGCCCAGCACGCTATAGCCTGCGGCATGCTGTGTTGAAGCATCCTAGAAGGAATTGAAAGTTATGTAAAACGGCCCGAACTGTTGGCTGTCGAAGTAAATCGGAAGCATCCTAGAAGGAATTGAAAGATATTCTTACCCTCCTATTGTATGGTGTGTAATAGACGTCGAAGCATCCTAGAAGGAATTGAAAGTTATTATACACCGTTATATTACCTATAACAATTACTATATGAAGCATCCTAGAAGGAATTGAAAGAGTGGGAAAGGTACCAGAAGGAACCACCCTCGATAGCCGAAGAAGCATCCTAGAAGGAATTGAAAGACTACGTCAGGCAAAAGCACCCCGACTGTTTGGCTGAGATAAGAAGCATCCTAGAAGGAATTGAAAGTTCCAACACTGCCGCTTTGAATTTTTTTAGCTTCACACGAAGCATCCTAGAAGGAATTGAAAGTCTGAACCAAGGGGCTACGCGTCCTTTGGCATTTTTGTTATGAAGCATCCTAGAAGGAATTGAAAGAATTTACATTTACGTTAAACGTCTGCTGAGTTAATACATCACGAAGCATCCTAGAAGGAATTGAAAGCCAACACCAGGGAAACGTTATCTCTTCATATCATTTTTTAGAAGCATCCTAGAAGGAATTGAAAGTGAGGTATCGGGCTGTCCACCCATACCTCGTAAAGAGTCACGAAGCATCCTAGAAGGAATTGAAAGTTAATCATAACCTCGGTGCCTGTCCCATATTCTATACTGTCGAAGCATCCTAGAAGGAATTGAAAGATATTTTTGTCCTTATTAGTAGCTTTTTTGCCATATTTTCACGCAAAATCGAAGCATCCTAGAAGGAATTGAAAGTGCTAACTGTTTTGTAAAAGCAAATGC
>Ga0208151_100943_pt1 | contig 10226 bp, 15 predicted proteins | sample ECH_Bhost_MetaG_FD_187130 | JGI IMG/M metagenome (GOLD analysis project Ga0208151, IMG submission 187130) | Hot spring microbial mat communities from Yellowstone National Park, Wyoming, USA - ECH_B host_MetaG (SPAdes) (version 2) | ecosystem: Environmental > Aquatic > Thermal springs > Hot... | reverse complement strand
AACTGTGCTAACGTTAACAACAATACATTCTCATTTTCTGTCATTATTTGCACTCTTTCTGTTATCCCCATTTTTATTACTTCAATTGATTTTATTTTCTCTTTTGATGTTTTTACGTATATGTACGCTTCATCTGAATTTCGTATCGTTTTGATTCGTTCTTTTACCATTTCTTCTAACTTCTTTCTCGTTTGACTGTCTAACATGTTCTCACTCTATGAACACGTTGTATTCTAGTAGACGGTTCGGTGTTAGCGTGTATTTCGTTCCGTCCGTCGCTCTCAGTATTATCCTGTTTTCTACTATCTCTACGTCCGCTATCGTTTTTCCTCTGTAGATCACTCTTTTCGCATTAGTCATTACTTCTCGTATTTCATTTAGGTCGTATTTCTCCCATTGTATTTCGTTTGTTTGTTTTATTATGAACTGGCTTTTGACGAACTTCCTTTTGGACATCAGTATTTTGGTTCCGTTCGTTAGTTCTACTAGCACTGTTGACCGCAATGGTTTTACGTGTGTTATCTGAAAGGTGCCTCGGTGCGTCTTGATTTTCACGATTTTACCTTTTTCCAACAGTTCGTTTATTTCATGTGGTTGCATGTGTTATAATGAGGTGCTGGATGTATAAAAAATTATGCTATAATAATCTCTCCCGAGAGCCTATAAGTCCCGTTCTTGAGTATTACCAGTTCCTGTAGCACTATTTCTCTTTTCAACATATCTTCGTTCTCTCTCTTTACCCTCTCTATTATTTGTTGTATTTCGGGCAATTTCTGCAACTTCTTCGATTTTAACACGTCAATTTTCGTTGTATCGAGTCCTTCAAATATGTCCTCAATTTCTCTTATATCCACTTCCCCTTCAATTTTTACTTTTATTTTCATATGACCACCACATTTTTACTGTTCCGTCTTTGTTTATTTTCCCTTCTATGAACTTCATGTTTTCCGGCACTATTTTCTTATATCGTGCCAACACCTCGTTCAGTATTTCTTGCATTTCCTCATTCTCTTCGACGTTTTTCCCCAGTATCTGTTCCTTCGTGAACCTCATTGCTTCCTTTCCCGTCAGTTTCAGTAACGCCTTTAGGAACTTCACGTTCTTATCATCTTTCGGGTCATCTATTACCATAATTTCAACCCTTCTTGCCATTTCTCCTCACCGTTGAGAATTTACATTCATCTCTTATTTCACAGAATTTACAGTCATCGAATGTCGCTATTAATGTTTTTGTGACATACTTCGCAATTTGTTCTTTTATCCATTCATCGTTCACGCTGTATTTCCCTAAGGTCATTTGTCCTGTTTCCGTCTCTATTATTGACTCTTCGTTTATCATGAATTCCTTTATTTCGTTGTTTCCCAGGTAAAGTAGTATTCCTCTTTTCGCTCCCGTTATGTTCATGTAGATTAGCACTTGGTATAGGTGTTGGTCATAAGGAAACGTTGGGGGGTTAGCTGACGTCTTGAACTCCACTACGGTTCCGTCTTCCAATATTCCGTCTATTCTCCCCATCAGCACGTATTCACCGAATTGTTTCGCTACAGTCTTCTCGAATTCGATTTTCAGCTCTCCGTATTCTGATAGTAATTTCCTTATCCCCGTGTGTATTGCCGTCCCTCTTATCAGCCAAATTTCCGGTATTTCCCTATACGGTCTTAATACACAATGTAGCAGTTCAGTGACGTATATCGTTTTCTCCTGTTTCTGCGGGTGTTTCGCTTCCTCTTTTTTGAACGCTTTTATTATCTCTTCCTTTATCACCTACATATCACCTCTATCATTTTTCTTCCCGTTACCTTGCTTGACACTTCCCTGTTCTCACAGAGTTCGGTTTTGTTGTGTATTCCATTCCTCATTAGTTCAATCGCTCTTTTCCTCCCTATTCCCGGCAGTTTCACTAATGCCAATGCTGATCTAGGTACACCGTATCTCGCTTCGAGGAATGTCATTCTCAGTGTTTCTGATAATTCCTTATGGTCTAATGCTTTAGTTATCCGATATACGCCGTACAGTTGCCAATTTATCGCCTCTAACAATTTATTTAGGTCTGTGAGTGTCATATTCTTCGTTGTTTGTATCATTACCTTTTCATTTACCCCTTTTACCCAACTATCGAAAAGTGGTCTTGGGTTCTCTCCTTTCGCATTGTTTAGTACGTTTTCGTTCTCCATTACCGCTTTTATTATTTCATCTTCCGTCACATCCCTTTTCTCTAATACGTATCTATATGCTATAGCGTCTTTTACGTCAAAATAGCTTTCCGCTACTGCCCTTCCATAGCTCGTTATTGAGTACCCCGTCAGGTCATAATATATCATTTCGTTCTCGTCAAGATATTTCAATTTCTCATTTATTATGTTTGTGTCTATATTTCTGAACGATAACGTGTGTTTCGTTGCTTGGAATATTTGGTTTGGTTTAGCATAAACGTATTTCGCCAATAGCGATAGTAGAAAGTCCTCGAGTGTGTGTCTTCCTACTAGGCTATCATATTTTTGTTCGAAGTATCTCTTGTTTAGTCGTTGTGCTTCGCTCACATTCGTTGCTTCGATTATGCATAACCCTTCCTCATCGTATCCCGGTCTCCCTGCTCTACCGCATATCTGGTCGAACTCTATGGGTGTGATTGCTTTCCATCCCATGAACCGTCCGTATTCTATTACCGGTAATTTCAAATCATCGAATATAACAGCATAGAATGGGAAGTTCACTCCCTGCGATAACGCTGTAGTAGATATGATGATGTTGTATTTTCCCTTTCGTGTCTCTTCCATTAACCTTATTTTCTGACTTCCCGGGAGTCCTGCGTGAAAGAACGCTACTTTCCCGGGGAATTTTCTATCATAAATGAGGAACAGTTCTTCCGCTTTCTTCCTCGTGCTTGTGAACATCATCACGACTTTATTTTTTCTAACTAGCTTGTTTACTAAATCCTCTTTCAGTTCCACTTTTTCGCCATCCTCAAATATTAGCGTTTTTCCTATTTTCACGGCTTTATATAGCGGAATCGGTCTTTCATTCGTTTCTATTATTTCCGCTTCAGCAATTTCCGCAATTTTCTCTATTTCCGGTACTGTTGCTGACATCATTACTAGCCTTTTATTTTCTGCCATCGCCCACGCTACTAGGTTCTCTATTGCCTTCCCTCTCTCCTTGTTCCCTACATTGTGGATTTCGTCGATGATCAACGTCTTAGAGCCTTCTGCCCAGTCGTAATGCCTTCTCAGTACTGCGTCGGCTTTTTCGTAAGTGGTGAATATTATCCACTCATTCAGGTTCTCCGGATCCGATTCATATACTTCGCTCACTAGGGCAGTACTGTCCCGGAACGTCCCCACTATTGGTGTTATTTTGTTCTTGTAGTCTTCGTTCAATTGAAGTGCCAATGCACGTAACGGTACTGTGTAAAGGACTCGATATTTTGATATCGTTGCCATGAGCATAGCCAAGAACGACTTTCCCGATCCCGTGGGTGCTGAAATCAGTAAGTTCTTTTCGCTCTCTTTGAATTTCACTAGCACTTTTTTCTGAAATTCACTGAGTTCCACTCTTTTTCTCCCCTCCTAAGAATTCATATTCCGAAATTGCTTTTATTACTGAAATCTTAGAAATTTTTACGTATATTGGGTTACTGTTAGGGTCTTCGCCTATTATGTTATTGTAATCATCGATTTCCAGGATTTTCATTCTGTATTTTCTGCCCTGTGCTAATACTTCGATGAAATCCCCTATTGAGAACGTTATCTTTCCGATTACTAGTTTCTGTTTTGGCATTGTTTTATGTCCTCATCTTACGGCTAAAAAGCTTTTTTTCCTTCAGCTACGTATTTCTTCCATGAGAGTTGTCCTTAACGTCGTTAGGGAAGGTAATGTTATCCTTAATGAAAGTGAGGAATGTGAGGACTTCATGAGTTGTTTAACGATTTATATGGATCTGATAACTCGTTATGAAAGAGAGTTAGGCTATTGTTACGGTTTACAACCCAGGCATAGGGTGGATTGCACCCATGGTTACGTTGAAATAAAAAGATAGATGACTTTACTCTAACAATGTTTTCTTTTCCTTTTTTTGCTGATATTTTTCAACATACTCGAACAGTTCTTTATATTTTATTATCAGCTCAAGGATTTTTCCTATTTCATTGATAGAAGATGATGGAAAGCTCACGCTGTTGGTGGGCTTTTTTCCGTGTATGCTTATTAGCACGGTAGGGATATTATTTTTGTTTTTATATGCTATAAACCCTAATTGCAGTACATCGCCTTCATATAGTTCGAAACGGTCTACGTTTTTCCCGTTGCTAATGAAGTCCGTTATCCAGTTATCGATTTGCTGTTTTAGTTGTTCTGTGTTCTTTGCCACTGTTTATCACTTTTTGCCTTTTTGCATTGCTTCATACTGAGCTTTAAGGGTTAGTAGTTCTGTAGGGTGGGCTAGTATAACCATCGGTTGCGGGTAGTCCGATTGTTGGTATGCTATTCCTGTTATTACCGATCCGTTCTTCAACTTCGGTATTATGTTCCTTATCAGGCTGTAGTATACTCCTTGGGATGATGACACTAGGTATACTTCTTTCTTATTTGCGTTTATTTCCTTTACTAGTGTCACGGGTAAGGTTCTGTTGTTCGTAATTTCCTTTAGTACTTTCTCCTCTAACTCATCGTTGTCTATTATCCATCCATCGATAAAGCTCACTTGTCCCGCTTGTCCCGTCTTTCTAAAGACCACGTCCCTTATCTCTACCTTCTTCACTACCAGCAGTTTCCACATATACTCATTGATGTTTTCTCGTTGGAATGGTAACGTTAGTTCATCGCTCTTAGCCTCTTCTACCAATTCCACTTTTTGCGTTTCTGTCTCTTCGGGCATTTCTATTTGTTCTTCATTCTCTTCCTTGAGTTCTTCCTTTATGTTCTTCTTTTCGCTTACCATGATTTAACAGCCTCCTTTATTTTTTCTGGGTATCCATCGAAATACTCACAAAACTCCAAAAAAATCTTTTCTGTGTAGCTTAACATATGTATTGGTAGACCCTGAGGGTTTACCAGTTTTACACACTCCTCATATTTGGGCATGTTTCTCCCTATGATGTTTATGACGTCATTTATTTATTAATCTTTCGGTTCCTTTTCATGGTCTTATTCTCCTTTAACACTGTTCCTATTCTTCTTCTAGGGAAAAGATGAGAATATTTTTAAGCCTGTGTGCTTTATATGGTATTGGCATGAGTCTCTACGATAAAGACCAGGATATTGGTAAAATTTCAATTCCATCTCCAAAACGGTATATGAATAAAGATGAGTTTCAGCAATATTTAACGGTAGTTCGTTCCATTGCTAATTTTAATCCCAATGATAAAAAATGGTATCTAAGCCAAAAAAAGATAGCGTCTATAAATCCTAACGAACTAAGAAAAATTGCTAATTGGCTAAAAGATTATGTGGGTAACGAAATTTTCGATGTCCTCAGTAATTATCTCAGCAGTGGTAAAAGTCCAGTTTATGCCATACTTAAGGGAAATTATCTATACGTTTACGATGACCTTGAGCTTTATAAAGACATGTTGACATATAAAATCAAAACTTTCGACTATATTCAAGGGCAATATGTTGAGAATTCTGTCCTCTTAGCATGGCAAAATAATAATAATTTCGCTACACTGAGGGGACTTTATTGGAAACTGTCCACTACCGTTAAGCTCAATGTAAAGCCGTTCGCTAATTTCCATTATGTCGATGTTTCATTAAAGAATTTCGATATGAGAAAATATCAAGTTGAGGGTATCAAAAAATGGATAAATGACATTAATATGACGGGTAATGGCATTATAAAAGCACCCACAGGAAGCGGTAAAAGTGTAATTGCTATTTTGTCAGCGTTAGAAATGCTAAAAAATAAGCCTAATGCCAAAATCGTTTATGCCGTTAATTCTACCACGTTATTGAAGCAATTCCAGAATTTTGCCAAAAAAGAAGACTTACCGTTTCTATTAGTTTCTGGTGAAGTCGATGAAATACAAAAAGGTCAGAAGAGCGATTTAATTGCTCTTTCTGTGTCCTATTACTATTCCCAGAAAAAGCAGAAGAAACATGGAAGACTTAAGGAATTTGTTAATAATGCCGATTTAATAGTAATTGATGAAGCCCATCATACCCCTGCAAATATGATAAAATCTCTACTCTTGGACTCACCAAATTCAATAAGGTTAGGGTTATCTGCGACTCCATTAAGGGAAGATGGAAGAGAATTAGAAATTTTAGGACTCTTAGGAAAAATATCATATTCTATTGATTACACTGAATTAGCGAAAAATCATTATCTAGTTCCATTGCAATATATACAGTATCAAACCATACCTAGTAAAGTTATCAAGGAAGAAATACAAAACATAGACGTAACAAAATCTTATGACGCTTTCGCTAAAACTTATTCCAGATTACTAAGACTTTTCGAAAATTCGCCATTTACTAATAAACAGATTATAGGGAAAATAAAAGAGCTTAATAAATATCCCGCTCTAGTAATAGTTAGAAGAATAGCTATAGCTAAGAAATTATCAGCACTTATGAACGAAAATGGGATTATTGCTGACTGGGTTAGTTCAAAGACAGATTTAAACGAAAGGATGCAAAAAATCGAAAATCTGAAAAACGGAAAGCTTCAGGTGTTAATTTCCACTTCCTTAGCGGATGAAGGTCTAGATATTCCAAATTTGGCATTGGTAGTATTATTAACGCAAGGAAAGAGTAGGATTAAACTAGTGCAAAGAATTGGAAGAGTGATGCGACCAGCAATAAATAAACAAAAAGGTTACATATTGGATATTGTGTATCCTTACGAATTCTTTATTAGGCAAGGAGAAAAAAGATATAAATTTGTTTCGAATGAGTATAACGGGATAATTGAATTTAAATAGGTTTTTGTAGTTATTATCTCGGTGGAATATTTCGAACTGTGGCAAAATATTTCCTCGATGGAATGTTTTGCATTATCGTAAAATATTCCCTCGATGGAATACTTTTTACCATGGCAAAATATTACCTCGATGGAATAAATGTTAGTGGCTTTATAACCGTTTGGAATAATTTCGTCTTGGATACCGTTTATTTTTTAAACCCTGTCCATCATTTTCATCGAAAGGTTTTTAAACCCTTGGATTTGCACTTTTGCCTTTACCCGCTAATAATACCATGTAAAATAACGGCGTTATAGCGTTTATAAATAAAAAACTTTAGTGGAAAGATATAGCTCTCACGCCTAAACTCTTTTGTGTGAAATAAATACAGTTTTTTTCAGTTACTCATAATCTTAGTCTAAGGACATTAATAATTTATTAAAATTTATTTACGCAAAAATCGTTTTTTTGTTTGAATATTTTTTTGTATCTTCATTTGTTTTCCCAATTTAGGTAAATAAGTCAGTTTACAAAAATTAAAACAAACAAAAAAACAAATAAAAAATATAGTAAGTTTAATATATTTTTTCTAAACAGTTTATCGTTTTCTTGATGTAGAGAAGATGGCGTAATATTTATAAGCCTGTGTGTGTATGTGATAATGGGAAAAAACATGGAGCATGAACAGGTTGAGAAAGAAGAAATAGAAGAAGAAGAAGAAAGTAGGGAAATAGCCACCAGGAAAAATATACAACAATTGGTTCAAGAAACGTTAGAAAATGGGAAAAAGATTTCAACCAAAATTTTGACCTTAGATGAATGGCAAAGACCGGGCTCTCCTATTACCGATTGGGGGGTTATAATCGTTTTGTATGGTGAGGTGGAAAAGGTTGAGGTGGATAGTAAGTATGAGTACCCAAATACTAATACCGTAACATACGAAATTATTCCAAAGACTAAGACTGTCGTTATTCTTTACGAAAATGGCGATGACTATGGGGGTTTTATTCAAAGGTATCAGACGCTTTATGTTTTCCATTACCGATATGGTTGGAGATACACCGATATACCTTAAGTTATTTATTTTTTTAATTTATTTTTTTTCCATTTAAAATTTTTATTTTAAGAAAAAAATTATAATACCGGAAAATAATAAGTTGCATCAAAACACTGATTATGTTCGCCCGCCTTTTCTATCGCATGCCGCAGTTTCTGCACGAGTTGCACCGCTATCTGCCTTACGTTCTCATTATTAACGCTGAAATTAAAAAATTCGTCATCAAGTTGCATTTTTGTACGGCAGATCGGGTCATACCCCGTGCCGTTCCAATCACCCCTAATCCAATATATCTGGACATCAGCATATTTAATTAATTTTCTTATCTCTATATTTAACTCTTGAAAATTATCATATCCCTTGTCCGCCAAAGGATATTGGCGGTGGGAAATATGCACCTGCTTAATTTTACCTTTTTTATTTGCACTTTTTTGTATAGCGTATCCCATACGTTTCGCCATGTTATATATGCAGTTAAAAGTATATATACCTTTCGCTTTATCGCCTCATAAATCTGATTCTTAGGTTTTTCTTACTTTTTATCATTTTCTTGATGTGGAGAAGATGGCGTAATATTTATAAGCTTGCATAACAGGCATTATAGTGAGGCGTAAAAAGGTGAAAAGTAATGATATATCTAGCTAATTCGTTCAGTCCCAGCATGCTGTCTGGGCTATCTACAGATGTAGAGTTTAAGGAGATTGGAAAAGATGAATTCTGTGAGGCAACAAAACACGCTATGAATTCCGTAGGACACACCGCAACTATTGACCTAATTAATCAACTATGCGGATCAAAGTTACAGATAAACAGGATTTCTATTAAAGTTAATGTAGGTGATGAAATATATATAATAATGTCTGCGATAAGGTTAGAAGAAGGCAAAATACTGAAGTCTGACGAGATTTATAGGATGTATGAAGAGGGTAAGGTCAAGTTCATTAGGGCAATGGTGTACGGTGCTGTGCTAAAAGAACTAGTTGACTGTGAAGGTGCATGTAACGAATTAGCCTATGACGCTTTAGCACATAAGGCTAAATTCGGGTGAGAAAATTACAGGAGGGTGAGGAGGAATGATTATTAGATTTCAGGACAAAGAACAGTATCAGCAATGGATCAAGTGGCAGTCATGGAACGTCAAAGAGAAGGCTAATAAATTCAGTCAAAAGTATGGGGACATTCTACCAATAGTCTTAGTTGTCGAAGTTGACTCGTGCCAAGCCTGCGACTCGGGTTCGGCTCATGTTTTCATTCATCCCAGTCAAGCCGAAGAACTGCTTAAGTGGGTAGTAGAATGATTCTTTTTTTTCTCATACATTAATAATTTACGAACTATTTTCTTAAAATTCGTAAATTTTTGTTTCTTCATTAAGTTCAAATATGTTTTTATACACATTTTCGATTTTCTGCCATTTTATAAACTCTCTTAATATATTTTACCATATGTTGCACCTCTTTTTAGAGAATGTGAGGTTATAAAGCGGAAGGTATATATATCCGTTTAGCCTAATTTTTCTTAGTGCAAAACATGGAAGAACAATCCGTCAAGCGGTATTCAATCTTGCACGCACAAAATGTTTTTTTTGGTGCCCCCGTTAATATTTTCCCCGTCAGGGAAACGGGGAAATATATAATAGGGTATGAACCAAAACGATACCGTATACACTATTTAGTTTACAAGATGGACAAACAATTGATTAATAGAACTGAAAATCCAATAAAATTCAATCAAGCGGTGGACATTAACATACGTGAGGACTTTAGGAAGACGATAAAGATAACTGATCCTGCAAACGGTTCAATTCTGAAAACCGTGGTTCTAAGAATTATACCTACCCGATACACTCAATTAGGTTCTATTTACGGTGTGATTTTTAGTTTTAATTGGAGGCATACTAATGCCGGTGGACTTGATGAAATAAAGTACGAAATACCTGAATGTCCAATTATCGTAAATAGTAATACCATCGGCAATATTTGCTATAAAAAAGTGGCTAACCAAGTGAGTTTCGGTGGCACCCATGGAACCTATACCTATCTCATATTGTCCTCCCAAAGGGGACAATATGAGATAGGGGAATGGGTGCATTATTCAAATGTAAATGCGGGCGGGCACCATCACGGGTATACCCGCCCCTTTACCATAAGCATATGATTTTTTTCATTTTTTGGGGGTGAAAAAATGATTGAAGTTTACAACAAAATATATGAAAATAGGTTTGCTTCAGAAGTCACTTATTACGTTTCCATTCAAAATCATGGCACTAAA
>Ga0208151_100941_pt1 | contig 10234 bp, 16 predicted proteins | sample ECH_Bhost_MetaG_FD_187130 | JGI IMG/M metagenome (GOLD analysis project Ga0208151, IMG submission 187130) | Hot spring microbial mat communities from Yellowstone National Park, Wyoming, USA - ECH_B host_MetaG (SPAdes) (version 2) | ecosystem: Environmental > Aquatic > Thermal springs > Hot... | reverse complement strand
ACTCGTCCCAAAATAAGCGTAGGTTCTGATGACAATAAACCTAACATCACTGCACGTTTCATATCGTCATGTCCAAAAACGTAATTATCTAACGTTGCCTTAACCAAGGAAATATTTTTGATGAGGTATTTGTTTTCTGCCATTTTTTCCACCTCTGGGGCTTTTACCCCATGAGAAAAAGGGAAAAGGGGGTTAAAAAAGCTTTCTCCTGGAGACGTGAACTACCCAGTCCTCTTAACCCCCAATTTTTATAAATTGGGGGTTAAGGGAGACGAAAAACCTCGCCCTTCAAGGCGGGGTATTCCACAATACAGGTATCAATAAAGAAAATATCGTAGAGAATAATAATGCTGATAGCAATATTAATGTTAAAATATCTTTTTTGGATTGTTCTGGTTTGTTAACCGTCCTTTCAGCTAAATATATTAAAAGATAACCTGATGTAGCAAGAAGCAAAGGGGATATTATTAAAGAGGCTAGTGCTTCCAGCATATAACTAAAGTAATTAACAAGAAATATCATGAGTGTTGTTAACAATGCAGATACTAAAATATCTACTTTGGACGGCTTTGGATTGTCAATCATCCTGTCCATGATGTAATATATTAAAAGTGGAAGCGAGATACTAAAAAGCAAATTGAGTATTATTGAATATATTAATTCAAGTTGGAGATTAGTGTATGTGTCTACATATAGTATTCCAGATAATATTACAGACATAATCATTTTATTCATTTTTCCACCTGGGACTTTTAGCCCCACGAAAGGAAAGAGAAAGGATACTTTAAAAAGTTTTCGGTGGGAGGACGTGGTTAAGTTGGTATGAATTGTTTAGTGTTTAGGTCATATACTAACCGATATGGTTTGAAGAGACAGGTATAAGCGTCTTTGATGGCCACAACGTCTTTAGCTAATGTTTTATCATGTTTTTCGTAATATTTAGTGATTATCTCCCGTGCTTCATAGAAGGTATAACCAGCGAAAAATTTCTGTTTGCCTAGTTGAAATGAAATGTTGTTGTATTTATTAATGTTTATATATTTGGTAATTAATTTAGTACCTAAAATATCATGTACCAGTGTAGGCAAATTTAAATTAGCTGCTACGGTATCAATATCAGCTACCTCTATGACCACACGGTTAATATACATAAAACGAACAACTATAGAGACGTACTTAAGTCCAGTAGCAGGTACTACGTAATACTCTTTATCGTCTAATCCTAATTTTGACAAATAAGTATTTAACAATACAAGTTCATAGTTGAGGAAAGGATAATAATAATAAAGAGCTGGGTGATAATTTGCAAACAAAAAGTCGTCTCTTATATATACATAAGCACTAGAAGGTGAGATTCGGTAAGACTTGTATGACTGGGTTCTGTATATTTTCTTGTCTCTTGTCATAATATAATGATATATGTAATTGTGATAATATCTGTGTGATGGATTATCAAATCTTAACGTTTGTGCTAAATATTCGACGATTTCGTGTTTTTCATCATTATATTCATTGATTTTGTCTTCCTCAATTTTAACGTTTTTTAGATGTTTAAGTAGTTCGTCTATTTTCATGCTCTCACTTATTTGAAGATATAGGTTGTTTAGTCTTTAAATCAAACTCTATATGATATGGTTGAAATATGCGATTATAAGCGTCTTTTATGGCTTCAACGTCTTTAGCTAATGATGTATCATGTTTTTCGTAATATCTATAGAGTATCCTCCATGCCTCGCCGAAGTAATATCCATTGAAAAGTTTCTGTGAGTCTAATCGTAATATGATATCTTTTACTTCTTTAAAGTTTATGCGTTTGTCTACATATTTAGTTATTAAGATACCGCGTATTATCGTCGGTAAATTCGTGTTTATTGCTGCAGTACCAATGTCAACTACCTCTACGGACATAAGTCCGACATCCCTAATACGAACAACAATAGCGATGTATCTAAGTCCAGTTGCAGGCACCGTATAAAAGGAACTGAAACCTAGTTTCGATAGATAAGCGTTTACCAAAGATTTTTGACTTCCATACCTGAGAAAGGGGTATAAATATACTACTGGGTCGTAGCTAGTGTAATCATCGTTATCTACGTATACATATGCGTCGTTAGGTGAGATTTTATTAGATTTGAGAAGGTTTACATACGAGTGGAAGTTGTATATTGTCTTATCTTTTGTAATGATAGAATTATATTTGTATTGTAGGTCATCAAAGCCCATTACTTGTGCTATGTATTCGGCAATTTTACGTTTTTCATCTTCATCAGTTTTAACGTTTTCTAAACGTTTAAGTATTTCATCAACCTTCATACTCTCACCAAAGAGAGGAATAGATGAAGAGGTTTAAAAAGCTTTCGGCAAAAAGAAGATGATCGTGAATAATTGTTTGTGTGTGTATTTTATTTGTTATTTAACCTATCTCTTGTTTATGTGTAAGCTGGTTATCATTGAGACGTTTCTCATCATTTCCATATATCTCTACCATCCACAGGTGATTTAATACTAAGATCTCGACGGGTTTTAGTGGGGCATAATCTGGAACCTCGTACTTAAAGTACTGTTTTAAGTTCACTTTATCTACCACGTTTACATGTTTAACTACATCGTCTCCCAGTTCACATATTTTCTTCCATTCGTCAAGTGCGTCCTTCTCTACTACTATGTCGGAGAGGTAGGATGGATCTGAAAGCGAACATAATTCTGCTTCATCAGTCTTCCACAGATAAATTCGTACTCCAGAATAAGTTTTCATAAACGAAAAGAGTTGATTCAAGTTGAAGTCCTTAACTATGATTTCCAATAGTGACACCTTAGTGAAAATTTTACTCTAATCCTGAAGTTTATTTATGAATTCCTGTAGTTTTTTGTTTTGGCTTAATGTATGCTCTACCTGTTGTTTCACTCTATCATATGAGTTTAATGTGAGCTGTAGTATAACTTCTTTTTGTACTTCAAGTATATCCAGACTAGCTTCTATATGGGTCTCCTTAAACGTTTTGTGGACTTGTACAATGGCATATTTTGGTATTTCCGAAGGCTTACTTTTTGGTTTAATTCTCGCAATGACTATATCGCTTAATATCAAAAATTTCGCCTCGTCATTTAACTTCTGTGCAAAAAATGGGGTCTTTAAAGCTTCAATTAAAACTGGTAAGTCTTTATCTGACGTAACTAAGTATGAGTATTTGTCTTCGCTTAGGAAATTCTTGATAAAGATTTCGTAGAAAGTTTTGGATTTTACTGAAAAGTGCCACAGTATAGTCTGTCTTAAAGTCTCCTTAAACATGTCCCTTTCGATATCTGGATAGTAAAATATATTTTCTTCAGTCAATATTATACCTGCTAATGGCAAATCCTTGTGATAACATTTTGGTGCTATGTAATAAATGTCCTTTTCTTGTATTTCTGTTTTTTCACATGTTATTTCATTATCTGCTAGAATACTTAATAATAAACTCTTATCTGATATTTCACGTTCAAGTATAATAATTGTGTTATTCGTTGTTTGGTTAATAATTGTATCAACGTAATTGTCTATTTTTTGAAGGACTAAGTCCTCGTCATTCATTTTCTCCACCCATTCATTTGTTTTCATGATTCTGACTTCTCCTCCCCCGCCCTATAAGGGTTGGGACTCGTTGTTTGTTTAGTCATTTTCGTTCTCTCCTACGTCTTTGAGTTCGTCTGGACTGACGTTTGCTTCTTTTAATACTTTTTCCATTATCTTCTCGTCAGGGAATGAAATTATAATATTTCCCAATCTTTTTATTACTGGCACACTTCTCAACCTCGGGGGCTTTTGCCCCCATGAGAAAGTGGGGGAAAGAGTTTAAAAAGTTTTCTGTGGGAGGACGTGACTCTGACTTCGTCTCCACCCTGAAGTGGACGAGGTTTGTCGTTTGTTTTATTATCATCTCTTATGGATCCCAATCCTTTAGTATTGTATATCTCAGTTCTTCATAATTACACGTCTGAATGTGTGTCCTACACTTTCCACCCCTTGGAGAGTTCTATGGAGCCTCATCCTTCTTCATTAACGATTGAGCTTAACGACAACTATTTCGAATTTGTTGAAATCTAGCCTAGTTTTATGGAGATTCTCAGCTTCTGCTATCCACTCCTCAACGCTTTCGAATCCGCTATAATCTGCATACTGACTTAACGAAAAAAGTGTGAGAGGGACTATTGTGATAACCTTGCCGCAAAATCTCTTATCCCCTACTTTTACAATTACTCTTTTTCCTACTTTATAATACCCCTTCCTTCGGATCGTAGCAATTACATTAGCACCACTTAGGATATATTCTTTGACTATAGATGAATTAAAAATCATGGATGGATCACCTAAGCCCTTGTACGAAAGGCATAAAAAAGTTTACTGACTCTTAAAGGGACTTCGCACAGAAGAACATTTCGAGTATAACTTATATAGAGTGTCCGTGTAAGTTGGAATTGAACTACTTAATAGGCTATACTCTTGAATTTTCCTACTATTATCTATTATGTACAACCTCTTTTTCTGTGGTTTAAACTTTTCTAGTTTCACTACTTCAGGAATAGAGTCACTGCAAGCAAGTATTGTTAAGAAGTTTAAGTCATGTGTAGTGACTAATATTTTATACCCAAATTCTGCTAATTTATTTAAAATATAAGCAAGCTTTATCTGATATTCTGTATGCATATTGGTTTGAGGATCGTCAAATAGGAGAATAGTGCTTTTGGGGTCTGGCAATAGACCATCTTTTATAACCTTAATTATAAAACCTAGTTTAGTTGCCGTTGAAGAAGAGATATTAACGTCAATGAATTTTCCATCATCTTTTTTAATTTTTTCAACAAGTGTGTAGTTTTTGCTTGTAATTTCTGTCTCAATTAGATCGGGTATAGGAATCTTATAATACCCTTTTGTCCCCGCTCCTAATTTATTTATTAAATTCATGAACTCGTTGTAAGATTCAAAATAGGCAGGAGCGTAATTGTATTTGATAATATACTCCATCTCGCTTGGGAATAAAATCGCATTATAAGCAATAAAGGAATTAGACATTCTACACACTGGGTTTTCATACTCTTCCTTGTTGCATTCTATCTTAAGATCCTCCAGTGCTATTTCCATCTTTCCCTTTTCTAAAAATTCATTCACTATATAATATAGTTCCTGGGGTATATCATTATTCTTTCTAGCGTAGGTCAGATCGTATATTAATCTAAGTAAGGTAGTTTTTCCAGTCATCGGTGATCCCATTAATATTGTAATACCTTCAAGCGTAATTTCTCCTTCTACTAAACCTGGAATATTAACTCTTACTTTTGGTATTTCTATATTCATTTTTCCATCACCAATTCGGGTAATTTTTCTCCTGTTATTGGATTAATGTGTGAGTTGTATACCTCGTCAGCATGACAAGGTGCAATTACTCTGTTATTCGGGTAAATGACCAATAATTGATAGAATTCGTGGCATGTATTGTCAGCATCTTTACGAAACTCATCGTAATTTTCCCACAGAATCCCGTAGCTTGTAATAACTCCGTGTTTTGGCTTTTTATTCCAACAGAACGATAATAATATGTCGTCGTTATTATCAACGATTATTGACATTGCGTCTGATGATAACTTAATATTGGGAATATTTATAGGTCTGCTCATTTTTTCTCCACCTCAGGGCTTTAGCCCCAGGATAGAAATAGATGAAGGGGGTTAAAAAGTTTTTGGCGAGAGAAAAACGATCATGAATAATTGCTTATGTGCAGTACATTAATTATTGAATCCTTCTATTGCTAATGTGCATTTTATTTATTTATTAAACCTATCTCTTGCTGGTGTGCAATCTACCCGTTATTGAGTTACTCCGTTGCTTATGTGCAGAGTATTTGGGTATTTTATTATACTTTAAACGTTTTGGAATTTAAATTTTACTTCGCCCTTCAAGACGGGTAGTTCATAGGTTTACGAAAAAGTGGTTAATAATTATCCCATCATCAGTCTTTACGTATCCCATTCTTATACGAAAATTGATATGAGCACCGATTTTGTCAACATACATAGTTTTTACAAATGATATGAGAAACTTTGTAATAACAATGTTTTCACATTGGTTTTGTTCAAGGGTTTCTCTAACTTCTTCTACGTTCTTGAACTTAAGGGGTTTTTTTAAATCAATGGGTTTATTGTGATTTTTTATTAAAAAATTGACATCAAAGATTTCTCGTATATCTGAGATGTCTACTTGTATATCCAAAAGAATCAACCTCCTAATAATATAATGTCTTTGCGAGGTTTTGTGACGTCGTCCACATCCCGCCGTAATTACATCCAGTTTTTCCATAACATTGCGTCCATATGTTTTTTAGATAGATTTCCTCATTTCTTTCTAACATTTCCTCCACCTGGGGTTTTACCCCTTGAGGAAAGGGGAGAAGGAATTTAAAAAGTTTTTCCCCGCATTTTTGCAGAACTTTAACTTGATTCCTTTTGACCTCCTCCCCGCCACTAGAAGGGGCGAGGTTTGCCGTTTGTTTTATCATCATCTCTTATGAATCCCAATCCTTTAATACTGTGTATCTCAAATCTTCATAAACTATTCTATCAAAAACTTCTTCTGTATCCATTACAATATGTTTATCTTTTTGTAATAACAGGAATTTTGCTCCCTTATCAACTTCTGCTAGATCAACATATGCATCACTATTTGTGGTGAACAGTATTGCCTTCAGTTTATTATCTCTTATGTATTCTGTAAACCACTTAAGAAGTGTCTGTAACCTCTTGGGATGTAAGCTTAGTGTCTCAATGTCGTCTATTAGAAGTATATCTGGTTTGTAATTATATACCAACCTCAGTAACTTTACCATATTACTAATGCCTCTCCCTAAACTATCCAAATATGTTACATTGTCACCTTTTTCATAAAAGAAATCACCAACTGTGTCTATCACAATACCATCAATGAGATCTTCAATGAGTCCTTTTATCATGTTATTGAACTTCATATTATCGTCGTTAGGCTTAATGAATACACCATAATTCGGTTGGCGAACTGGTGTCCGAAATGTATAAGGGTATATTATCATTACCTTATACTTAGTGCTACCTTTACAAATATAGTGACGTATTTCGGAAAAATCTGGTTCAGGTATCCCATTTACTTCAACACGTTTAAAAGTATATATTCTGTTTGCTTTAACATGTTCACATTTTACTTCTTCATCGTCAATACTAACTGAAAAGTTTTCATAATTAAAGTAACCTTTTGCATTCAGAATTGTAGGAATATTATCCTCATTCGTTAATGCTATTCTCTCCAAAAACGCGGTTTTACCAACTCCGTTATCACCAAGTATTGCCAGCGTAGTTATGTTTTCGAGTGATATGGAGCGATTGTCATAAACTATTGAGAGTTTGTTCAACATAAGCTTCTTCCCTTACTTATTTAATTGGTAAATTTCTTCTTGAATCTTTTGTGTTAAAAAGAACGCTTTATCTATTTTCATCTTATCGATCCTCCCCGTCATATAATCAATTTTTATGTTATGTATTAGTTCTAATAACTCTCTAATATCCTCATCTATGGTATCAAATAAATTTCTATTTATTATTTCCATTTTATCCACCTCTTTTATTAATTGGAAAAAGGGGTTAAAAAGTTTTCTGCCCGCACTTCCCGCACTTTTGCAGCTGAAAGTTTATTAACAGTTAACATAGTAGAATTTAAGGTTTTCTATAAGGGGCTATCCATCCCCGCTAGCGAGGCTTTACGCCCCCTTAACCCCAAATTTTTTGCAAATATCATAATCATGAAATGCTAGCTTGGTTGCATACTAATACCACTTTACCTGCAATGTCACCTAGACCTTCTCTATTTAGAGTATCTTTAGTATACTTTGCTAGGTACTTCCATTCTTCCCAATCACAATTGTCTATGTGAATTTCTACGAATAATGGTTGTGAGGATTCTACGTCTTCTGTAATACTAATGCTAGAAATATTAATTGGAAATGTATTACTCAGCCATAAGACTGTTGACACTAAACCCCTTAGATCTATGAAATTACTGATCCTGTTTACGCTATCCTTATCAATATAAGTTTTCAATATTTCAAGAGCTTCTTTCTCATCAATCATATTAAAAATACTATGGATAGAATTACTAGTAAGTTTCTTCATATTCTCACGCTCACATAAACCGTACCTATAGAAAAATTATAGTGATTAGATAGCTTGAACTCTTTTCGTCTATAAACTTCGAACTTAAAACGTATAGTATACTCAAAACGTTTAGCATGAACATATACAAATACAAAGTCCTCACCGTAAAGGACAACATTAGTTTTATATGGGTCTATAACATTGTTTTTGAGAACGTTGATAAATTCTTGTATTATTTTTTCTTCTAGTTCCTTTACATGATATTTAATATCAACCTTATTTAATGAATTATTAACTACTGTCATTTTTCTCACCTGAAGATAAAGGGAGGAAAGGGGATTTAAAAGGTTTTTGGTTGGAGGAAGTGAACGTAAGCTATCCAGCACTAAGGAACGAGGTTTTCCGTCTTCTTAACCCCCATTTTTTATAAAAATGCGGGGGTTAGAATTGTTAGCTAAGCTTGTTTAGTATCATCTGGACGATTACGAGCGGTAATTCGTCGTAGTAGCAGACGCTCGCCATTGAATTCCTAATGTCGTAAATTACGTCCTCTATTGCTTGGCGTATATCCTCTTCTTTTCGATCGGGGTAATATTCCTTAATTTCCTTCAGTAACTCGTCCTTTACGTTATCCAGTTCGTTCACGTCTATTAAATCTCGTACAGCTAAAAAGTTAAACACTGTATCTGTTACAGTTTCAATTAGGCACCTCTTAATCTCTGTCCCCATTTTTCTCACCTCAAGATAAAGGGAGGAAAAGGGGTTTAAAAAGTTTTCGGTGGGAGGACGTTTCTAATTTGGAGAAGTAGGAGAACTGACTTCCTCTCTGCCCCCTAGAGGGCGAGGCTTGTCGTTCGTTTTGTTAGAGTGGGGAATACACATTTATTGTTGAACCAGCGTTTAATCCATTCGTGAATTGTACTACATACCCGTTCATATCAACGAAACCTGTTCCTGTATAACTCTTTGAAGTCACTAAATTCCCATTTAAGTCAAACTTATACACATTAAGCGAATTTCCTTGCTTTACGGAAACATAAACGTAACCGTTTGCAATTGAAAACATTAGATTGTTATTAGGTAATTGTATTAATTGTTTGATGGAAGTGACGGCGTTTGTAGATGTCTTGAATGTAAGTAATTTTACATTTCCATTGGATGTATAGTATACTACATATATATTTGTCCCATCAGTGTGTATTGGTAGTACTCCAGGGTAACTGAAATCTTTAGCTATAGTTGTTATGTATGTAGGGGTTATCTTTGTATTAAAATTACATAAACTATTAGCGTTATTATTTCCTTGATTGTATAAGGTTTGAAGGGGAACGACCTCCATTGCAATAGTATTAGAATTATTGATTCCAGCGACCATGTATAGATTATTATTGACTACTATCTTTGGCATTCTGTAGAGGTACAATGTATTTCCTGCTGAATCTTGAGTAGAGAAAGTATTGAATAAATAAGGGGACAGAGAAGAATTGAAAATTGCGTAACCTGTTCCTCCAGTAGTAGTCCCAGGACTGGCACCACCTATTACTATAATATCCTTATTGTTACCAGACACTATCGATGTTGTGTTCATATTATCACAACTACCACCTTGTATCTTAATAATTGAAAGTTGTTGAGTTGAAGTGTTGTAAAATGCAACATATGGTGCACAAGGGGCTGCACAAGGTGACCAAGGTTCATAAGCCATTTCTCCACCACCAAACGCTATTAATCCAGGTATTGTAGAATAACCAGTAATGTTACTGTAATCAACATTTGATGAAATTGATGTATTATCTGGCAATGTTACCACTGATCCATCTTGATTAATTAGTATGGCGTAAGTTCCCTCTGAACCTGGAAGTAATTGAAATACGATCTTGTTTGGAGGTAAGAAGTATCTAGTGTTAGGATAGAAAGTACCTGGAAGTGATTGATTTAGAGTAGTCGAGAAAAGTATTTGTTGACCAGCTGGAGTTGGTGTTGGGGTTGGTGTTGATTGTCTAGATCTCGATGCTGCTGAAGCTACAAAAACTAATGCCAATGCTGCTAACAAAGCAATTATTAAAATTAAGATTATATTTCT
>Ga0208151_100938_pt1 | contig 10251 bp, 9 predicted proteins | sample ECH_Bhost_MetaG_FD_187130 | JGI IMG/M metagenome (GOLD analysis project Ga0208151, IMG submission 187130) | Hot spring microbial mat communities from Yellowstone National Park, Wyoming, USA - ECH_B host_MetaG (SPAdes) (version 2) | ecosystem: Environmental > Aquatic > Thermal springs > Hot... | reverse complement strand
GTTATAATATACATTATATTGATTATCAGAACATTTTAATATTACTCTACATGCAATTTCTTGTGGATATAAACATATCTGACATGATGGAATATTTGTACATTGATATGGAATTATCGTTTCATTACATTGAATGTTTGGATCATTTGAAAATTGCTCGAAATCTTGTGCACAATTATTAGTTGTAACATTATTATATATTTCATTATAGCAATCTTGATAAGAACATCCCGAAAAATCTCCATTTTGGGAAAATTGATATGCCAAATTATATAAATAGAATGCTGGATTATTTGTTATATTTGATGTAACTGCATAAGGAATTATCGAACCAGAAGAAGGACCCGTAATATTTATATATATACCTTGAACATAAACAGGAAAATTATAATTGTATTCTCCAGAAGTTATATTATTACAATATCCAATAATTCCTGCTTGATAGCTATTTGAAAAATTAAAAGATATATTATATGGATAATAATATTGATACGCAGATAAATATTGTTCTCCATAGCTTATTAAGCTTCCAATTCCAGAAGTTAGCAAATTATTATAGTATTGAATTGCATTCTCACATGATTGTGGTAATATACATCTATAAGGGAAAGAAGCCCAATTTTCATTTCCCCATCCATTTGTTCCAGCTACATATGATTCTGAATAACCCTCTTGTGTTAATACTGTTTGTAAATATCCTAAAAAATAATTTGATAATGTAGATAAAGAGGTAAATCTGTTAAAAACAATGTTTTGATTATAATTGTATGTTAATGCATAAAAAGATAAAAGGATTATTAATATAGCAACTGTTAAAAATAAAACCACATAGACGCTTTCTATTTGATTTCTCATATTTTTAATTTAACATGTAGGTATATAAATGTTAATATAAGAATTGGTGTTACTAATCCATGTATAATACCAAGTGCCATTAATATATTTGGTACAGATATTAGATGTATACTGCTTGGGCCTCCAAATAATGCTGATTCAAGGAATTCTCCAGTTATATTTTGTAACAAAACTAAAATACCAATAGACATACCCAATGCTTTTGTAATTGCTTTTTTACTATTTCTATATAATTTATAATGTATACCTACAAAGAAAAATAATAAGGCAATTAGGTATCTAGTATGTAATGCTGTGGGAGTAAAATCTGTATATAACAAATATAATTCTCCAAAAAATATTATTAAGACCATCGTTATAAGTAAAAAATAATTTGTTGGTACATTATATTTTAAATTTCTATAAACTAAAAAGTAAATGATAAGTTCATATATAGATAAAAATATTAAGGATTCATATTCATATAAATAATATTTTCCGGTCAAGCTATTTATAACTAAATTTTTATATATTAATAATTGATTTAATGAAAGAAAGATTTGAATTATAATAATAAAAAATATTAATAAAAATATGTATTTTTTATATTTATAGATTTCAAAGATTCTTTTAAATATTTTCGTTCTTGATAATAATATTTCATTTCCATTAAAATACATGACTAAGAATAGGAAAATTGTAAGTATAATAAATAATAAGGTATAAATTATCTCAAAAGCATAAAGATGTAAACCCACATAATTAAGGAACATAAATAGTATATAGTTTATTTTTACATCAAGATCTGTAGTTATAGAATTATAAATAAGTTCAAGGAAAAATTGTATTATAAATAATATTATTGAGATTATATAAAATATTAATGATTTCTTTGAAATATATAAATTGTTTTCAAATAAATAATATCCCATAGAAAATGCTATAAAATAAAATACCCAATAATTTACTATATAAGTAAATATTGATGGAAATGGGAAAGGTAGAGGTAAATTAGTATAAATTCCAAAAATTCCAAGTGGTATATATAATGGAAATATTAATTTATATATTAAAGATGTATTTTTTGAATTTTTTAATATAAAGGACAATAAGAATAAATATATTGCACCAAAAATAATTATATTAATATTAAAGTTGCTAATATAAATAAAAAGTAAAAACAATATTAAATATGTAATAAATAAAATTTTATCTTCTTTTTTTACCATACTGTTAATTCAGAAACAAGATATCCGCCTAGGAATGGTGTATCTACTGGTAAATATATATAATAAACATATGTATTTGTGTTTGGTGGTATTGAATATCCCAAACTTATACTATTTTGGTTACCTTGATATATATATGCATTTAGTTCTTCAGTATTTCCTGTATTTGTAATACAATATGCTCTTGCCATTGCAACACCATTTCCTCCAGGATGAGGATCATAATATACAGCAGAAATTATAAATTGATTCGTGTTTGGATCTCTATCGTCTATTACCCATTTAGTAATATTAAATCTATAAAATCCTTCACTGTTTATATTAATATTTCCTAAGTAAACCAAGGGGCAGTCTTTTCCAACAATAACTCCAGTTACATTTTGTGTATCATTAAATACACCAGTTGGACAATCTATTATCCCTCCGCTTAGATTGTATTCACATAAAGGATCTGCTGCTAAAAATACATAATCTGGTTCTCCACTTTCATTTAAAAATGAAATATATAATCTTATTACTTCGTGCCATGGATAATCTATAAATACTTGCTGACAATTTGGTAATATATTTACTATACCTCTATAAAATGATCCAACAATTAATTCTTGATTGCCCTGACTACCTTCGCAATCAGAATTGCCTATATAATATGTACCAAATTCTTCTTGGCATATATCATTTAAATATTGTTGTGGAATTATAAATTCTGCTAGTCTATTTATATTAGTAGCTGTTTTATAAGTAGGGGGACCTTGATAATAATATGGTATAGATGTTAGATATGAATTATCAGTCACGGGACATGAGCCCTCCTTATAATGGCATAAATATCCAGAAAAGAAATAAGGTAAATAAGAGTCAGGTTGTGCTGGCGTACCATCTCCACCCATATAATTTGGAAATAAATTCCATTCACCCTGAGGACAATATACAGAGGCTTCTGTAAAATTATAATTTGGAAATATTTCTGTTAATGGCGTACAGTATCCATTTTGTACAGCTTGAGATTGGGGAAGGTTGTTATATAATGTTGGTAATCCCCACAAACCTATTGATTGAGATTGATGAAAAGGTGCTGTTGCATTTACCCATCCTGCTCCATATAAGGTCTGCTGTATTGGCGTATTAGAAATCGGATTATATACATTCGATAGATTAATATTTTCTGTATAATTATTTACAAAGAAATATGTATAATTCCATTCATACCATTGTGTACCATTGGGATCTGTGGGAGGATTCATTGAGCATGGATCCCAATTATAAATATTACCACCCATTATAAACATCTGAACAATCCATCCAGTTACTGGTGGGACAAAATATACTGTTAAGTTCCATCTATTCCCGTATATGCTATCAAAATAATTTATTATATCTTGCGATATGTTTGTGCATGTATTTTGATTTATACAATATGTAGAATTTCCAGAAGATGAAAAATATGATAATAAAAATGCATAAGATAAATTAACATTATTATCATAGATATAAGGTAATAAATCAACACTATTTTGAATTGTTAATGTATATTGATTTTCTACATTATATGTTTGAATTGTTTTTTGATTATAGTTATTCGATATTAAAGTATATAACAGAATTAATAACGATATTATTGAAATTATAATAATAAGGGTTAAAGTATTTATCTGATTTTTCATTTTAGATAATATAAGAGTATAAATAGGCCTATTATTATAATTACTATAACTATTGCTGCTGGTAAAATTAGATTAACATTATTACTTTTAGTACTCACTTTTGGTTGTGGATAAATTAATTGTTGGCTATTATTTGTTAGATTATTTGTTAAATTTACTTCGGTTTGATTTATGCATTCAAATACTCCATTACATGATATATAAACAATATTTGATGATGGACATTGTTGTAAAAATTCTTGATATAATTGATTTAATGAATAATTATATGGGCATCTGAACCAATCTCCTTCAAATGATAAGTTTTCTGGACAATATCCACATTGATATTCTGTTTTATATACATCTAATACTGACTGATATGAAGCATTATTTATTAAATAAGATTGAGGTATATATGGAGGATTAAAACATGGATAAATCTGATTAGAGCATTTTTGATAATACCAAGGAGTGTTTGAACAATTTAATAGACTATTACATAATATTTGGTTCTGTATTGGTATAATTATATCTTGATATGCTGATGGAGGAATTAATGTATATGGATTAATTAATGTTCCGTTTGGATATTCACAATAACTATTATTTACTAGTTCTAATCCATAATGGGCACAAAAAGAATATTGAGGTGGTACATTATTTTCATAATATTGTAGAGCATCAAAATATATATTATTTACAATGCAATAAGAGCCCGTACTATTAGAATAATATATTCCTCCACCATATTCACAATAAACTGCAAGCGGATTTCTCATAGAATATATATTATAAGATGAAATTAAGAAAAAGACTATAGATAATATTATTAAATATTTATTGTGGAAGAGTGACATTTTGTATTGCTACAAGGTCTCCATAAATTTGGCCAAGAGAACCAGTGAATGTTAAACCATAAGGTGATTGATCGAATGGTACATACATATACCCATCCTGCATCCAATAGACACCTTCGCATGACCCCCCTATTGCATTACTGCAAGTCTGATAATTTGAATAATATTCACTACATATATTGGGTGCGGAAGGTCCAAGCGTTGGTATTCCGCTCGTATTAAAAACTATACAGTCTGTAATATCTCCCCATTGATTCTCAAATATCCAACAATCAGGTGTTCCATATACTTCTTGACATAGTTGAGAATTTGTAGTATAACCAACCAATAACATAGCATGCCCAGAATTAGTTGCTAGTTGTTGTGGGTCTATATTTGGATTTGATCCGCCGCTTCCCGCCAGCATTCCAGCAGCTACTAAAGGTCCATAACATAATAAATCTTGAATTATTTGTTGATCTGATAAAGGTCCATTTTCCTCAAGATCTATAACACCCTCTGGATAATATAATGGAGAAGTTGATCCATTATAATTATAATTACACACATCGCCCGGATAATCAAAACCATTCCCCGGGCATCCATTTAGAGTAGAATCATAATTGCTCAATCCAGGATCTGGCGGTATACCATTTTGAGATGTAAATACTATACCATAATATGGCCAACCACCATTGCATCCTTCTTCAGAGCTACACTCTGGTTGATTATTTGGATAACCATTATTGCATTCTATCGCTAAATATGCTGGGGATAATTGTAATCCATAATTAGATTCATTATTTCTTATCATATATACTGAAGCAATTCCATTTGCGCTAGCAAAAGCCCAACAATCTCCGCAATTTCCCTGGTCTCCTATTGGAGGTAAATAATTATTACCATTTACATCACCCCAGAAAAAGCTTGTTTGTCCAGTATAGTTAACTAAACATTGAGAATTTGAGTTAATATTATTATTTCCTCCATTGTTGTTATTGTTTTGATTATTTTCAGGATTTATAATTATAAGAGATCCATTAGGTAAATATTGATTAAATACAGTAATTGAATTCTGAAAATTTGTTGTAATAAAAATAGTATTATTTGTACTAACAAGATATATATAATTGTTTGGATATAAAAAACTCACGTTTTGATTATTATTATACAATGTTACATTCTTGTAAAAATTAATTGTATAATTATTGTTATTATATTGTATTATTAATTCTGTACTATTTGTATATAATATAACTCCACTTGGTATATCAACTTTTACATAATAAGTGCCTTGAATACTATTTATTGTATTCTCTAAATTCTGTAAACTGTTAATAAAATTTTCAAATATATATTTTTCCTGTTCCCTTTTAACATTAGAAGAATATTGATAATATATTAGGAAAGATAATGATATAACTACTAATATTATTACTATTGAAAGTAAATTTAATTGATATCTTTTCATTATGGATTAATAATATTAAAAAAGTTTTAAAATTTTTTAACTTGGATTTTCTATATAAATTGTTACTTGTGTTGGAGATGTCTTTTCAACAAGTAGTGGGATTTGTTCATTTGATTTTCCATGCGATAATTCGTAAAATAATCCAGAAGTATAATATTCAATCGTATTATTTGTTGTATTTATTATTACATTGCATGGTATTGTATAATTATAATATTTGTCATATATATAACAACTTAATAAACTATTATTACCATAAATATAATTTAAATAATTGTTTATTTCAATGTTAATATAGAATTCTGTTCCATTGTTAGAGTAGCATACTTTTTCAACTGTTGTATACAGATTTTGACATGAAGATATATCTTGATATAATGATTGGGTTTGATTATTTATACTCGCAAATTTAAAATATAAATATAAAGATAAACCAAAAGCAATAATTGTTACAATTATCCAAAACCAATTATCCATTTTTACCCTTGAATACTAATATAAACATAATTTACTGCCGAATATACTAGTATATAATCTCCAGTATTTATATTATAATTACAATTCTGCATTACTACATTTGGATCTATACTGCTTACATTATTTATTAAATCCTGACATGTAAATGGATTTCCCTGATAGTTAATTAAATAACAAAGACCCTGGGCTTTTTTATAATAACATGATACTACATCCATCGCAACATCTTGTATTGAACTTATATTTGTTTCTACTACAGTCTGCGTATTATTATATTTGGGTATTGTATTATCGATATAAGAAGTTATATTTCCTTTTAATAAAAATATTATGCCCACAATTACTAATGTAACAACTATTCCAATAATTATTAAAAAGGTATAATTAATTGGAAGTTCTTGAGACTTTATTGCCATATTAAAATATAACTATTGTTGTATATTATAAATATACTATTGTATGGATATATATTTCCATTGCTATTATTCAAATTGAATATGATATTATTTGGATTAAATTCAGTATAATTTTGTATATATTGAAGTAATATTGATGAATTCAGAGTAATATTCTCATTTATATAAACATCATAACATATATTAAATAATCTATTTGTGTTTACATTATTATTGTAGCAATTTAATATTAATCCTGTTGTATCTGAATAAATAGTATCATTACTTTCATTTGTATATATAACATTTATTGCAGAAGGATAATATTTTTCACATGAAGGAGAAAAACCGCCTTGTGATATTAATGTTTGACAATAATATGCTTGAGAATTTCCAAAGAATTTTGTAAAAATAATATCTAATACAACTACGACAGATATTATTGCTATTATTATTATAAATACAGTATCTATTGCTATGTCGTTCTTCATATATAATTAATACTTCCGTTATAAATATATATAATTCTATAGCCTGCAGGTATCGTTATTCCATTTATTGTACAATTTTCATTAAGAAATACTTTAATATTGATTATTTCCTGAAAACTTCTATTATATAAATTTCCAAGTTGTTGACAATTAATGGTTTGTATATTATTTCCACTTAAATTATTTTTTACATTATAAATATAATAAAAAGAGAATAAGCCAGCAACTATAATTAATATAAAGGTTATTATAATCCAATATATTGTTTGTTGTAATCTCATAATTGTATACTTGTCGGTAAGTATGGGCCAAATACTGTATATATCACTAATATTCCTATTATTGAAAATATTACATAAAATATTGTTCCAAACAACAAATTTCTACCTATATAATATGATGTCATTGTACTATCAAAACCATATTTTATTCCAGCACTCATATATGAAGTTATTACCACATATTCTATAAAAAATATACCAATTATTGCTTCAAAAAATGTTGGTGGTATTAGGTTATATAGATTAAAGGTATTTACAATAAAATTATATAGATTTGATCCACCACCTAAACCAAAAGATTGATCTATTAATTGAAAGAAATATGCAAGTGCAAAAAGCATTGAAACTATACCATTATTAAAAATTGTAACCATTGCAGAAATTAATGGTACTAAATTTCTTGATGTCATATCTATTAATCCAATTATTTCATTTAATATCTTCCTTACATTATATCTTATATTATCTACATTTTCTAAATTTGTTGATATATTATATGAAATCTTTGATAAAACATCAGGACCTTTTGAAGAAGAAGTAACTAAGAGTTGCATTGATTCTCTCACTAATTTTGATGGATATAGATTTAAAGAGCCAATTTTTGGATCAAATACAGAAAAATTTAAATCATAACCTCTTCTCAAGTTATATAGTGTTGTTTTCAGAAAATTTTCCATAACTCCAGAGGATTTTATTATTTTATAATTATAATATGTTTTTTCAATTACTATTTCAAATGGATAACCATCTTCTAATAATGATGCAAACTCGTATACTACAATTGGAAACTCATTTTCTATTTCTTCAATTTGATATATTTTTTTAACTTTTTGGAAAGATGTTAAATAGTAATAAGATCCTATACCCAAACCCAATCCTAAAGGTAATGTTAGAGTTAAAACAGAATATATTAATGCTCTATCTTGATAAACTATATTTAAATAATCACTCAAAAATCCTTGCGGAATAAATGCAATTTTTATAGCTAAGGAAATTAAATGATATATTCCTAAAAATGCAATTGATCCCAATATTATTGAGATTATTGTTGCTGGAACTTCCTTATTTCCTACTTTAAATTTTCCAGGTTTTGGTAGATCTCTTGCTAAGGATAAATCTGGAACAGAAAATGCAAATGGATTTTTTGATAGAAAGTTTTGAATTATTAGAAATGTAACAACTGGTAAAATTATTATATATGAAAATGCTATAAAATAAAAACTTACGGTATTTAATAAGAATAAAGATACTATTGGTAACATCATTAAACTAACTATTGGTAACATTACTAAGAAAGATATGATAACTGTTGCTGGTTCTTTTAAAGCATCTACATATAATTGGGATTTTTCTAAGGATTTCTTCAATACCCACCCCAATATTCTATCTAATAATTTATTTATATCATCAATAGATGTTTTATATTTAATATTTACAATATGTGTCATTGCATATACAAAATCTGGACTTAGATAAAACCATCTTATCTGATAATATTCCAATGCAGATTCTATATCATTAAATTTATTTGTTTCTAAATTATATAATAATGATTTAAAGTCTGTTGCAATATAACCTTTCATATAATAAGCTACATATTTTATTCCGTTTTCTAAATTAGGATTTCTTTTTAGATATAATGATAAATATAATATTATCCATATAATTTCGGATGTTACTTGAATTCTAACAATTTGTGTATAAAATATTGGATAATATGCAAAATAGAGTGATAATATTAATAAAGATATTAATAAAGAAAAAGCTAATTGAAAACTGACAAAACTTAAAATAAAATATATAATTATGGAAAATAATGTTAGATTTATTACAGAAGAAAATATATTATCTGGATTTGTACTTAATCTATTTAACCATAAATGAAAAGCATATTTTTTATATATAGAACTAGGAGCTTTTAATTTTATTAAATTAAAGTTGTTATAAAAATACTCAAAAAAACTCATTACATTTAGCTTGTTACGCTTGGTATATTATTTAACTGAGAATATGGTACTTGCATTAAGAATTGGCACAATGGCATTCCATTAACATTATTATTTATACCTAATGATGTACAATTTCCAGTCACCATCAATATTCCATTACTAACTGTTAAATTCAAGTTACATCCATCTGCAGTATTATAGTAATTAGCTATATCTAATAATGCACCAAATACTTGATTTGTAATCCATGTTGGTAATTGTGCAGAACATTGTGATGGACCTGGATTTAATATTGAAGATGAAGATGAAATTTGAATATTTTCTTGTCCAGATGTTACATTAAAATATGTAGTAGAAGAATAATTTCCAAATATATAACTTGTTGCTTGTAATGGACTATAATATAAATTGTCAATATAATTTTGACATTCTAAATACATACAATCAAGAGGTGATATGGAAAATCCTTGATTTTGACATTGACTAGAAGAGCCACCATATAATTGTAATACTATACTGCATGGAACAGCATTTAAACAGACATAATATCCAGGACTTGTTTGTACAAGTCCATTTCCTATATTTTCGTACTTTGTACAAAATGTAGATAGATCTGTACAATAGCTTGAGCAATCAGAAACT
>Ga0208151_100937_pt1 | contig 10258 bp, 11 predicted proteins | sample ECH_Bhost_MetaG_FD_187130 | JGI IMG/M metagenome (GOLD analysis project Ga0208151, IMG submission 187130) | Hot spring microbial mat communities from Yellowstone National Park, Wyoming, USA - ECH_B host_MetaG (SPAdes) (version 2) | ecosystem: Environmental > Aquatic > Thermal springs > Hot... | reverse complement strand
TTGGTAATGCATTCTTTTCAACCAATCTCTCCAATGCTTCTGGGACTTGTCCAGATGTTACTATAAATATTGATTTTATCCATGGCCAATTTTTCTTAATATATAATATACTCTCTGCAACATATGGGTATAATAATGGTTCTCCAGATAACGAGAATGTAACATGTGTTGGTTTATCAACAAATTTATCTAATAATTCTTTATTTGCTTTTGAATTTCCATAATATCCAATTAATAATTTCTTTCTTAATTCTCTTAATTTCTCCATTATTTCTTCAGGTCTATCTACTTTATCTTCTGGTAATATATTATAATAAGGTTCAAATTTTGTATTTGGTCTCCAGCAAAATATACATCTATTTGTGCACCAAACAACAGATTCAGTCATTTCCATGCATCCTGCAGTATCTATTCCATAGAATTTATTTTTATAACATGTTCTTCCATTTATAATTGATTCTTTTGTCCAATGACAAATCTCAACAGCAGAATGATTATAAACCCCATATCCCGCCCTCTCTAATTGTTTCGAATTCTTTAAGTCATGTACCTTCCATTTTTCATTATCTTCATTCATCGAATAATATATTATATAACACCATTATAAATCTATCAGTGAACTTGGCAATCATCATTTATCAGCTGAGAAGGCTTTCCTCACCTAGATAATTATATATCTTAAATGATTTTATTTCATAATCTTTAAAATATTTTTTAAGTAATTCTCCTAATTTTTCTTTATTTAAGTTTTCTCCACTACACCATGCAGCATCTATATCTATATAAGTTCCATCTTCCTCAGTATAGCTACTTATTACTATGTGAGATGTTGCTAAAATTCCAGTAAATGTTATATCCTTATTTCCTTCAAAATCTGCTGGAAATAGATAAATTTTATAATATAATAATCTACTATTTAAAATTTTTGCAAAATCATTAGAAAATTCTCTAATAATATCTATAAAATTTTCGTTTTTATTTATCTTTACTACGGCTATTAATCTCTTTACGTCCTTAATAGATATTCTTTTATATTCCTTGTTCATTTATGGATAAATCTATATATTTTTATCTTTAAAAATTTATATTTAGGAAAGCCCCGTCGTCTAGTGGCCCAGGATTCAGGGCTCTGGTCCCTGAGACCGGGGTTCGAATCCCCGCGGGGCTATTCTTATAAAAATAATTATCTACCGATTTTTTTAATGACCAACAATCTTGAATCAATAATGAGGGATGCTGGATATATAATAAATAGCGCTGATAAATTAGCAAATCCTGCAGACTATCTTCCAACACTTTCAGAAATTCAGCATATAATTCTTCAATCTGATGCAAAGTTTTATGAAGGAATAGAAAGAACAAGGGTACCTTTTAAAGAAATAAAGGGGCGTATAAATCTAGATAATATAGTTACCAATGGTTGTTCTATGGTTGGGAATATAGAAATAGCAAGGATTTTAGATTATGATGAAAAAGATGTAAGTAATGTAATTGACATAATATGCAAAGATCAGCAAAGAACCAAAGAACAAAAAGATATCGTAATAAAATATTTTGAAAAGGAAGGATATAAATATAAATTTTTACCTAACAATACTTATGGATTTAAATTAAGTTTAAATGGAGAAGAAATAATAATTTCAAACTTATATGGAATATCTTATTATATAAAGGTAGAGTTAACTGGTCTAAAATTATATATAACAATTGATACAGCAGGAAATGTGTTTATTAAAAAAAGTGGTTTAGATCGTGCATTATATTTTGATAATTTTGGATTATTCTCTTTACTTTATAAATTCTTAAGATATAAAGAAAGAGATATAAAAGATTTAGAAGAATATGAAAAGAAATATAAAGAGAAAATTAAACAAATAATAAATAAGGGATTTAGTGAAGAAGATTTTAATAGTTTAAGAAATTCAATTAGTAAGAAAGATATAGATAGGATAAGAAAAAACTTGCATAAATATCTTGAGAAACATCCAAGTTCTGTATATGAAAGTTTATATAAAGTTATTGAATATGTTTAATAAACTTTTTTGGTGAATTAATTATTATAGATTTTTCCAATGGTATATTTAAATAGATAGAATCTAATAAAATCTTTATTAATATATTTATTCTATCTGGAACATTCTTTATAGATCCATATAATTCTATTCTTTTATGTGGTAAATCAATATTTCTAAATAGATATTGTGTTGCATATTGCCAATTTAGATCAACATCAACAATTCCTCCCAAAATAAATAGATCATATTTCTTTAAATCATCATCATTTAATATTTTATCTCCATAAGGATCTAATATTACTGCTTTATATTTATAGAAATCGAAGTCTTCTTGTTTTTTATATACATTTACAAAATTTTTACCTAAAAAAGAATAAGCAATATCCCCTACCAATATTAAATTACTATCAAATAAATATTCTCTCATAACTTTTAATGATTGGAAAATTTGTATTTTTAAACTAGTCTTTCCTTTATTTGGTAATAGATTATATAATGAATTATCTATTAAAAATTTCTTTTCATTTTCAATATCTTTTAATATTTTTTCTTTTGGTATATCTATTTCTTTTTTTGCATCTTTATTATATCTTAATTCAATAAAATTTTTGTATATAAGTTCTCCATCATCTTCATACAATTTTTTCTTATTTAATAAATATTTTACAATACAATCTTGTCCAATATCTCTTTTGCTCTTATCATAATTTCTTACAGTTATATAATCAATATATTTTGAAGTAATTTTCTCTAATATCATAAAAAATATTTTTTATAAAAATATTTTAAGGCCCGTAGTCTAGGGGTATGATGCCGGACCCACTATCCGGAGGTCCCGGGTTCAAATCCCGGCGGGCCTAAAGAATGTAAGGTTAATGATCTGCTTTACTATATCATATTAGCACTTAAATCCAGATCTTGAGGAGATTATATTAATGCGTTGCAGTCTTGGTTGGTTTTATAAATGTAATCGTTATCAGTTGGTTAATGGATGATAAAACCGATATTGTTCTTATACTTTTATCTGGAATTTTTAGAAGTATTGCAACTGGTGCCCTCGCAGTCATTACTGGATTATATCTTTACAATGTACTTCACTTGTCTTTCACGCTGATAGGTGTTTTCTTTGGTGTTGGAGCATTTTCAGCACCATTAATGAGCATTTACTTTGGTAGGTTAGGTGACTATTACGGTAGGAAGAAAGTACTCACAATTATCCTATCCTTTTTATCATTATCAATACTAATACTCTTATTAACTTCAAACTATCTTCTCCTTCTACTAGCTGCTGCACTAGGTAGCTTTGGCACGGCTGGTGCATTGGCAAGTGGTAGTGCAGGTGCAGTGGCAGCTCCAATAATGAATACCTTATTAGCAGATAAGACAAATGAAAAGAACAGGACTAAGATTTATTCTCTATTTTTTCTATCCTTAAGCTTGGCTGGAGCAGTTGGGGCATTGTTATCTCACTTAGCATATAGGGAGGAATTTATAATAGCTTTAATCTTATCATTAGCTTCACTAATTATAATATTGCCAGTTAGTGATAGATATGGTGAAAGTCTTAGTAGAACTAAGGATTATTCTTCTTTTAATTCATCTAACCAGCATGAGTTAGATAAGAAAGTTATCAGGAAGTTCGTAGCTACTGGAGCTTTGAATGGTCTTGGACAGGGACTAGTAACTCCATTCTTACCCTTGATTTTTGAAGTATTACTTAAAGTGCCTAAAGGTGAGATAGGTAATATATTTTTCTTTGGTGGCATAGCAGCTGCATTTGCATCGCTTTTAACTCCTATGACAACCGATAAGCTTGGTTTTGTTAGGACTGTTGTGTTAACAAGATCCATATCTACCGTAGCCTTGGTATTATTACCTTTCGTGAATAGGTTCTCGCAAATCTTGGGTTATGATCTAATAATAGCATTAGTACTTTATCTAATCTACATTATGTTTAGGGTTATTTCATTGCCAGCACAATCATCATTAATGATGAGTTTAGTTAGTCAAGATTCGAGGTCTACAGCAGCCGGCATGAACCAATCTGCTAGATTATTTCCATCTGCTATTGCAGCAGTATCTAGTGGATTTATAATAGATTATTTAGCTTTACCAGTACCTTTCTTATTGGCATTTATAGTTAATATTGCAAATATATATCTCTATAAAAAGTTCTTTAAAGATATTGAAACAAAAGATGGTATAAAAAGCGTCTTGATTGAGTGATTTTTAATACTTAAATTATTTTGGTTAGGTTTTTTAACAATATTGTATTGAAGATCAAAATATTAATTGTATCTTCAGATGTTATTCTTAATCGGGTTGGTGGGCTATTTTTAAATTTTATTATATAACATCATTATATGACACTGAGATGTGAACTATTTGTAAAAGAAATGCTTCCATCAATTAGAAGGGATTTGTCAAAAATATTGTATGATAGTTATAAGATGTCTCAAGAAGAAGTTGCAGATAAATTATCAATAACCCAATCTGCAGTTTCTCAATATTTGAAAGGTATAAGAGGTAAATCTTATTTTGAATTTGATCAAGAAGATAAAATTATATTAATTAAAATGGCAGAATTATTAAAAAATGATAAAAATATTAAATTGTCAGATTTACAATCTATGTTATGTCAATTATGTGAAAAAAGATATAAATATGTAAAATGCTATATTAAAGTATGAGTATATTTGATATAAAATCTGTTGCAATTGTAGGAGCAAGTAATAAAGAAGGAAAGGTTGGAAATATAATACTAAAGAATTTTATTAAAAGATTTCCTGGAAAAATATATCCAATAAATCCAAATTACGATAATTTATATAATGTAAAATGTTACAAAAATATTCTTGAAATAAATGAAAATATAGATACGATTGTAATAGCAATACCTGCAGAAGGTGTTCCCGAAGTTGTAAAACAAGCTGGAGAAAAGGGAGTAAAATTAGCAATAATAGTTTCTGCCGGCTTTTCTGAAGTTGGAAAAAAAGATCTTGAAGAAAAACTATCAGAATATTCAAAAAAATATGGAATAAGAATATTGGGACCAAATGGAATGGGAATATATGATCCATATAATGGTATAGATACATTTTTTGTTGATGATAAAAGATTAATAAGACCAAAGAAGGGAAAAATTGTTCTATTATCTCAATCTGGTGCAATTGCTTTGGCAGTTATGGAATGGTTATCAAGTAAAAATATTGGTGTATCAAAGATAATTTCTTATGGAAATAAAATTGATTTAGATGAAGTTGAAATATTAAGAGAATTAAAGGATGATCAAAATTCTAAGGCAATATTTATATATATGGAAGGATTAAGGGAAGGAAGGGGTAAAGAATTTTTAGAGGTTGCAAATCAATTAAATAGACCAGTAATAGTATTAAAATCTGGAAAGACAAAAAGGGGTTCTGTTGCAGTTTCTTCTCATACAGCATCTATGGCAGGAGATTATGAAGTATATAGAAATTTATTTAAACAACATAATATAATTGAAGCAAAAAGTATGGGAGATTTTATGATTTATTTAAAAACTCTAGCATTTTATTTATAATAATGGTTATTTATATATATACAAATGGGGGAGGTGAGGGTGTTTTAACAACAGATGCTCTAGAAGAAAATAATATTAAAATAGAAGAAACACCAGAAGATGTTAAAGAAAAATTAAAAAATATTCTACCTTCTTTTGCATCATTCCATAATCCAGTAGATACTACAGCCCAGGCAAGTGAAGATCAATATATAGAAGGATTAAAAATTTTATTAAATGATTCAAGAACTGAGGGAATAATTGCAATATTATTACCTCAATTACCTTTTTTTACAGAAAAATTTCCTGAAAAATTATCAAAAATAATCAATAAAAAAATACCTTTAATATTTTTAATATATGGAGGAGGATTCACAGAACAAATAAGATTATCTGTTGGAGAATATTTACCTGTATTTGAATCTCCAGAAGAGGCTGCTAAAGCATTGTCCTTTTTATTAAGATTAAAGAGAAATAATTGGATATAAAATTTTTATAAATATTTTCTTTAAGGATAATATATGAAAAAGAATATATTATTAGTTTTATTATCTTTCTTTATATTTTTATCAACTAGAAATATTTTCTCTTATCAAATTAATTATTATAATCAAAGTTATATTCCAAATATTTCAATTACTCCATATTTATATAATACAGAATTTTTAGCTGGACAAAATATTACTGGATATGTTTTGATACAAAACAATGATCCATATTATTATCCGGAATTATTTTTAGGAATAATGTTAGTTAATGAAAATTCATCATTTGGTAACCAAGTATTATATGCAGAGTTAAAGATGATATCAAATTTATTACCATATGAAAATTATACAGTAAATTTTTCATATCAAATTCCAGAAAATATGTCTTCAGGAAATTATGAATTATTATTCTATTTATATACTGCTACAAAACATATAATTGGTAATCCAAACAACTTTTCTACACCAATATTTGAAAATATTTATATAAGTAATCCTAATAATGGTAATTATCCTTGGATTGGTATTGTGAGAAATCAAACAGAATTAATAAATAATAATGGGATATTAGGTTTAAACTTAAGTTTATATTCATTATATAATACTAATGCAACAATAAACATTAAACTTGCTGGGTGGGATGCTATATTATATGGAGCAATATACAATAATTCTTTTAATGTAGAATTAAATAAAGGATATAGTCATCTTTACATAGATAATATTAATGTATCAAATCTATACTCTGGTATATATTATATTTTAATTGAAGTATATTCTGATAATTTATTACAGGATCTATATATTATGCCTTACTATGTTTATGGAAGGTCATTATCTTTTAATGGAATATACTTAAGTAATAATGGAACATTGTTGGTAATTTTATCTGCATATCCAAATGATAATAATAATAGTCTATATAATGTTGGATTGTCAATATACTCTGATAATCAAAATTTCCAAGATTTAGTTAGTATAGGTAATTTATTGTACAATTCTACAGAATATATCTATATTTATGATAATGTTCCAATGATAAATGGAGAAGATTTGTGTTTTAACTTAACATATCAAAAAGAAATAAATGGATTAACATATCTTTCAAATATATGTTATACATATTATTTAACAAATCAAACAACAAGTTCTTCTTCTAATTATGATACAGAAATAAAAGTTATAATAGTTTTAGTAATAGTTGCTGGTTTAGTTATTTATTTGATTATGAAAAAATAATGAAAAGTTTTATAAGTTATGTTATATAATAATATTTTTATAATGTTTGATAAGAGTAGAAATAAGAGAAGTATACTACACAAGTTATATGGAATTCTGAGTATATTTATAATTATTTTTGTTTATTTATTGCCTATACATTCTGTCTGTACTACTATCGGTGGTACTGCGACAACTACATCTATCACTGTAGTCACATCTACTACAGTGGTTACATCTACTACAACAACAGCTAGTACGGTTTATACTACAACGTATCAAACAGTAACAACCTCAACAACTACAGTAACAAGTACAGTAACAACTACAGCTACTAGTACATCTTATACTACAACAACAGTTTCTACAACAACAGTAACAAGTACTGTGATAACTACAACAACTTCTATATTCACTAGCATTATAACTAATACTACTACAACAACTGTTACTTTGACTTCGACCTTTATGGTAAATGAGACTTACTTTTATCTAGTTCAATCATAAAATGATTCTAAAAAATATAACAAAAATAAAAAAGATTTTGGATTTTATATTGATTTTAATATTATTAATATTATTTATAAAAATACCTAATATTATTTACAGTCAGTGTTCTCAGCCTCCTGGTGAGGTTTGTACGGTAGCGGGGAGTGGTTACTGTGTCTGTGAATGTACAACTACTGTAACTGATACAACATATTCTACGATTAATACTACAACAACTAGTACAGTTTATCAGGTTATAACAAAAACTAATACAGTATATACCGTAGCTACTAGTACATCTTATACTACAACAACAGTTTCTACAACAACAGTAACAAGTACAGTAACAACTACAGCTACTAGTACAACTACTAGCATTATAACTAATACTCAAAATACAACAACTACAATTACAACTACCTCAACTATTACAAATTACACGACGACTACTACAACAACTACTATTATATATAGTTCTATTATATATTTACATGGTATTTTGAATATCGATTCTATTAATCAAACTTTCTACAGATCAATTAGTTTCCCTATACAGCCTGGAAGTACAATATTTTATTTAAATATAACGAATTCTGGTAATGCAACAATTAATAATATAACTTTATCTTTTTCAGTTATTGGAAATAGTGTAATTTTATCATATAATAAATTACCAGTAACAACATTAAATAATATTACTATATCATCTCCTTTGCAACCAAATAATTCATTAATAATACCTTTTAATATGCTTGTAATGTCTCCAGGTTTAACAGATGTTGATATAGGTGTTTATGTAAATGGACAATATAAGGGATATGGAAATTACCAATTTAATGTTGAACAAGGGTCTTTTTCACCCAATTCTTCACCTGGTTTAGTAGTTTCCGAAAACATAAATTATATATTATTATCTTTAGCGGGAATTTTAGGCCTGTTACTATTAATATAAAATAACAAATTGTTTAAAAAAATTATTATCATTATTGGTTTATGAATATGAGAAATATACTTGTATTATTAATTTTTATTATAATAGTTTTTGGGATAATATATTATTTGGGTTATCAAAGTAAAACATATGGTAACGGAAATATATTAAAATTAGTAATATATAATCCAACAAACTGTACAGTTTTTTCGCCATTTCAACAAGAAATATATATAAATAGCTCTTTAATGAATGAATATGGAATAAATGAAAATGGATCAAATGTTTTCTTCTTTACAAATTTAAGTAATATTACAAGATCAATCTTATCTTCTTGGTTTGCAGGATATTACAATAATTATTCTATTTGGTGGGTAAGATTGCCAAGTTCAATTCCTCCATATTCAAATATTACAATCTATATGTATATAGGACCTAAAGAAGAAAATTATTATGAAGAATATTCTCCTTATGTTGGTATATCGTCTTATGTATATAATAATTATAATTGGGGACTTCTAAGTATTTATGATAATGGACAATTTGTCTTCGATTTTTATGGTTGGTTTTATGATACAAAGGATAATTGGGTTTTAAATATTGAAAACGGAAATTATTCTCCAACTATTAATGGAATTGAAATGTTAAATTACTCATCATCACAGGGATCATATATAGAACCTCCAAATAATGGAAATATTCCAGAAATACCATTAATTGTTGAAGAAGCCTGGTATTATAATGGAGAAGCTGATGCAAATGTAATTTCAATGTATGGTGGAAAATCTGTTGTATATGCGGCAGGAGCAAATAAGTTTGGAGGAGCTACTCCAACATTATATAATTCTATATTTGCACAATATGAATATTATTTCTTGCATCCAAGACTATATATCTCATATATAGGAGATCTTGGTAATATTCAATTATATAAAGGACCATTTATATATAAAAATCAATCATATATATATTCATACTTTTTAGTTGATTTTTGTAATGATAGTAATGCATATGCACAGGCAGGATACCTTGTATTGAATAATACTCCATCAATTTCTTTATTAGGAACCTTGGAAAGTACTAATCGGACTTTAAAAATAGAAATTGACAGAAACATGTTATCAGGAGATTACTTTTCTATTGGTTCTGGAGATGGTTCTGTATCAACATCTTCACAATCTATATATTGGGTTGTTGGGAGAACATATCCACCATATGGAATTATGCCAGAAGTTTATATAGAAAATTTATCATAAATAATCTAGCTTTTAAATTTTTTTAAGATAGATCAATAATGAAAAAATTATTTAAGATTATTGGCATTTTAAAGAAAAACAAGATAATAAATAGATTATATGAATTTATAAAAAAATATCCTTTTTATATAATTTTAGGTATTTTATTAATAATTTATACTTATCAAACAGTTTCTGTATTTTATCCTATAAATTCATATATTTCAGATGAAGTATGGTATGCTCCATCTTCATATAATATTATGACAAAAATATTTCATTTAAATATAAATCAAACTGTTCCATTTCCTTCTGGAAAAGATTTGACTAACTATTTTAAT
>Ga0208151_100931_pt1 | contig 10339 bp, 15 predicted proteins | sample ECH_Bhost_MetaG_FD_187130 | JGI IMG/M metagenome (GOLD analysis project Ga0208151, IMG submission 187130) | Hot spring microbial mat communities from Yellowstone National Park, Wyoming, USA - ECH_B host_MetaG (SPAdes) (version 2) | ecosystem: Environmental > Aquatic > Thermal springs > Hot... | reverse complement strand
CCGCCACGGTGAAGCGATGGAGGTGGAGGTGGGTAGGGGGTCAAATAAGGGTGTGGTCAAGGGCTATCATAACTTATCCACGGTGAAAGCGAGGACGCCGTGGTATAAACTACCCCAGCTAAAACCAGCAACGATATTCCTCTCAGAGTTTTATTCAGCAAGGTTCTTGTCGCTCTTCTCAGACAGACCTTTGCTAGCAGACAGCCTTTTCCAATTGGTTTACCCTGACTCTCCCAGTTCGGAGCGTGCCTTGAGGCTTTACTTGAATTCGACGGTTCACTTTTTGATGCTTGAACTCTGGGCGCGTAGAATGGGTGGGGGTGTGCTTAACCCCAAAACCGTGGATTATAAGAGTCTACCTGTGCCCGACTTAGATCTTCTCTCTCATTCCCTTGAAGGCGTTATGTTTGGTGATAGACCCACTCTGGATTATTCTGAGGAGGTGAAGCAGGAAGATCGGCGTAGGCTTGACCTCGCAGTGTTGAGGGGTCTTGGGTTCTCAGAGGCTGATGCTGGAGCTATTCTAGATGAGCTGTATCAAGAATATTTAGAAGTTGCTAGGGATAGGTTGATTAAGGCTGGTAGGAGTCTTGCTGAAATGGTCGAAGAGGGGGGGTGGTGCAACTATAAAATGAGGTATTGCTCGGCTTTCACGGGGGTCGGTGGCTTCGACTTAGCGATGCCTCTGGACTGGGAGTGTGTGGGTCACTCCGAAATAGATAAATATGCTAATATGGTGTTGAGGTATAGGTTTAAGGGGGTGAGAAATTATGGTGACGTGGAGAAAATCGATTGGGGAGAGGTTGCCGACTTTGATATGCTCGTCGGGGGAACTCCCTGCCAAGATCTATCGGTCGCTGGAAAACGTGAAGGGCTTAACGGGTCAAGAAGCAGATTATTCTTCGAGTTCATCCGTGCGCTTAAAGAAAAAAAGCCACGATATTTCATCTGGGAAAACGTTGCGGGAGCTCTATCAAGCAATGGGGGATGGGACTTTGCGAGGGTGCTCCTTGAGTTTTCCGAGGCAGGGTATTCTCTCTGGTGGCAGGTTCTCGACGCCACGTGGTTCGGTGTCCCCCAGCATAGGGAAAGAGTGTTCGTTGTCGGATATCTTGGAGGAGAACCCCCCATCAAAGTATTTTTTAAGCCAAACCACGCTGGAGAGGCTTCTGGGATACAGGGACACCAAGTTAATACCATTACAAGGAGGTACCACGGGGCGCAGGCAACGGGGTCGTATGTTGTTGAAAGTGAACTCGATACGCGAAAAATAGAGGTCCTACATAGGAGCAGGACGCAGATTAAGCGGATCTACGGGGTCAACGGTGTAGCACCCACACTCCACAGATACACTGGTGGACACCAGGATGTCAAGATAGCGATCCCCGTCCTCACACCTAACAGGCTGGAGAAGAGGCAGAATGGGAGGCGTTTCAAGGGTAATGGGGAACCAGCGTTCACAGTTACCTGTCAAGACAGGAATGGGGTGTTCGACGGTAAAATCATACGCACACTCACACCACTGGAATGTGAGAGATTGATGGGGTGGCCGGATAACTGGACCAGATGGGGGATAGATGAAGAGGGCAACACAGTGGAACTATCTGATACACAGAGGTATAATTTAATCGGTAACGGCGTCGTACCACAAGTTGTGTCAAGCATAATAGAGGTCATGTTTAACCACCATGATCATGACCATGAAATGTAGGAGATAGAGCGCCTAGATCTGCGTTCCTTCATAACATATTTTTCATTTTAGTATTAAGAACTTCCTATCATAAGGATGAACGCTTTTATCTTTTAGCTTAGCCAAGTTTATAAGCTAGCATATGATAGCTTAGATTGCCATGACGGAAAAAACAAAGCCTGTATGGGTTCCCGCCCGTACAAGGCGGGAGCTTTTAGAAAGAGCGGGAGAACTGCAAGCGAAGACAGGGAAGAAAGTCTCCCTGGGAAAACTGATCGAAGTGGCGCTCAGGCTTCTGGACACAGAAGCCGCGGCTAGGCTGATCCGAAGCGGAGACATTGAAAGGTGCGGTGGGGGTAACAGTGGTTGTAAGAGTGAGGCCGCCGACCCCACTGAGGCGATCCCGGAGAGTGAGGCACGGGCGGCTGTAGCCTACAACTAGGAGGGCTACACTATGGGTACCTCTCCACACACATTTAAGGCTGCCCACACACGGCTCGAAGCCCCCACACGCAGACGCAGACCACCAATACTCATCATACGCAGCATCCTCCGCGCCGCCACCGAACCCCGCCTGAAGACGCGTATCACCGTTGAGACACTGATCGGGCCGAACACTGTTAACCGCTACCTGGCACACTTAGAGGCGCTCGGCTATGTTGAGCGGCGGGGGAGGTTGTGGCGCACCACGGATAGCGGCGCTAGAGCGCTCGCATACATCGATGAGGTGGTGGCGGAGGCTGATGTGGTCGCGGTGAAACTCTCCGAGGCCGACAAACTGCTCAAACTGACTGGGAGGCGACTTGGGTGACTCTCCGCGCAATGATCTGGTATGATACGCTTTCGAGGAGGGATCGGATGGAACTGGATCACTTAGCGCGTGTATTCGGGTTGTCGTGCATTACCGTCCTCGACGTTTACCTCGACGTTGAGGACTTCGTGAAGGAGAAGCTTGGGCTCGACCTGCAGAAAATATTCAAAGAGGTGAAGCCGCAGAATGAAGCCCCCGCTGAGGAGGAGAAAAAATACCTGTTAGATGTCGGCTACCGCCTCGTCAAAGTGGAAGGTGAATACCTTGAGAAGCGCGCCGAAGCCCACCGAGTAGACTACCGTAAGTACTGCTCCATCTTCTTCATGTGGCTCGCGGCCGACGAAGTGCGCTCAGGGCGCAGAGTATTCAAGGCGCTGGAGGCCTACCTCAAAAGCAGGGAGGAGACAGCGAAGTGAGTGGAAAAGACAAACTCAAACTCGCAGCCGTCATCGCCGCCTCACTCATCGGGGCAACCCTCCTAGTGATACTCTAGGTGATCACAATGACTGAGAAGTGTGATACCTGGGTTAACACGGTTAAACACTACATCTCGGTTAAAATTGACCGTGGGGACGAGATCATTCAGAAGCTGAGCTTCACCTGCAGGGAGCACAGCCTCGCCATCCGCGTGGAGGAGTACATCCAGCGGGGCGACTTCGCGTTACTCATAGCCCACCTACTCGAAGCAGGCGCCACATATTACAGGGGAGGCCTCTTCCTCATCGATGAGGACGCACTCAACCGGCTCACAGAAAAACACGGGAAGCAAGCCGAGAGCACGCAGCCGCCAATCACAGTCTACTTTGACGGCCTCTGCGAGCCAAGGAACCCCGGCGGCATCGCCGCCTACGGTTTCCTAATCTACCAGGGTGAGAGTAAAGTATACGAGAAGTGGGGGGTCATCGGTGAGGGCGCCGCAATGAGCAACAACGTAGCTGAGTACTACGCGGTGTGCGAAGCACTATCATGGCTCCTCAACAACGGCCACCACAACGCCAAGATCACCGTGAGGGGAGACAGTCAACTCGTGGTGAACCAGCTAGGCGGCTGGTGGGGGGTGCGGGGCGGACTCTACTACCAATACTACGTGAAAGCTAAGAAGTACGTAGACCTCTTCGCCGACGTTAAATTCGAGTGGGTTCCACGCGAGCGGAACAAGGAGGCCGACGAGCTCACACGGAGAGCATACGAGGACTACTGCCACACCATGGGTCGCCCAGTCGAGTATATGAGGGAGAAGTTGGGGGTGACTGCGCTGTGAGCGCCGAGTACAAGCATGACGCCGACTTCGAGGATCCCAGCGACCCACTCCGATGTGTATGCGACGCCTGCGGGCACAGGTACACCTCAACATGTGTTAGGCGGGGATGCGTGTGCTGCGTGGTGGGAGGCGTTTAACAGTGGGTTACAGCCGCTACACACGGGGGTACGCTTGGTGCGCCTGGGAGCGGGTATGGGTCAAGCAGGATGAATCGGTGCGCAGGCCAAGCGGGCTTATCTACTGCCCCAACTGCGGGTGCCGTCTACGCGTGAGGAGGAGGCAGCCACGCAACGGTGAGTATAAGGTGAGGATCACCGCCCCCGAGCTAATCCACGCGTGGAACCCACTCGTCAAACAAGCCGCCTACAACCGTGGAGGCGACAGCTAGATGGCGGCGCCATACACGTATAGAACACACTACTACTGCGCCCTAGGAGGTCACTGGATCCCCAAAGAGGGGGCAGCGCTTGGGTGTGGGATGCTGCGCGGTAAAAAAGTGTGCCCAACCCACAACACCATGCTCAGAGTTAAGCCGAGGAGGCGCACATGGTATGGGCGCACAAGCTTCTACGCACCCTCCGACACTGAGCTCCGCGCCGAGTGGCTACGCCTAGCCCTCAGGAACAGGAAGCACCCCACAGCGGAGGCGTGACGCCGTGAATTGGACCAGTGATAGAAGCCGGTATTCTCGCGGTTGGGCGTGGTGCTCACGCGAGCAACGCTGGGTCACACCGGAGGAGGCCGACAAGCTCCATGGGAGACCCCACTGCCCAAGCTGCGGGCAGAGGCTCAGGGTGAAACCCCGCAATGTAGGTGGCCACCAAGCCAACTATAAGATCAGTGACCCCACCGTGGCTGCAGCCGTCAAACGCATACAGTACACGCGACGCATCTCGAGGTGGACGCTGTGACACGGAAGCAGAGACACAGCGGTGCTAGGAGGAGGGGGCTCCGAGGGCGGGGGAGGAAGAGGCTCCCCGTGATCGGCGACGCGGCGATCGCCGCAGCCATATCCAGCCTATGCGGCGCCATAATCATTGAGGGCGTCCACCCGCACAGCTGCATCAGGGTGAAGGGGCACATGGGGCTCCACGTCTCAAGCGAGTACTATGTGTGGGGGCCCCTCAACCGGGAGTACATCGGAGGCGTAGAGGAGGATGAGTGAGGTGTCGCTCAAACACGAGGAGATAACGGAGCTTATCCGCAGCGCCACGCGCCACGTGAGCCAGCGGATACGTGCGCGGTGCAGCTACGGCTTGGAGGACCACGGAGCGCACGTCGACGTACTGATCATGACACCCGACGGCGACTTCAACTACTACTGCCCAGCTGATGGGAGCATCATATGCGTGCCAAAGAGGCCGTGGGAGGCGACCTAACCGTGGCGGAGAAGTTGAATGGTAGAGGGGGGCGGCGGGCGAGGACGCCTACACGTGTATTCAACCTACGCTTTCGCACACTCTACCTTCTAAGCCTCGCTAAGAAGCGTGGATACATCACGGTGGGTCACGTTGGGGCGACCCTCGCCCCCAAAAGGCGAGGTCAGAAGACCGGTAAGATCCTCGAACGACTCCTACGCCAAGACTTACTCCGCCGCGCTGGGAGGAACCACACCTACACCCTTGGCGACAGAGGACGCGAATACCTCGAGTTAGCCAGCGAACTCCTCCGGAGAGCCGAGGTTGAGCCAAACAGCGCGGATGGGGAGAGGGATCAGCTGTGAGGGTCTTCAAACTCTGGGCGACCCTCGCCCTGGCGCTGGGCGCATTCGACGAGACCGCGGTCATCACCCTCCACATACACATGGGACCAATCAACCAGTACACGATCCCCATCCTGGTCGCCGGCAGCCTCCTAGAAGGCTTCACCGTGACGCGCACCACCACGCTTCTGCGTCGGCGGATACGCCAATGGAGAGAGGGTGTTAAACATGAGTAGCTATCCCCTTAAAGACTACGAGGCTGGGTTAAACGTGTTCCCACTCCGAGACGAGGAGAAGACTCCAGCCGTGGCCGAGCTAGCCCCACTACTACAGAGGAGAGCGGAGGAGGCACAGGTCAAACAGTGGTTCGCCCGGGGTAACACCAACTATGGAATAGCCTGCGGACCCGTGAGCGGCGGCCTCTGGGTCTACGACTTCGAGCGCTACGACGACGCCGTGGAACTGTTCGGCCTCGACCGCCTAGCTGAGCTCTCAGCCTACACACGCGTGGTTAAAACCCCCCACGGAGGCCTACATATATACGGGTATAGTGAGGATGCGCCCCGACGCACAACCAAGATATTTAAGGATAGACCAGTCGATTTCCTCGGCGAAGGCGGCTACGTGTGCGGCCCAGGCACACGGATAAACCACGCCAAATGCCCTAGGAAGGCCGACGGGAAACCCAAGGAGGGGTGCCCCGGGGAGGGCTACGGGGAGTACACCGTCCTCGGCACAGACATGATAGGCAAATTCGCGGGGAACCCCCTCACCCAGCTCCTAGACGCGGCCAAACAGAGAGGGTGGGAGCCCGCCCGCGGCACCCCGAGTGAAGGCGCCCAGAATAATGGTGGAGAACCCCTAGCCGAAAAAATCGGGAAACTAGCCCAAAAAGACAGGAAATTCGCCGACCTATACTTCGACGGCGCGTGGGAGCGCTACGGTTACCCGAGCCGCAGCGAAGCGGAGGAAGCCGTCGTCACAGCCATGGTGCGCGCAGGCCTAAGCGACGAGGAAATAATCCAGGCCATGGAGCAATGCGCCGTGGGTAAATGGCAGGAACGCGACCAAAGCTACCGCAAACTCACACTCAGAAAAGCCCACGAATACGTGTTCCAGCGTAGGGTGGCCCCCGACGGGGGTAAACATGGAGAAACAACCAGCAATGAGGGAGACGTGGATGATGGTGGGGAGGGGGAGGGCGACACATCGGACCCCTGGCCCCTAGCCGAAAAACTCATGGAGAAACGAATCTACCGCAAAGTACAACACATAAGCGCCCTAGGCGCTACAAGCTTCTGGTGGCACGACGGAGCAGCCTGGAGACTCGGCGCAGAGGAGGTCGTGGAGAAGGATCTAACAGACGCCCTCAGCAACCCAGCTAAAACAAAACCATCATCCACACTCCTAGACCAAGTGATCAGGATCATAGGCGCCAAAAACTGGGTCACCGAGAAACAACTCCAAGAACCACCACTCAACCTCATCAATCTTAGAAACGGTGTACTCGACATCGAGACAGGCCAACTCCACCCACACAACCCGCTACTATGGTTCACGTCCGTCATAGACATCGAATACAAACCGGACGCCAAGTGCCCCAACTTCCTCAAATTCCTCTCCGAGGTGCTCCCCCCTGAAGCGCACCCAACAATACAGGAAATCTTCGGCTACACACTCTACCGGAGCAGCTACGCGCGCCGCGCATTCATGTTTGTAGGGCAAGGCAACAACGGTAAATCAATCTTATTAGACATATTAACACAGTGGATAGGCGAGGAGAACGTCTCCGATAAAAGCCTCCAAGACTTAGAGTACAACCGGTTCAGCATCGCGCGACTCCTAGGCAAACACGTCAACGTATTCGCCGACCTACCCCAGACCCCCCTAGGGAAAAGCGAAGTATTCCGAGCACTCACAGGGGGAGACCGCCTTGAAGCCGAGAGAAAGCATAGGGACAGCTTCAGCTTCAAACCCTACACCAAACTCATCTTCTCCACAAACAGGCTCCCACCCGTCAAGGAGGATGAGGTGGACGCATTCTTCAAGCGATGGGTCATAATCGAGTTCCCCTACCAGTTCCGAGACGACTCAGAGAAAAGAAAACAGATCCTAGCGGAGTGCACCACAGACGAGGAGAAATCCGGCATCCTAAACTGGGCCCTAGAGGGGTTGAGACGACTACTCAAAACAGGGAAATTCACAGCGGATGAGGGAGACTCAGCCAAAATAAGAGACCGCTGGATGCGGGAGACAAACCCAGCCTACGACTTCCTCACAACCTATGTGGAGCGAGACCCGAAGGGAATAATAATAAAAAAGAACCTATGGAACCAGTATCTGGCATGGCGCGAGGAACAAGGACTACCAACAATCGAGAGGCAAAACGAGTTCAGCCAACTCATACAAACCCTATTCCGAGCCGAATCAAAACGCGTACGAATAAACGGTGAGCGACAACATATATGGGTTGGGATACGCTGGAAAGACCAGGACAGACAGGATCAGGAACCATCGAATTTTGACGATGATGACGACGACCCCTCCAACTACAAACGGTTGGGAGAACCCGAAAAAACACTTGAAAACCAAGTAAACCAGGAAACGTCAAAAACCACCGACGATGTGTCAATGTCCCAGGCTGTCCCACCCTCCCAATTGGCTAGCCTGGGACAGCATGTATCAAACACTGATAAAGATACATATGAATCGCAAGAAAAGTTCACACGGTTCACCGGGTGTCCCAGGCAAACCATCTCGGAGGGTGGGACAGCCTCAAAAAATGCGTTAGATGAAGAAAGCCGTCCCAGGCTGTCCAGGCAAAATCCGACTATTAGTTTCCATAGGGAAAATGAAGAATATTCAGATAAGAACAGTGAATCATATAAACTAATAGTGGGTAATAGCCTGGACAGCATGGGACACAGTTTTGACAAGGGGAGTGAAGGGGGAGAACAGTCAAGACAGGATTTGGCTAATATCAACAATCAGCGTGTTAGTGTCAAAAAAGCGTCTGGTAGTGTCAACCCTCCTGGTCCGAGTGATTGGTTTGCTAGGTGTCGCGCAGTGTTTGATGTGATGTATCAGCAGAGCGGGGGTCTGGGTGTTCTCGAATCAGATCTACTTCTCCGCTTAGTGGAGTCGGAGGGTGTGCCTGAGCGTGTAGCGAGGGAGTGGCTTCACCTTTCGCTTGAATCGTGGCTTGGGGAGTCGGGGGGTCGCCTGAAACCTTTATCAGATCTTGGTGGGGGTGATGCGAAGCTTGGAGGTGAGGGTGCTAGTTGAAAGTTAGTGTGGTTGTACCAACATTTAATGAAGCGGAGAATATCGGGTTGTTGGTTGAGCGGCTCAGGGCGGTTCTCCCAGGCGTGGAGGTGGTTGTGGTGGATGATGGGAGCCCTGATGGTACGGCTGAGGTAGCGTCTTCGCTGCCAGGTGTGGTTGTCATACGTCGGCCGCGTAAGCTTGGGTTGGGGAGCGCTGTGCGTGAGGGTGCGCGGCGCGCCTCCGCGGATATCGTGGTGGTGATGGACGCGGACCTCCAACACCCGCCGGAGGTCGTGCCGCGCTTGGTGGAGGCGCTCGCCAAGTGTGGGGCGGATGTGGCTGTGGCTAGCAGGTATATGGAGGGTGGCTACGCGGTGTGGGGGTCGCCTGTGAGGCTCGCGGTGTCGCGTCTCTCAGCCCTCGCGGTGCGTCTCCTCATCCCCGGGGTGCGGGGTGTGCGCGACCCCCTCTCAGGCTTCTTCGCGTGCCGCCACGGCCTCCTCCTCACCTCAGCTGAGCCGGGCTACAAGGTGCTCCTCGACCTCCTCACCCGCCGCCGGCTGAGAGTGGTGGAGGTGCCCTACGTGTTTGAGCCACGACGCAGGGGGGCGTCGAAGCTCAGCGTCGAGGAGGCAGCCCGCTTCACACGTCTAATATTGAGGCTCATATGTAGAGGTGGCCCCCTATGAAGCGTTGGATAAAACAATACTTTGAATTCGGCCTCGTAGGGGGCTCTGGCGCACTGATCAACTGGGGGATCCTCTACACCCTCGTCCACTTCTTCGGGGTATGGTACCTCGAAGGGGAGATCATCGCCACATTCATCGCGTTCTCGTGGAATTTCGCCTTAAACTATAAGTGGACGTTCAACCGTGGCCGTGGCTTGGAGGAGGACTCCGAGGTTGTGGGTAAGGAGGGTAAGGGGGAGTGATGAGCTACCCCGCCCTGAGGGGCAGAGCTTCCTGCTTCTTCCACCAGGCTCGATCCGCGCTACAGGGTTACGGAGGCTTCGGTGTCCACGGGCGTGAATTCCCCGCGCACCGCAGGTACTCAAAAGAATTTATCGCACTTACACTTAAAGCCTTTGCCATCCCCGCCCCTAGAAGGGGCGAGGTTTTGGAAAGTTTATAAATATGCTAATATGGTGTTGAGGTATAGGTTTAAGGGTGTGAGGAATTATGGCGACGTGGAGAAACTCATCCGTGAGGGCTACATTCATATATGCCTCAGCTACTGGCCTAAGACTAAGAAGTGGACAGTCGTGGCGCCCAAGCTCAAACGCCCGTCGGGGGAGTGGTAAGTGGGTTTGAAGACGGGAGACCTGAACCCTGTGGTGGCGGGGAGGGTGGAGGCTGGGAACATCTCGGTGGAGGTGTGGTTCACCTCACTGAATCTCGGGGTGCTCAGGCTCAGTGGTGGGTGAATTGGATCCACGTGTGCGCTACGCTGGCCGGTCGCATGGATGCGGGGACTGGCTCACGCCACCCGACCTCCTCGCCGAGATTGTTCGGAGGTGGGGTATAGACTTTGATCCCTGCCCCTACCCCCGACCAGAGTGGGATGGGCTCACAGTGCACTGGGGGCGCAGGTGCTTCGTGAACCCCCCCT
>Ga0208151_100929_pt1 | contig 10345 bp, 9 predicted proteins | sample ECH_Bhost_MetaG_FD_187130 | JGI IMG/M metagenome (GOLD analysis project Ga0208151, IMG submission 187130) | Hot spring microbial mat communities from Yellowstone National Park, Wyoming, USA - ECH_B host_MetaG (SPAdes) (version 2) | ecosystem: Environmental > Aquatic > Thermal springs > Hot... | reverse complement strand
TGTAGCCTCCGCCCACGATTATCAGGCTATCGGGTTTCGACTTTAATTCGAGCACACTATCACTCGTAAGATAGCCAGCCTCATCTAGTCCAGCGATTTGGGGGATATGCGGCTTAGAGCCTGCGCCAAGGAAAATCATATCTGCAGTTATAAGCTGCCCTCCAACCCTGAGAATATAGGGCTCAACGAATTCTGCGGGCTGATTATAGAAACGAATGTTCGGTGACTTGGATAAGCCCTCCCTTATCATGTTGACCTCTGAGCCTATCATATTACGCATCCTATCCATGATATACTCGAACCTTACACCCTCAATTTTCACATCCAAGCCGAACTCTGATGCTCCCTCAATAAGCCTCAATAGGTCAGCGGAGTACAGGAGGATCTTGGAAGGAATGCACCCACGGGTCAAACAGATGCCTCCGGGTGTGTCCTTATCTATGACTGCAACCTTAAGCCTCGGGTTATCCCTCAACATCAGCTCGACCGTCTCCATCACGGAGCCGGTTCCGATGACAATCAAGTCATAACGTTTAGGCCTAGCCATGACACAATTCAAAGTGTAACCTATATAAACACTCGCACTCATCGGGCGGCCGACGTATTCGCTTCAAGGCGAACCCAGGTTTGGTTAGGCTTTAATTCGTATAGTTATAAGCTGGGATATGCCTGTTGATCCAGAAATCAGGAGGCTGCTCGAGTTCTTCAATAGGCAGGGATTTATGGCCTCAGAGGGAGCGCAGCTAGACCTTGCCTCGATGAGGAGGGGTTTCCTTGAATTGTCGAAGCTTATACCACGCGAAGACGTGGCTTCAGTGAAAGACCTCAGCGTGGAACATGAGGCCAACGTCAGCATACCATGCCGACTCTACACCCCCCAAGCTGAGGATGGGGGTGGACTAGTAGTTTTCTATCATGGGGGAGGCTTCGTGCTCGGAGGCTTAGAGGAGTACGACGGGCTGTGCAGAGCGCTTTGCAACGCCTCCCGTGCAAGGCTACTCTCAGTGGGCTACAGGCTTGCACCCGAGTACAGATTCCCAGCCGCCGTCGAAGACGCGGTGGCCTCACTAGAATACGTTGCAACACATATGGGAGAGCTGGGGGTGACGCCTGACAGACTCGTCGTGGCCGGTGACAGCGCTGGTGGGAACCTTGCAACCGTGGCCGCGGCACTCACGAGGGGTAAGGTTAAACTTAGGAGGCAGGTCTTAATATACCCCGCCGTATCATTCGACGTCTCCTCCTACTCCCACACCGAGTATTCCTCCGGCCTATTCCTTACCCGAACACAGCTGGAGTGGTTCGGTAGGCAATACCTCTCAAGCCAAGCCGACGTGCTCGATCCACGCTTCTCACCCATACTCTTCGAAGACCTCAGAGGCTTGCCTCCCACACTTATCGTGACAGCCGAGTACGACCCACTCAGAGATCAGGGTGAGGCGTACGCGGCCAAACTAGCGGAGCAGGGTGTCCCGGTCACGAGGATACGCGTGGGCGGGATGATTCATGGCTTCCTGAGCTTCTTCGGTGTGCTCAAGCCGGCGAGAGACACACTCAACATGCTTGGCGCCGCAATAAACGCCGACATGAAACTTCAATACTAAGCAAAACCAGACTAGACGTGGGTAAGCCAGGCATCGAAGCGCGAAGAAATACTATTTGGACGCTGCCAAGCTGTGGGCTAAGCTCGCAGGAAACACGTAACGGCAAAAATGTGATTGAGGTTCTGGCGGTAGCCTGAGCGGTGTTTCTACTGTCTTGGCACACACTTTTAACACGAAAGGGGGTGTGTGCACTTGTTTACACCTAAAAGGCACATGTGGTTAAACGTAGCTAGTTTCACACTCAGAGATATAAGCGCTGGTAAACAAATTAATTCGATCCGAAATGATGTCCAAACTGTTTATGATCAGTAAAAGGGGCCGCAAGGCCCATGTGGGAGAGGTGGATTTGGCTATACTCACTGTGGCCCTCATCGCGGTGGCGATTTCGGGCTACGTACTCTACGCAGGTATACAGCCTCAGAATGGTGTCGCAACGCAGATTAGCACCACACCGAGCCTCGTAAGGTCCACTTCAAACTACTCGCTAACGCTAGTAATAACCACTAATAACCTATGGAATGGAACAACACCCCAGCCCCGCTACTGGGTTCTCACACCGAACGGGCTCGAATCATCCGCTAACATCGAGCTACCAGCCCACACACTAATAGTGCTCACAATCATAGACTACGATTCACCCACACCCCTACCAGCCCAGTTCGCCCAAGTCACGGGAACCGTGGGAGGCGTGGTCTACCTGATAAACAGCACCACGGCTGGTAGCGGCAACCCCAACCTCTCGGCTGCCACCGCCGTGAGCACCTTTAACCCCAACACGGGTGTAGCGCACACCTTCACTATACCCCAACTGGGCATAAACATACCTTCAGCTCCAGGGTCAGTTGAAGTCGCTGAATTCTACATAAACCAGACTGGAACATTCACCTGGCACTGCATGGATCCATGCGGCTTAGGCCCAGGTGGTTGGGGTGGCGCGATGAGCACGCCGGGGTGGATGGATGGTAACGTCACAGTCTACAACCCATAAACCCTTGTTTTAGGGGGTTGAACCGAGATGTCCCAGACCCTCACCACACTAGGGGATAGGATGCTGGGGGTGGTGAGCTCATCGCGTAGATTTATTCGCATAGGTCTGGGTGCACTGTGGGTTATAGACGGCGCACTACAGCTGCAGCCAGCGATGTTCACCCCCAGCTTCCCCGTGAACGTGGTGGGCCCGGCTCTTCAGAGCCTTCCCAACCCAATCTATGAATACTCTTTGAGCATCCTTCAAACGTATATTATACCCCACATATCCATCTGGAACACCCTCTTCGCATTTTTACAGCTACTTATAGGCGTCCTAATATTATCGAACCGCCACACGCTACGCACACTGGGTCTCACCCTATCACTCGTGTGGAGCGGCTTCCTTTGGGTGTTCGCAGAGGGTTTGGGGGGAATCTATGCGTCAACCATGAGTGGAGGAGTCTTCCCGGGGACACCCAGCCTACTCAACGGCTTCCCAGGCGCCGCACTCCTATACGCTTGGCTATCCATCCTACTCCTAATACCAGAACACAAGTGGAGACTTGAAGGAGTCTTCAGCCCGATACGTGACGGCGCAGCCGCATTATTCGCTGTGTCTACACTGGTTCAGCTATCACCGTTAATGTGGACCGCCTACGGGCAAGCCTCAATATTCACAGCCAACCTAGACAATCTACCACCTCAATTATGGTTCACAGTCGAAGGCATAGCCCACTTCAGTGTTAGCCACCCAGTCACAGCCAACACACTCGAAGTGCTGGCTGAGGGTTTAGCGGCCCTAGGCGTATGGGGTGTGACACCCAAGCGTTGGGGATACATATACGCCACAATACTCCTAGGATTCACGTGGTGGTTCTCACTAGGCTTAGGCGGGCTACTAACAGGTCTGGGAACAGATCCCAACACACCCCCACTCATACTATTATTGATGACACCATACATCCTATGGTGCAGGCAGGCTCAGTCAAACCAAACATAGGTAGAATCGAAAAGATGTTCTAACACACTGGACCCACTAGTGTTACGGATACTTGGCACCAAAGCGGGAGCTGTTCGAACTCCCTGTGGATGTTTAACACCTTTTTTAACTTGATATGGGTTAGTGGGGGGGGGGCGGAGCCCCCGCCCCCTTCGTAAGTGGGGATGGTGTGGTTTGCTTAAGTGTGCCAGTAGCACATCTTGGCCCCTCGGGTTTCCCGAAACCCGTTTCCAGTCTTGACTGGCACCGATTCGGGAAGGGGGCCACCGTGAGAACATTACATTGGGAGAAAGGGGGGTTCCGTAAGCATCTCATCCAGATGTGCAGGGACGTGAACTGGCTTCGGTTTTCGACACACTTCTGCATTGATTGCGCAAGCGGCTCGCTCACGTATTACCTTAATTTTTATCTTAGCACACATGTGTAAATATTACCTATTATTGGGGTAGGCTAAACTTTGGTTATGCTCGGGCCACCCTGTCAGGCCGTGCGAATTAACAGTAGTGAGCCACGTGGGCAGGGGGTTTTCGGCACTAAACTCTGGTTACACACTCCCTGTTAAGCTCGGAGGGTGAAATGAAACCCGATAGCCCGAGCTCGAGATCGAACTCTGCGATCAGCTGGTTCAGGTAGGCTTCGACGCCCCTCTGCCCCGCTGTGGCGAGCGCGTAAGCGTAGGGTCTTCCAATCATCACAGCCCTCGCCCCGAGCGCGATTGCCTTCAGCGCGTCGCATGCGTGCCTTATACCCCCATCCAGCAAGAGCTCGATGTGGGGTGGAGGGGCTTCCGTGATCTGGGAGAGAGCATCGATTGTGGAAACCGCACCATCCACCTGCCTTCCACCATGATTGGACACCACGACGCCGCTTACACCCGCGTCGGCAGCAAGCTTCACGTCCTGTGGGTGAGTGATGCCTTTGAGAACCACAGGGAGCTTTGTGAATTCGAGGATCTCCCTCAGGTGGGACCAAGTGAACTGGGGGTTAACGTAAACGGAGAGGAACTTGGAAATCGCACCCATCATGTCTTCCTCCGGAAGCCTATTGAGCTGTGAGAGGAACACCGGGTCGGTTAGGTAATTGGCTAGGCCCGCTCCCTTCAGGAATGGCAGATAGCTGTTCCTCAGGTCTCGCACCCTCCACCCAAGCATGAATGTGTCCACTGTGACCACCAAGACCCTGTAACCCGAGCTCTCCGCCCTTCTAATCATGCTCTTTACGATCTCCATGTCCTTGCCCGGGTAAAGTTGAAACCACTTTTCTGTTTCAGGGGCCTCCGCCGCCACTTCCTCGATACTGTGGGAGGACACCGTGCTAAGCACAAAGGGTATCCCGAACTTTGCAGCGGCCCTTGCAACGGCTATCTCCGCATCCGCGTGGATCACGGATAACGCACCCATGGGTGCTAGCACGAGGGGGGTCGGCTCTTCGCGTCCAAACAGTGAAACGGAGAGGCTTCGTCTACTCACATCCCTCAGGTACCTTGGCCTAAGCCTCCATTTTGAAAAGGATTCAACATTCCAGCTCAACGTGCTTTCTGAGCCCGCGCCTCCTTCGAGATAGTCCCACGCGTCGTGAGGCACGATCTTCTTCGCAGCATCTCGCCATTCTTCAAGGGACACAGGAAACTCCTTGTAGGGGTCAGCACCACTGAACCTCGCAAACTGGTAACTAGGACCCGGATTCTCAACAGCATATTTCGACATATATGCTCTATTAGAAGCTACGTAGCAGGCTTATAGAAGTTGTTATAAAATCGGCTAATTGGTCTACACTTTCGCTATCTTTAAACAACTCTTACCATGGGCCCCTTATGAACTCAGCTAAATACTGTGATAGTGAACTACCCCGCCCTCACGAAGCGGACAGGGTCTTCCCCTAAAGATAAATCTGCGTTGGACTTGCAACTTATGAGAAAATGTTCGGCATCCAAGCAGCGGGGTTCGAAATCTCGAAGTATATAAGCCTCAGTGCGTATTAGGTTTTTATGGAAGACGCGGAGAAGTGGTATGAGCAAGCAAGACAAGATTATGCGGTTGCTTTACAGCTTCTTTCATCTGAGTTCTATTGGGCAGCGGCGTTTCATTCACAGCAGTCGGTAGAGAAAGCTCTGAAGGCGTTACTCTACAAACATGGGAGGGTTTTGTGGTCGCACGACCTAGTAGAGCTGGGTGAGGAGATTCAGAAGCAGACAGGGTTAGACTTGTCACCCATAATGGAGGATCTAGGGAAGCTCACTGTTCACTACACTATTTCGAGGCACCCGGACGCCGCGAACTCGGCACCCTCAAAAATATATACTAGAAAGACGGCGGAGGAGTTGGTTGAGTGTGCAAGGAGGGCTTTGGAGTGGGTAGAGCGAAATCTGCGCTCTTAAGCCAGAAGCAGATGCTGGAGCGCGCGGTTCGATTCGTGAAAAAAGCTAGGGAGAAAATTGATATTGTGGATGTGTACGTCTTCGGAAGCCGAGCGCGTGGCGACTATAAAGATATAAGCGATATAGACTTGGTGGTTGTGGCGAGGGGGGTGGATGAGCTCAGTGTGGTTGAAAGGATGGAAGCGTTATGCCACGTTAAAGAACCGAACGTTGAATACATAGTGGTCTCAGAGAAAGAGTGGAATAACCCCACGTTGGGGTTAAGCAGGATAAAGGAGGAGGCAAGACGCTTGGAGGAGCTAGTCACAAGTCTAAGCTAATAGTTCCACCTACTTTTCAGGTTGCGGTTGACGGCTAAAGTAGTCGATATTGGCTAGGACCACCACGAGTATTACGAGGCTACTGGAAATGTACAGCCCCACGTAGTATGTTTTAATGTCGATTCGCAGGGCTCCAGCGAGGGTCCCGCCTGGATAAGCATTCATAAGAGTCACTTCCGGCTGGTGTACCAGCGCATGAATAGTTCGAGGAAATCTAGGATGTGAAGAGTATTTTCCTCGGGTGTTATTGCAAAAACCCTTGTTCTATCCTTGAGGTAACCAAAGGAGCGCTCGACGGAACTTAATCAATAAGGTTAGGTGAACTTGATTTCTGAAACGCTTGTGACCGTCTCACGGTACCAGGGTCCCCGATCCGTGAGGATCACGGGGTCGCCCACACAGGCATCTCTTTCTTAGCCTAAGTAGAAACCTTAGCGCATTCTGCGTTGTTCGCGTGAGTGAAACACCGGACGAGACTGGCCGCCTCTTTTTCGCATCCTCCGCGAACCACACGTACAGTGTTTGGCCACCGCACTACACCATGAGTCCACCGCGATAACCGAGTACTCACGTGGCTTCGGGTTGAAGCCCAGCTTCTCCTCAACCTTTCTCGTCCACTCCTCAACACACGACTTCGAGACTGACTCCGAGAGCACCCTGAAGAAGCCTGAGGTCTTCCTGAGGCTTAGCCCAAAGGCTTTGAGTAGCATAGCCAACAAAACCCTGATTTCAGAAGAACCCCTTCTTGTTCCCCTCAAAAGCATTCAAATCCCAAGAGAATCCAAAGATATTCATGGGCGGTGGGCGCCGCGGTGGATTGCAAAACTCAATTCCGTGGTGCCCACCACTTAGACTTACCCGGACAGGTGTGCAATCATAAAGCTTGGGGTCTTGGTTCTGATCAGTCTCAGCGCCACTCCTCCTGTAGAGTGTAAGTCGTGACCAAACCTTATCTGGACAGGTGTTCTGTTTGTGCGAAAGGTTTATCTTGGAATGTGGGTGGGGGAAGGGGGATTAAACTTGGTTGATCGCTTTTGTTGAAGAGTCTAATATGCCTCCCATTTCTCCGTTGGGGGGTGGGGGGCGTTGTTTGAGGGTTGTGGACAGCGTGCTCGACCTCATAGGCGACACACCCATGGTTAGGTTAAGGAGGGTCTCTAAGGGTCTTAAACCAGAGATTCTTGTCAAACTCGAGTTCTTTAATCCTGGGGGTAGCGTGAAGGATAGGGTGGGTAAAGCCATGATTGAGGCGGCTGAAAGGCAGGGTTTGATTAAGCCGGGTTACACCATCGTTGAGCCCACGTCGGGTAACACTGGGGCGGGTCTCGCGTTGAGCGCTGTGCTCAAGGGTTATAGGGTGGTGTTCACCATGCCCGACAAGATGAGTAGGGAGAAGATAGACCTGCTCAAGGCTTATGGTGCCAAGGTTGTTGTGACACCCACAGCTGTACCCCCAGACCACCCCGCCAACTATATTAAGGTGGCTGAGAGGATTGTGAGGGAGTCAGGCGCAGCCTATATGCCAAATCAGTACTCCAATCCAGCCAACCCTATGGCTCACTATACCTCTACGGGGCCAGAGATCTGGGAGCAGACTGGTGGTAGACTGGATGTGTTCGTAGCCGGCATGGGTACGGGGGGCACGATCAGCGGGGTTGGCCGCTATCTTAAGGAGAAGAATGCTGGGATCAAGGTTGTCGGGGTGGACCCCGAAGGCTCCATTCTCAGACACCTATTCTACGGCACTAGGGGTGAGGCACACACCTATAAGGTGGAAGGAATAGGTGAGGACTTTCTACCCACCACCCTCGACCTAAGTGTGGTTGATGAGGTAATAAGTGTGAGCGACCGTGACGCGTTCCTAACTGCTAGGAGACTCGCGGTGGAGGAGGGCATACTCGCGGGTGGCTCCTCGGGCGCGGCCGTGTACGCCGCGCTCAAGGTGGCCGAGGAGCTTGGTGAGGATAAGAGGATCGTGGTCATCCTACCAGACACGGGACGTAACTACCTAAACAAGTTCTACTCGGATGAGTGGATGATCTCTAACGGATTCCTCGAGTCGGGTGGGGAGGCAATACCTATCAGAGAGATCCTGAAGGCGAAGCCTAAGAGGATTAGCGGGGTGCTCAGCGTGGATGCGGCGGAGCAGCTAGTCGCGGCTCTCCAGATAATGCGGGAGCACGGAGTGTCACAGTTACCCGTTATGAGCGGGGGCGTCCAGGTTGGAAGCATCAGCGAGTCGGGTTTGATGAGCAAGCTGAGCGGGGGCGGCATAAGCGTTAAGACGAGGGTTTCCGAGGTGATGGAGCCACCTCTACCCCAGCTCCCAGTGGACGCCGTGATCTCCAATCCCCTAGTTGTGCTGGGTGATAGGAACGCGGCTGTGGTGGTTGAGTCTGGCCGGGTGGTGGATATCATCACTGTGTCGGACGTTGTGGGCTACTATATGTCAAGGGGTACGGGTCCATGAGGTTCTCTACACGCGCAATTCATGTGGGGGAAGAACCAGACCTTGAAGGGGGTGGCAACGGCGATGTTGTGGCCCCGATTCACCCATCAACCACCTTCGCGAGGAAGGTGAGGGAGGTTGATAAGCCTTCATCCGGCTACGAGTATTCTAGGACGGGTAACCCCACGCGTGACGCACTCGAGAAGAAGCTCGCGGCGCTAGAGGATGCAAAGTACGCCCTAGCCTTCTCCTCAGGCCTCGCAGCTGAGGCCACCGTGACACTCAGCCTTCTGCGGGCGGGCGACCATGTGGTTGCCTCCGAGGACCTTTACGGCGGCACGCGTAGGCTCTTCAGCAGGTCGCTCGCACCCTTCGGCGTCAGCGTGAGCTACGTGGATCTCTCAGACCCGGACGACCTCAAGTCTAATATGCGCGAAAACACTAGGATGATTTGGCTTGAGTCACCCACCAACCCTCTTCTCAGAGTGTACGACATAAAGGCGATATCTGAGTTCGCGCACACAAGGGGTATTTTGTGCGTGGTGGACAACACGTTCGCTTCACCATACTTCCAGAGACCTCTTGGAATGGGCTGCGACATCGTGGTTCACAGCACAACAAAGTATCTGGGTGGGCACAGCGACGTGGTGGGGGGAGCCGTGATGACCTCAAACGAAGAAGTGTATAGCAAACTCAGGTTTAACCAGAACGCCATCGGAGCCGTGCCTTCACCCTTCGACTGCTTCCTAACCATGAGGGGAATCAAGACGCTCGCGATAAGAATGGAGAAACACGCGGCCAACGCTCAAAGAGTAGCCGAATACCTAGAGTCATCACGCCAAGTTAATAGGGTATTCTACCCCGGTCTCCCTTCAAACCCCCACCACGAGCTAGCGCGCCGCCAGATGAGTGGATTCGGAGGGATGGTATCCGCTGACCTGAAAGGGGGCGTCAAAGGTGTTAACGCATTTCTAAGCGCACTCAAAATATTTACACTCGCAGAGAGCCTCGGAGGCGTGGAGTCACTCGTAGACCACCCAGCCACAATGACACACGCAGGAATGAGCGGGGAGGAGCGTCTCGCAGTGGGCATAACCGACACACTACTTAGATTCTCCGTGGGAATCGAGGATGCGGAGGACCTCATAGAGGACCTTGAGCGGGGCCTAAAAAACCTTGAACACCACGCAGCCACCATGCCGATGAATTAACCCATATACCCCACCCCTTTCAGAGACTAGGGTGCAGAAGTAGTGAGCTACACCACCCCTCACGGATTGTGGTGATTCCGGATCACGGCTACACCCACCTCCACATGGGATTAGGTGAGAAGTACTCCAGCCAGCATGCTACCAGCGGAGGCGCGGTCATTCCAGCCTGCCTAGCGTATCCCCACCCCTACCTACACTCCATAGGGAAAACTCCCTTCCCAGTATAACCATGGCCGAGGCCATATCCCCAGTGAACCCAGAACCGCATCCCAAACTCAACCCTATCCCTGGTCTACCCCTTCCATTCCTCCGATCATCAGTAAACTGAAGAACGAGCTCCCACAAAAGTTCAAAGGGGGAAGAGCACACCAAGCTCAATTTGTTCTTTCAGCAACTCGTATCAAAAGTTATTATC
>Ga0208151_100928_pt1 | contig 10345 bp, 10 predicted proteins | sample ECH_Bhost_MetaG_FD_187130 | JGI IMG/M metagenome (GOLD analysis project Ga0208151, IMG submission 187130) | Hot spring microbial mat communities from Yellowstone National Park, Wyoming, USA - ECH_B host_MetaG (SPAdes) (version 2) | ecosystem: Environmental > Aquatic > Thermal springs > Hot... | reverse complement strand
AAAGCTTAGACTAAAGATCATGGAGGTGCCGAGCTTCGAGAAAAAGAGAAATGCTGGCGCTGGCAAGTTAAGATCATTTAGAGACGGCTATTCAATATTGAAGACTATTTTCAAAAACCTTATAGATGATTAAGATTTGTGCTCCTGCTCGTGTAGATGCTCTTCGTGCATATGCTCATGCTTTTTCTTGTTCTTTATAGACTTTACTAAAAGGAATAGAGCTATCAATAATATTATTGCGATAATTACTGCAATTATCTCCAACGGAGACAAAAACATGCTCTTTTCAGCATATGGCGTTATTGAGAATGCCGCCATGCTTGAGTAATGTAGATCGCCCATATTAAAGCTTGCAACAGCAGCAGAAGAATAAGACGCGCCGGCGTTAGGTGATTTTAGTTTGAACGTGAAGGTTTCATTTGTATAAGGCTGAAGAGTAAAGCCGTAGCTCTTATTTGATATGAATGGAAGGGTAGGTGGAATAACAAGGTATACTGTGCCATTTATGGGTGTTCCCGCTGCATTAAACAATGAAACATTAACAATTACCATATTCTTTAATGGCGTTGTCTTAACAACTTCGTATATTGGAGAGACTGTTGGCTTATTAATAAAAATAAGGCAAGGAAAAACAGCACTAAAGAATGAAAAGCCTTGCTGATACGTTACATAAAAAGAGTCTACATATGAACCATTAAGCCCAAAATTAGTAAGCTTAACGAATAATGTTTTTGTCTGACCTGGTGGTAGCACGCTTATAGCGTATGATGTATTAATTGGTGTTGCACCACCAACTATCGGAGAAATAATAAGATTGTATGCAGAGTCGTTACCAGAATTAGAGAGAGAAAATACAATTGAGCTGTTTACAAGAGTAGCATTGCAACTGCCCGTTAATGTAACCGTGCCAGCGTGTGCCAAGTTTAAGAATGCTAAAAATGCAAATATAGAAATGAGGATGTTAAATTTTAGCATAAAAACACATGCTTTTAATTACTCTTAAACTTTATATCTTTTACTTCTATCAGCATAATTCTTTGTATATTTAATAGGTTTAAGCACACTTACAATATAATCAAAAGCCTTGTGCGGGTCTGAGTTAGCACCACAAGAATATATGTCAACAGTTGCATAATTCTCTTCTGGCCATGTGTGTATAGCGATGTGGCTTTCTAGAATTATAGCCATAACAGAAACACCGCCATTAGTACCGTGATCCCCCTCGAACCTAAATGAAGAGATATTTACTATATGCATGTTTCCTACCTTTGCCGCCTCTATCACTATATTTTTCATCAGCTCCAAGTCTATCAGCTTGGTAGGCTTATCAAAATAAAGTTCGCCGAAAACATGCTTTCCAATAACCGGAGGATTTTCTATCACTTCATTATTGCGTTTTAGCTTATAGAACTCGTATACACTCCCGTCCCCCCTAAACACCTGCCTTAATTCGTATATATATTTGTTATCCTGTCTATCTGCTTCCATTTTATCAACATTGAAGTTTTTAAAGAGTTTAAGATAAGCTTAAAAAGCTTCTTAGAAAGGTTTATATTTATTTATATTTTTCAGATATACCCTTTTAAATCTTTCGAAAAGAAGTAGCCAAGTGCGAGATAAGCGAGTTTAGCGGCAGTGAAGTTTGGTGCTTCAAGATTAGGTATTGGACTCAGCTCCACAAGATCTAGCCCCACTAGTTTCTTCTCTCCTGCTAGTCCCTTTATAATTTTTATAGTTTCATCAAAGCTCAGGCCATTAGGTTCTGGTGTACCCACGCTTGGCATAATGCTCGGATCTAGAACATCAAGATCGATTGTAAGATATATGTCCTCTGTTGTGATCTCATTTATAGCGTTGATCGCATTATCTATATCTTCATGCAATGAATCCACGAAGAAGATACGCTCCATGTTTGCGTGCTTGGCATAATCCTCATCGATGCTTCTTATACCTACATGCACGATGTTCTCAAAAAGCTCCTTTGCCCTTGCCATTACTGTAGCATGCATATATTTGCTTCCAAATAAGTTATCTCTAGAATCTGTATGTGCATCAAGCTGCACTATGCTAATATCAGCGCCTGCACTCTTAAAGGCCCTAAGCGCACCTATTGTGATTGTATGCTCCCCACCAAGAAGTAGGGGAAGCTTCTTATCGCTTAAGATAAGCCCAACCTCTTTTTCTATCCTACTTATCATGTTTTCAGGAGAGCTGAAATCTGGAGCAAGTTCATCTGTTGTATATATGCCTATCTTGCTGATATCGGCACCGACTTCATAGCTATATAGTTCAAGGTTTCTACTTGCAGCAATTATTGCATGTGGTCCATATCTTGCACCAGATTGATAAGAAGTTGTTGAATCATATGGTATAGGTAGCGCTACAACCTTTGCACTTGAATAATCTACCTCATCTAATCCAAATAAATTATATTTTGGAAGAGTATTTAATGGCTCCATAACATCAAACGAGATATTGTATAGTTAGAAATATATTCTTTAAGTTTTTGATTAGTATAGGTTTCATGAAAAAGTATAGCAAGCCTATTGCAATTTTGAAGCTTACAAGGATAGAACACAGCATAATGCTTGTAATTGCTGTAATTGCTGCAGAACTCATTGCAAATGGCCTGCCAAGCCCATTCATACTTCTAATGAGCATAATGACCCCTGTTTTTATAAGCATGGCCTCATTTGCAATAAATGACTACTTTGATATAGAAGTTGACAAATTCAACAAGAAGATGCAGAGGCCACTTGTAAATGGAAGCCTAAAACCATTGGATGCGGTTTATGTAACAGCTATAACCCTTATGATTGGCATAGTGGCAAGCGCATTCATAAATCTGTACTGCTTTGCAATAGCGGTTATTTTTGGATTACTTGCAGTATTATATGCTTATAAGATAAAAGAAACACTCTTTTGGGGTAATGCATACATAGCATTCTCTATGGCTATACCATTCATCTTTGGCAATTATGTTGTTTCGATGTCGCTTAAGCAAAGCATAATACTGATAACGCTCTTGATCTTCTTTAGCGGCCTTGCCAGAGAGATACATGGCACTATAAGGGACTTAAAAGGGGATATAAAGATAAGAAATGTAAAAACATTGCCAAGAGTTATCGGTGTTGGTAAAGCTGCTGCGTTCGCACTCGTGTTTTACTTAATAGCGATTTTAATTAGCATATATCTTTTTATGTACTACGAGCCGTTCAAGTTAAACCTTATCTATGCTTTACCAATAGCAATAACCGATATTATATTGTTATATTTAGGAATTAAATATATTTATGAAAGAAGCGAAAGATTCTACTCGTTTGCGAGAAATGCTTCGCTTGCTGCAATGGGTATTGCTCTATTAGCATTTTTGATTGCACCCATATTAAGTATTGATATATAAGTTCATTCCTCATTACTTCCTGCCTTTAACGTGGGTTATACGTTTATTGCTTGTGCTTTCTTTGGGTTGTTCGCTTTGAGTATTGCAAGGATTACGCAAAAGCAACATTATTAGAATTATGAGTATAGCAAACAGCACCACTAGAATTAGAATAAGTATTGAATAAATCTGCTCTATCTCGCTTGAGATATTAGTATAAGGGTATGTTTGATTTGGCTGTAAAATAAAGGTGCTGTTTATGAGCTTATTCATGCTGCTGAGCTTTGAAGCAAGAAGTGCAAGCGAATAGGCATTTGCAAGATAGCTCTCATTTCCTGTTACATTATATTCGTTTATATAGAATATAGCAGATTTTGCAAATTGGTTTGGCCATATACCATAAGTTGAATTGTTTATCAATGCCTGCTCTATGCTTATATATTCAGAAGGTGTGTAGTTGTTTATTATGGGCTTATCAAATATGGTTGCGTAAGTACCTGCATATATTGCTGCAGGATAATTTCCATTGTTATATAAGTTTATTGCACTTTGCAGATAAATGCTGCTTCCAAACCTACTTGCATTCTGTATGAGCATAGAGGCATAACCCTTTAGAAGAGGTGATTCCTGCACAGGCACACCACCCATGCTATCAGCAATACTATACATATCACTTGCTGCAAGGCACCAACCATAGGCTTCTCCTGCAGTGTATAAGCTCTCAAAAATACCATCAGACGTTTCGCTACTATTTAGTATAGTGGCTGCATTGCTTGCTGTTATATCACCAAGTTCTTGCCTCAGCTCACCCCCTATTACATATTCATAGTTTGAATTAGTTATTTGCGATGGAACAAGGGATGAACAGTATGTAGAGACATTAGAAATAAGGTTTGCAGCTGCGCTTTTGCTTGCATTGTTTGCGTTAGCAAGCATAAATGCCTGTGGATATATAAGAAAAGCAAGATCGGCTGCTGTATATAGATAGCCCTTCTTTGATATTGTAGCATATTCCTGCATCGCATCTCTTAATTCTGATTTTATGGCAGAGTAGTTATTTGGTATAGCATCAATTGACTTATTTACAAAACCAAATGTAAAGCTTGTGAGGTTTTGAAAACTGCTTAAGTTACAGTATAAGCAAGAGAGATTTGCATAAGGGATCTTATCAACATAATAGTTAGTGTAGGTGTTGTAAGTTAAAGGATGTGGAGCCATTAAGCCTGTTGCGTATGCAAAAGCCTGAGAGGCGTTCTTTACCTCAACAAGCGGTATTCCAAAAGTTTGCTGGGTAACATAATATAAAAGATCTTCAAAACTTCCATTCTCAACATAAGGTACAAGCACAAACTTTAGCTTGTGTGTTTTTGCTGCAGCCACTTTATCGTATATGCCGCCTATCTCACCAACACTGCCATCTGGGTTTATTGTTCCTGTAAGTGTAAAGTCGTGTAATAATGGCTTATGCGAAAGCGCAGAGATTGCGTCAAGTGTAAAAGCAAGCCCGCCACTTGGCCCAGATACACTCACGTTTTTATCCTCTATTACATAAGAGAAGTTGTAATTGCTCACATTTAAGCCAAGGTATTTGCATGCATATGCCACTCCGGTCTGCGCAGAACTTAATGTGCTTTCGCCAACAGAGGAAGGACCGCTTATCGTTACCGTTCCATTTCCAGTAGTAACATTTAGATAGAATAAAGAGAGTATGCCTTGGTTTGACTGTGTTAGAACTGCTGGAGCATAGATATAAGCGCTACCCACGAAGCTTGCATATGGCGTTGAAAGTAGGAGCAATGCAACAAGAGCAAATGTTAAGCTAATATAATTCTTCACAAGACCACCAACTGCTATTAATTATTTACCTTTTATTCTTTTATTCTTTTACTTACCATCTTCAAAATCAGATATCCTCTTCTGCTTAATATTGTTATTTGGCTTCTTAATCCTATTTAGCATGTCAACTATACCAAACACACCATCATAGCCAGGAATTAAATTAACTTTTGAAGCTCTTATGTTTTCTATAGCCTCTGCAAGGGTTTTGTCTACTTCTTTTATTGCTTCTGTATCCTCGTTGAGTAGAACATTTATCTCGCTTCCGAACCTTTTTAATAGGTTAGAGTAAAGAGATTTGACATATTGCGTGCCTCTTCCTTTATTAGTAATGTATGAAAGCACTTCTATGAGTGGCACTGCGTATGCAAATCTAGACGCATTTTCTGGCACGAAGCCTTCCGGCCTGTCTGCTAATTCGATAACCCTGTGCAAAACCCCTATTACCAAAGGCTTGCCACAAACAGGGCATTTATTATTATATTTCTTTGCCTCTTCAGGGCTCATTGAAATATTACAGTTTCTGTGGCCGTCATAGTGATACTTACCCTCTTCAGGGTAATATTCTATAGTAAGGCTAAGTTTTTTGTTATCCTTCTTCGTTATTGCTTCGTTTATTGCTTTATAAGACGGCTCTTCCAATTCAAAGACAGTCATCTCTCTGCCGATATTTTGCGCTGAATGCGCATCGCTACTTGAGAGAAGGGAGTATTTGTCAAGTATTGATAATCGCCAATTCATCTTAGGGTCTGATGACAAACCGGTTTCAAGAGCGTGGATGTTTTTCTCTTGCTCAAGATAGCATTCCTTAATTGAGTTGAACATATTTTCGCTCCCCATGCAGCCATAAAAAGGTGTCCAGTTATGCGCAGGATATATTAGTATCTCTTTATCTATTGACATTATCTTTTCTACAAGTTCGGCAGGATCAACATTTAGCACAGGCCTGCCATCTGCACTCAGGTCACCATATTTTGAGAGCACATCATTTATCTGCACTGCAGTATCGATAGAAGGCGCATGCACAACATGATGCACTTTCTTAATGTTGTTTTCCCTTCTAAAAACAGTGGAGATCTCTACAGTAAGTATAAACCTCATCCCATTATATTCATATAAACCTTCTTCTGCAGGCTTCAGCTTTTCCTTTAGCTCTTTTAACCAAAGAGGATGTGTAAAGTCCCCTGTACCAACAACGCTAATACCCTTGTTTCTAGCTGCTTGTGCTATGCCATCAAGGTCGAGGCCCTCGCTTGTTGCCCTTGAATATTTGCTATGAATATGAAAATCGCAATAAACTTTCATGAAAATCAGTTGCTCTTTTCAACGCCGTTTTTGGGGCATATCTTGCTTATAACGCATTTTGAGCATTCAGGCACCGCGCTCTTGCAAATAGCATGCCCGTGCTGTTTTAGCACATATGCTATGTTGTGCCAGTATTTTTTGTCTATATTCTTCATAAGGTCTTGCTCTATAAGCTCTGGCTTTGTGTTCTTGCTAAGCCCTATTCTATATGAAAGCTTTATGACCCATGTGTCAACTGGTATGCCTTCTATTTTGTTGTACGCATTGATTAATATGGTGTTTGCAGTCTTTCTACCTACGCCAGGCAGTTCCAGAAGGGCTTCCATAGTATCTGGTACTTTACCATTGTATTTTTGTTCTATTATCTTGCATGCTTCTATTATATTCTTTGCCTTGTTTCCAGCATAGCTGACACGCTTTATATATTTTATGAGCTCATCTGGTTTAGCTTGCGCATAGTCGTGAGCTGTTTTATATCTTTTAAAAAGCTCAGGTGTTATCGCGTTAACAACTTCGTCATGTGTTTGTGCTGATAATATTGCTGCAACAAGCAGTTCTATAGGCGTTGAGAAATTTAGATAATATTTGGCGTTTGGGTAAGCTTTTTCAAGTGCCTCAACGACTTTATCTACTTCTTCTTTGCTAAGAAGCTTAAATTCTATTAAATCACCCTAGCTTGTAGCCAATATCACGCACAAATTTGCGCCTTTTGTTTTTATCTTCTTCACCTTCCAAGCCTTTTGCACTTTCGCCATCTGCTATGCCAATAATAGCTTTTCCTTTTATGCCGTTTGCTATGAATACTTCTACATCGTTTGCTGTTGCACAATACAAGCTTACAACCTCAGGCACCGCTTTTATTGCGTTTACAACATTTATTGGATATGCGTTTTTGAATAAGATGACAAATGTGTGGCCTGCACCTATGCTTAACGCATTCCTCTGCGCCTTTTCAATAAGCTCATTATCGTTGCCTTCACTTCTTACCAGGCAAGGGCCACTCGCTTCTACAAACGCTACTCCAAATTTTATGTTTGGTACTGAATTTACCATTGCTTCATACAAGTCCTCTGCTGTTTTTATAAAGCCAGCGTGCCCGATGATAAGCTGTTCATCGGGGTTCTTTTCAATTTTTATAGAATTAATTTCCATAGCATCAAGGTGTAACCCTAGTTCTATCTCTAGGGAAGAGAGAACATTCCCTTATATTAGGCATGTTTGTTATCTTCATCGCAAACCTCTCCAAGCCGATGCTCCATCCCGCATGAGGTGGCGCACCCTGCCTAAATGCATTTATGTAAAATTCAAAATTCTTTGGATCCATACCTCTTTTTCTTATAGCCTCTTCTAGGAGCTGTGGTATGTGTATTCTCTGTGCACCGCTTGAAATCTCAAGCCCTTTATAGATAAGGTCAAAGCTGTTTGAAACCTCTGGATCTTTCTCGTTAGGCATCGTATAGAAGGCGCGCACCTTTGTCGGATATTCTTTCAATATTACAAAATCCCCATAAAGCTTTGCCAAAAGCGCTTCGTGTTCTCTTTTAAGATCTTCGCCGAACTCAATCTGCAGGCCGTTTTCATTTATCTTTTTTATCGCATCCTTATATTTTACCTCTACAGGCTTTGGAATATCTAACGAAACACCAAGCGTTTCTAGCTCTTCTGCATTCTTCTTTTTAACTTCTTTTATTATGCTTAAGCCTACTTTCTTGAGCATTCTTATTGCATCGTTGTGGTCGGCAAAGCCCATCTCTATATCCATCTGGGTTATCTCATTCAAATGTTCTGTTGTATTGTGCTTTTCAGCTCTGAAAACAGGAACAATCATAAATACTTTATCAAAACCGCCAATAACAGCAAGCTGCTTGTAAAGCTGCGGGGATTGCGATAAATAAGCTATCTTTTCAAAATATGTTACTGGGAAAAGGTCTGTGCCGCCCTCTGTAGCGGCCGCAACAATCGAGGGAGTTCTTATCTCTGTAAAACCCTCTTTGAGTAGCGTATTGCGGAATGCCTGCAACATTGTAGACTCTATTTTAAATATCGCTGAGGTTTCTAAGCGTCTTAGGTCTATATATCTATACTCTAGCCTAACATCAAGCTCAGCGGGCACCTTGCCCGTAACCTCAAAAGGAATCTTTCCTGAAAGCGGATTTAAATTTACTACCTCTTTTGGAATGATTTCAAAACCTTTCTTTGCCTCAGCATTTTTGCTAACGATGCCTTTTACCATGACAACGCTTTCCTTAGGTAGATCCATACTTTTCATTAACTCCTTGCTAACTATGCCCTCTTTTGCTGTTATCTGCACTATGCCTGTTTTATCACGAAGAAGCATAAATATGATCTTCCCTATGTTTCTTACCTCGTGCACCCAGCCACAAAGAGTTACTTCCTTGCCGTCAAGCTTTTGGTCTAGCTCATTTATGTAGTGTGTTCTAAGCAATCAAACACCCCAATAGTATATACCAGCAAAGTTATATATTTTATACATCGAGTTAGAAAAAGATATAAACTTGAGCTGCAAACTCATATTATGCCAAATGTCTCGGCAATCATGCAGAGATATGCTATAGCTGTTTCTGAAGAAACGAGTATTGCAAATGCTGCCAAGCTCATGAAAGCAAATAAAGTTTCACTTATGCCTGTATTAAAAGATGAAAGGCTTGTAGGCATAGTTAGAGAGGAAGATTTAGATAGTTGGAACGGCGATAAAAAAGAAACGATAAACAGGATTATGGAGAAGCCCATCTTTGTATTGCCGACTGATGAGATTGATCATGTTTCAGAGATAATGCTCAAAATGCATATAACTAGAGTGCCTGTGGTAAATAATGAAAAAGAGCTAATCTTCTTAGGTATAGTTACATCTAGCGATGTGGCAAATGCAATAAAAACAGGCATTTAACTCTGCTCGCGAGAAGTCCCCTTTCGTAAGATAGGGATGAGAGCGAGCAACAATTATAAATATAAAAACAAACACAATAAAAGTATTGTGTTGTTGACCAACATGCCTATAGAAAAGAATGAAAGAATAAGGAATAAAGGTCGTGAGACCAGAAATAAAAGAAAAACGCAGACTGCAAAGTCTTTTGAGATAAAACTTGACAAAAGTAAAATGTCAAAGGAAAGAATGGATAATTTAGAAAGGCTGTTCCTTGAGGGCAAATGGTTTACCAACTACATAATATCTAAAGGTATAACAGATTTAGTGCCATACAGAGATTACAAGGTAAACAAAGTAAATGTAAAAGTAAAGGACAAATTTGAAGAGAGGGAACTAAAGTTTTTGTCTTCGCAGATGAAGCAGTATATTATAAAGAGGCTACAGAACAACGTAAAGGCATTGCATGAACTTGGCAAGAAAGGCAAGAAAGTAGGGAAGATAAAATACATAAAATCACTGCACTCCATTTTTCTAATGCAATACGGCAATACCTACACATTAGACGTTAAGAAAAGAACGCTGCACATACAGGGGCTTGGCGACTTCAAGGTTGTTGGCTTAGAGCAAATACCAGATGCATGCGACATAACAACTGCAAACCTTATAGAGAGAAACGGCGACTACTTCTTGCATGTAACGGTGTATGTGCCTAAAGAAGAGAAAGTGCATAACAGAAAAGCAATAGGCATAGATCTTGGAATAAAAGACCAGATTACTTTTTCAAACGGAATAAAGGTAAAGTACAATGTTGAAATGCCAAAGAGAGTAAAGAAACTATACAAGGTGCTTTCAAGGTCGCAATACAACAAGGAAACAAAAGAGCGTTCAAAAAGAGGGCAAAAAGTACTTGCAAGGATAAAGAAGGAATTTGCACA
>Ga0208151_100926_pt1 | contig 10386 bp, 10 predicted proteins | sample ECH_Bhost_MetaG_FD_187130 | JGI IMG/M metagenome (GOLD analysis project Ga0208151, IMG submission 187130) | Hot spring microbial mat communities from Yellowstone National Park, Wyoming, USA - ECH_B host_MetaG (SPAdes) (version 2) | ecosystem: Environmental > Aquatic > Thermal springs > Hot... | reverse complement strand
GCGGGGGGACAGGAAAGCCCTATAGTGAAGTTAAGGATCCCAGGCCCCTATTAGCGGACGCAATTAACGGAAAATTGGAAGACGCCTGTGCCTTCAAGCCAGTGAGCCTAAGTTCAGATAATTTTGCATAAGGTAATATGTGCTATCCCAGGCCTTTTCCTTCGTCGGCAAGAACAACTCCCGACTTTCATTTATAGAAATTGGGGGGTTTGGGGGCGGAAAACTGCGCCCTTCACGGTAGGGTAGTTCACCTTCACAGGTTTAGGGAAGATCGTTGCGTGAGGGCATAGCGTCGTCACTGAGCTACTAAATTTTCTTCTATTTGGCGAGAACGATTCATAAGAGGTAAATAATGTTACACTCTAGAGGAGGACGTCTAACCCTATAATTCATAGGTCAATGTTAACACTATGCGTGAGGGAGAACACGCCACCTGTTCCCCATCTATAATGGGTAGGATGAACAAGAATTAAAAATACTAAAATAATAATCTAAAATTATAATAATTTTGAATTTATTTTTATATTGGAAATATATGAGGACATAATGAAGGATCAAATTATTTTGTTTTTATGCCATCAGATCAACAACACAATATGGAGTATTTTGGTTATATAATTGGTTCCAGGCAGAAAATAATAATAATATGAATATTATGAATATATACTTCTTAATGAATGGAAATATCTTCAATTATTCACTTGCTTCAGTACCATATAGTTGGAAAGGCTGTGGATATTTTGGATGTTCTACATATAGTGCATATGCAATACCACCAGCACCTCCTGGAAATATAAGTACAATAACAGGAGAACCAATATTTATACAATCATATATAAACGCATATAATACAGGGTTTAATCAACCACGTAATCGCCAAAGGGCCTTGTATAATTATCAATATTTTAATCCTGACGATATAGATGTTAGCTTTATACCTGGAACTTTTGGTTATAAGGAAATATATAATAATGCTCTTTCACAATCTTTTTATATAAATTACTTACAAGATGATGCAATTGTATATTCTAGAACTTCCTATTTATTTGTTTCAGCAGGATCGGGAGGGGGGTCAGGATTTATTTATTTAAATTGGATTATAGTAACTTATGGAGTACCGTATATTGTAAATGTATCATAAAAATCTATTGTTAAAAAATTAGCTAGAAGCATTATATGATTGCTGGGTATAGAGATAATTGTCAAGAGATGCACCAGCAATGTTTCCAGTTGCTCCATATGGAATTATAGTTCCATTAGATAATACTAATACATCTCCTCCGCCAAAGGGTCCATAGCGTCCATATACCATTGTTTGGTATGCTACAGTTCCTGTTGTGTTTGTCCATTGGAATAATGGCGAGTTTCCAGGTAATACTGCTGCATATGTTCCTGGTGTGTTCATTGCTTCTATGAAGTTAGGTACCCATCCTTGATATGTATAGAATCCAGCAATATTTCCTGGATTTATATTATTTGCTTCTATTACATAATATGTTTGTCCATTTATTGTTGCTTGTTCAATGGGTACTTGGCTCTTAATTGCATCAATTACATAGAAATCCTGTAAGTTTACATATTGTTGATTATTTACTGGATCAGTTTGTCCAACAAATTGATTATTCAGTTGATCTATTTGATTATGATTTTGTATTATTGTACTTGAATATTGACCATTCCATACTACATTATCTATTGTCTTTTCATCAGGTAATATTAAAGTACCTGTAGGATCTGTATGTCCATTATAATTTATTGTTTGGCCGTTTGGTACAAATGCTTCATACCCGGGTGAACCCACGTACTGCACAGGCACCCGGTGCAGTGTCGGTAGTAGTAAAACCAGGGTGGTGACGAAAACCACGACAACCACAACGCCAATGACCACGTACTTCAACGTACCCATAACACCACCAAAACAAACCCTTTAAGCATTACGGCCCAAACAAACCAAGCGACTGCTGAGAGGGATTACCTGCAGGGTTTGACCACGCCAGGTACCTCCAGGTACCCTAATCATGGTCGCTGGTAGGTGCTCAACCACACATTGGTTAACCCAGCCACCAAGGCACGGGGAACTAGGGCAATGGTGCATCGAGCATGCACACAGGGTTCGCCGTTGATAGGTGTTGGGGATGGCGTTAGGCACTACCTTGCTCAGCAAGCCCATAGAGCCTATACCTCCTACCGGAGACCTTCAACAAAGCCCGCTTGATAATCCTCTTACGAGCTAACTCGCTAAGATACGCGTTTAATGATGCCTTTGACCAACCCTTTTCACTCACAAAGTACTCAATCAATTCCGAGTAAGTAGCTATGTGGGTCGACTTCCTAACCAGGTACAAGACCAACTCCATCTTCGTTAGAGATTCTCCGGCTAGTCACAAGGAGACACCGCGGGACAGGTTTAATAAGCAATTGCCCAGCCTACACGATGCTTTGGAAGTGACGGACACGGCCTGCAAGGTAGTCGACCTAGGGAGGCCAGCATACAACATCCTTAGAATGATTGCGGATAGGCACGTGTACGCTAAGAGGATTTGGTAAGGTGCTCCAAGAACATTGAGCTAGTCAGCAAGTAGTTCATTAACAACCAGCTCAACAAGCTGGTTAGGAGTGGGCTCGTTGAGATGCAGGGCTCAAGCTCCACTCCAACTACACCTACACACTCACGCCAGTGGGATTCATGATTGCAGGCAAGCCCAGACTTGAGTCAGTTGGCACCACCTGACGCAAGACTAAACCCCACATAGTGGAGAACGGTTTTAGTTACTCAAACTCATACCAAGTCTAACTGTGACAGACCTCAAGAAGCCTCCCAATTATTATTAAAACTATAAGGCCCCAGCCTCTCCTCAGGAAGGCTATATGAGGCATTAGACAATGGGGCAGCCCAAGTTAGCGCCAGCCAAGTCAGCCCTGGGCGTCGCTAAGGTCGGTTAAGCCGTCTGAGACGGCTGTTAGCTCTGCCCGGCCTGACCTTGCGTGAGATAATACTTCTTAAGGATTGAGTAGCCCCCAGAGTACGCTACAGTTAGCCCTATGAACCACATCATCGAGAGCAAAGCGACAATCGGCGCCCCGCCGGCGAACCCCAGTAGCGGGTACGGGATAGCCGTCACAATCCCGCCGACCTTCAGCCTGGCGTTCTTATACTTAGACCCGACTAAGAAGAGCGAGGTCCCCAACAGTATGTTCCCTACAAGCATTAAGGGCGGGATCGCGTCGAGAACGGCCCCTGCCCTGCCTATCCCCGTGTAGGGCACGTAGCCGCCAAGGTAGGAGAGACCCTTGTACGTCCTGTAGACTCCATATATCAGCATGACGATCAGGGCTATGAGCACTATGAACAGCTTTTCTGTCAGCTCTGCCGAGTAAATGTACGACTGTACGATCGCAGCCATGAGCGTCTGCATAGGCGGGGCTGTCAGGGGCGGGGTAGGCCCTGGCGGTAAAGGCCCCGAGACTGATGACTCTGCCGCCATACTAACGATAAAGGAGAACAAGCCCACGACGAAGATGAAGGTGGCTATCCACGCTATCCCATATATTAGGTTCCCGATGCCTCTTATTTCGGGGTTCTGGTCATTGAAGGCCAGATGAACAACGTCCTTCTTGCTCTGCCTTTTCCTTTGGTTTTTGGACGGAGAATCACCATTCGTTGACAAGCACCACCTAAAACCTTTGGTATTGGTAAAATATATAAATTTTATAGTGTGCGTTTTCGACGTCACTTCTCCGTGGTCTCCTTGTCATACTCGGCGGGCTGAGCGAGCTCTGCAGCCTTTGCGTGATTTCCGCTCAAACTTGAGCGGAAACATGTTTACAGGGCTGATGACAGGCACGCAGGAGGGCTAGTGCTGACCGCTATAGTAGGCGCTCCCTCACGGCAGCTGGCCAGGGCGAAGAGCACGGCCAGGCCTTTAGGAGATTCAAGGAGTCCCTGCGGAGGGCTCCTCAGCGCTCCTCGTAGGGCTCTGTTAACCTCATAGCCTTGAGGCTCTCATATGAGTAACAATAATAACCACTGGTTGGCGGCACCACAGCCTGTGCATCAAGGCTAGAGGTGGTAAAAAAGAGAGGAAAAAGAGTTCCCTTTTATTTCCGAAAAACTAATTATTTGGTCTTTATTAACTGAGGTGGCAAATATTTAAGTAGCACATTATGTATGTCCTGGGGGTTTACTAAGGGCACTTGTGCTATTATATAAGACCATGTCCATTTTGACTTAGTAAATGTAATCTTAGTGTAATCTTTTCTTCCTTCTATTTCGACCTTCCTTAATTCATTGATAAGATAGCTCTTTTTAACTTTCAAGTTGGGGGATAGAGATACTGGGTTAGAAAACTCAAAAATCAGCTGTTTCATTTGCCTAGCCGCATCGTAGATTTTGGATTTTCTCATACTTTGTGCGATTCTCGCCCCAAACACACCACCGACACCAGGCAATACACCTAATAGCGATGCGGCTATAGCTGCACCTACTCCTGCTAATACACCAGCAACTGTTGCGTCAACCCCCGATAAGTCCTTATCAGTAACCACTTTGGTCAACAGTACCCTTTGATTAGTTATTATTAATGACCTAGAGTGCCATTCAATATCTCCAACTAACGGAAATAGTACTTTTATGCTCTCTTGCTGCATTAAAAAAATATTCACCCAAGCAATATATATAAACCTTGTGATCCGTCTTGCTTTGTGGACCTCTTCAGTTTATTCCATAAACATAATATGATACACTGAGGGTTTTTCAGTAATTAATATTTATTTCAACGTTGTTCACAAGCTCAAACCTTAATACCCGGAGCCTTACCGACTAAAGAATTAGCCAAGTGAACCATCCACGCGTAGGCCCAGAACTTGAGCTTAGCCTCAACCACTTGCCCTAGAAAACTTGTAGCGCTAACAGATTCCCCAAAGGTGCGTTTCACTGCAGAGAACAGGGACTCAACCCTCCACCTAACACCGTAACCCCTCTCCTCCCTCCAACGATCGTAACCCAACTGCTTGAACTCCCTCACAGCCTTTCTCCTAGCGGGATGACCGCGTCTAGCGTTCTCCCTAGGTGGGACGACCTCAACCCCAGTATTGTAAACCTCGTTGGCGTCGTAAGCCTTATCCCCGTAAAACCTCTTGACCTTCTTCCCCTTGTCTTGTAAGTCCTTAGTCTTGACTGCAGTCTCGACCTCGTCGCTGGTTACTTCAGCGTCTATCACGTTGAGCTCGTCCTTATCCATTACTATCTCTATCTTGAGGAATTTTGAGTCCCTCCTTTTACCCCACTTTGCTATGATGTATTGTCCTCCCCTTGTTGTGCTTATCCCCGTCGCGTCTGCTATTACTTCTAGTTGGTCACCCGCTTCAGGGAACGTTATGTTCATGTTCCTCACCCTTTCCCATATTGTCGAGTAGTCTAGGCTTGTCGGGACGATCTTCAGTCTCTCCAGTGCTCTCAGTACTCCTTCCATTGCCCTGTAGGGTAAGAACAAGTGCAGGAACGCTAGGAACTCGTTGAACTCCTTCTGTGCCTTGTAGGTTTTCTTGGCATTCCTATTCTCCTCTGCTAGTAATTCCCACCAGTGTTGGAAGACGTAGAAGGGGAACATTAGCTCGTATCTCGTTATGACGTTCTCGTCGTACTTGTGCCAATCCCTCTTGTACTCACTCTTTCCCATGGGTAATACTCGATATATTAGTTATAAATTTTTGTATAATACTGAAGTAGCCCACAAAGCACTAACCCGGAAATTCAAGGCGTTTGTAAAAATCCCACGTGGGGGGTTGCGGAGAACTGGCACGGCGTTTAGGCAGGCACTGAATGAGACTTGGTTGGGTTTGATTATGGGTAAAGGTTGTAACCACTGTTTAGAGCTATGGCTTTCTATATTTAATCATTAACAACGCAACAATCAACACCACAACAACCACAACAACCAAGGTAGGCACTACGCTGGGTGTCGGCTTCGTCGACGTAGTGGGCGTGGTAACCGAGCTAGTTGAGGTACTATTAGTCGAGACGCTCGTAGAACTATTAGTCGAGACGCTTGTAGAGATTACACTAACGTTGCCTGACTGAGTCGATGAAGGGACAGCTTTAAACAATGCTACTATTGTTCCAGCTGAATTGATTATCGCATTTGTAGTAGCAGATGATGAATTCGTAAACGTTATGCTTGAGTTTGTTTCCCACCCCACTAACTCGTAACCTGGAGCAGGGATAGCAGTTATGTTTATAGTTGAGCCCGCGTTGTACCAGAAAGTTCCTGAGGGGCTCGTGCTACCTCCAGCAGTAGGCTGAATTGTCACTCTGTACTGCTTAACGTAATAAAGGCTGACTGATGACACAGTTGGCACGCTGATTTTACCCGAGGAAGTTTGAGCTACATATCTCGTGCCACTTCCTACAGCTATAATTGAACTTGCATTCCATGTATAGTTACCTGCAAGAACATCAGTGAACGTTATGCTGTTGGCTGTAGAAGATTTTGTTAAACCGTTAAACGTAACTGACCATTGCGTCCCTGCTGGAAGACCTGATTCCGTGAATGTTACTGTATATGTTTTAATGGCCTGAGCAGGTGTAGAGATTATACTAACGGTGCCCGAACCATAATTGGCAACGTAAATGTAACCGTTAGATGGGTCATACGCAACCCCCGTTGGCTCATGTCCAACGGGGATGGTTGCGATAACAGTATTATTCGCACCATTAATCACCGAAACAGTGTCCGAACGCCAATTGGTAACGTAAATGTACCCGTTAGATGGATCATAAGCAACCCACTCTGGCTCATGTCCAACGGGGATGGTTGCGATAACAGTATTATTCGCACCATTAATCACCGAAACAGTGTCCGAACGCCAATTGGTAACGTAAATGTACCCGTTAGATGGATCATAAGCAACCCACTCTGGCTCATGTCCAACGGGGATGGTTGTGATAACAGTTGTCCCATTAATCACCGAGACAGTGCCCGAACCAGTAGTGACGTAAATGTACCCGTTAGATGGATCATACGCAACCCCCCATGGCCCTCCAACGGTGATATTTGCAATAACAGTGTTGGTTGCACCATTAATCACCGAAACAGTGTCCGAACCAACATCGGCAACGTAAATGTACCCGTTAGATGGATCATACGCAACTCCCACTGGGCATGTTCCAACGGGGATCTTTGTCATAACAGTGTTGGTTGCACCATTAATCACCGAAACGGTGTTCGAACCAAAATCGGCAACATAAATGTACCCGTTAGATGGATCATACGCAACCCCCCCTGGACATGTTCCAACGGGGATGGTTGCAATAACAGTGTTGGTTGCACCATTAATCACCGAAACGGTGTTCGAACTAGTAGTGACGTAAATGTACCCGTTAGATGGATCATACGCAACCCCCCATGGCCATTTTCCAACGGAGATATTTGTGATAACAGTTGTCCCATTAATCACCGAAACAGTGTTCGAACCATAATTGGCAACGTAAATGTAACCGTTAGATGGATCATACGCAACTCCCACTGGGCATGTTCCAACGGGGATGGTTGCAATAACAGTATTATTCGCACCACTAATCACCGAAACAGTGCCTATACTAACATCGGCAACGTAAATGTAACCGTTAGATGGATCATACGCAACCCCCACTGGCCCTGATCCAACGGTGATATTTGCAATAACAGTGTTGGTTGCACCATTAATCACCGAAACAGTGCTTGAATTAGAATCGGCAACATAAATGTACCCGTTAGATGGATCATACGCAACCCCCTCTGGCCCTGATCCAACGGTGATATTTGCAATAACAGTGTTGGTTGCACCATTAATCACCGAAACAGTGCCTATACTAACATCGGCAACGTAAATGTAACCGTTAGATGGATCATACGCAACCCCCCATGGCCATTTTCCAACGGTGATGGTTGCGATAACAGTGTTGGTTGCACCATTAATCACCGAAACACTGTCTGAACCAGAATCGGCAACGTAAATGTAACCGTTAGATGGATCATAAGCAACCCCCACTGGCCTTATTCCAACGGTGATGGTTGCGATAACAGTGTTGGTTGCACCATTAATCACCGAAACAGTGCCCGAAAAGAAATTGGTGACGTAAATGTAACCGTTAGATGGATCATAAGCAACCCCCACTGGCCCTGATCCAACGGTGATGGTTGCGATAACAGTGTTGGTTGCACCATTAATCACCGAAACAGTGCTTGAATTAGAATCGGTAACGTAAATGTACCCGTTAGATGGGTCATAAGCAACCCCCCATGGGTCCATAGGATTACGTGTATTCACAAAATTTCCATTTATGAGGGTATTGTTTACAAGGTCTAGAGTATATTTTACGTACCCACCTGGATTGTTCTGACCACTATTCTGAGACCCGTTAAGCGTAACTGGAAGTCCAACTAAAAGCAGGATTGCTATTGAAAGGGCTATCATTACAATTAATCGACCTCTCTTAGCCATCCTCCACATCATCACAAACCTATCCATGATCCCCTTTTATAAATATTTCACAAGGTTGGGTGGGCACGGCGTGAAAATAATCACAAGGCGGGTGTTTATTGCTTGGTTTGGTTGAGCGTTTTTGAGTGAAGCGCATCAGCAACCTCTTCATTGCTTTGGTGAAATACTCAACTTCGTGATAATCCTCGATGCCCCCAAATTGTTCGGTTAGTCTTCCGAAGTCAACGTTGGCGTATTTATCAAATGCATTGGCTAGGCACTTAACATCCCCATTTGTGCGATGTTTAACCTTGTGAAAGATCCTCACCGTGAAGCTTTAAATAGCCTCAGTTCAGGATGTAGTTAAGTAGGCCACCCCCAAACCTAGTCATGCAGCCACGTTCCCAAGCGTTGCATGCTACAATCTCATCGGCAAGTACAATGATACCCTATAGAGGAATTATGGCCTTTCTCGGAATCGCTACTCGCGATAACGTACCTAGGTAATTATTAGCCAAGAGGACTCCGGCAAGGAACCACGAGACATCCATCCTTGAGAGGGGAGTAATTTCTTCACAGCAGTTATGGGACTTTAACGTAACTTAAAGATTTTCATCAGCCCAGGTGGTCCACCTAAATGACGTTCAACGAACCTGAGGAACGCCTCCACGCTCCTCAGGTTAAGCTCCCCCACCAGCTCCCTGACGACGTTGTTGATGGTGAAGATCGTGAGGTAGCCCCGAAGCCCCCCAGAACGAGGAGTCCTCCAGTCCCAAGGCCTTGACGTCCCTTGGAGGTCCTCGATCTCCCACACGACAGGCCTCCTCGACTTTCTCGCTGAGCGAGAGGTCGGTCGTGTAGAGGTACCTGGCGTGTGACCCGGAGTCACGTTTATGTTCCCGGACTAGCAACTTCACCGTAGTCACTCGGTTTCCCAGGGTCAGGTCGGCGTAGTAGAGTCCGGGGGGTATCCCACTCGGAGGTGTCCCTCCTCGAGGGTCCCCTGGACCGACCCTGAGCTAGGTTGGACTTGAGCTCAGACACCACGTTCTCCTTCACGAGCTTCTCTGACCAGTACTGGAGTCGAAGAAGACCATGGACACGCGGAAGCGCTCCTTGAGCACGTCCAACATCTGGCCATCTCGATCTCGGTCTTGAACTCGTTGACCATCCCCAAGTCCAACATCTTCCTCACGGCGTAGGGGAAACCATGAACGTCCTGCCCGAGGTTTACTACGGTGACCGTGAGGAGCTTTGCCCTCTCGAACCTCCCGTGGGCGTGGCAGTAGGTCCAGTAGTTCTCAGGGGCTCACGTCTACCCGGAGCGTCGTGGTCCACGGTGTCGTCTATGATTACGGCCACCTCACCCTTCACCAGCCCCGACAGGACCTCCAGTCCCTCCACGCGTCTTTGAGTTCCCCCAACGCCTCCAGCAGTTCACGTTCCAACCCGAACGTCTCAGCAGCGTTCCTCACGCTGGACCTCCCACCTAGCAGGACCATCAAGACGAGTGCCAACCCGACCTTCCTGCTCCTCCCGTTCCTCCTGACCACGCCCAGGACCTGGTTGACCGCCTTGATCAGATCCTCCTTAGCCAGTTCGACCTGTCCCTTCCGGTTTGACATCTTTTCAGCAGGAAGACGTCTAAAATTAAAAACTTCTCGCTAATACCGACTTCTTCGTATTACTTCCCTAAGATTCCCATAACTGTGTCAAGGAGGTGATTTTGGGTCTACCGATTCGAATAGGGGACTTTCATCCATAACGTCTAGTCCCTTAAAGGGAAGAGATACTAGATACTCCTCCCACAGTCCCATTAAGCCCTCAATCGAGCTGGGGAGGAGCATCATTAACATCACTAAAAGAATTTCAGAAAAAAGGATTATTTAAATATAAGGGGGCTATCCATCCCCGCTGGCGAGGCTT
>Ga0208151_100921_pt1 | contig 10432 bp, 12 predicted proteins | sample ECH_Bhost_MetaG_FD_187130 | JGI IMG/M metagenome (GOLD analysis project Ga0208151, IMG submission 187130) | Hot spring microbial mat communities from Yellowstone National Park, Wyoming, USA - ECH_B host_MetaG (SPAdes) (version 2) | ecosystem: Environmental > Aquatic > Thermal springs > Hot... | reverse complement strand
ATATCTTATGGTATAATCATGCAGCATGCGCCACATCGCCATATGGCCAAGGTTGCTCGCATTCATTGCATGTATCCAGCCATATAGTTTTTGTATCGCAGGCTTGCCCCTTCTAAGATCAGAATCGTCCTCGCAGTCATCCTGCATCAATATCCAGTCCTCTGATAGCTGCTGTGCAGACGCTGGGAGAGTAAGCTCCTCTACACTTGCTCCAAAAAGTTGGCCACTTAGCATTACAAGCCCTGGCCTTCTATAGCTGCCTTGCCTGTCGATATAGTCCCTTGCTATCATATAAAAATCCTTTGGTTCCTTTATCTGCACATAGCTGCATATCGTTGAATAAACAAGGTTTCTATATTTCTCAATATACTCTTTGAAGTTCATTCTCTCACAATTATTCTTTCATTCATATGTTTTTATCTCTTTTGATGCATATAGGCAATAATCCCTGATTGGGCACTCATCGCACAAAGGCTTTTTCTTGCAAAACCTCTTTCCAAGCTCCACAAACTGTGCATGAAAATCTTTGTAGAGCTCAAGATCTTGCCTTAGCCTGCTTTCGAAATATTCCTTTAGCTTATTGTATTCTATCTCTTCATCTATTCCATATACTCTGTGCATTATACGCCTTGTATAAGTATCTATAACAAACGTTGGCTTCTCTGCTGCATACAAAATTATAGAATCGGCTGTTTCATTACCTATGCCGTTAAGATTTAGCAACTCACTTCTTAATTCATTCTTATCTTTATCGAAGAATCTCTCTAGTGTTGAGTAGTTCTTCTTTATATATTTAAACAGGTTGCTAAGCCTTTTTGCCTTTTGCCTATAAAATCCGCTTGGCCTTATAGCATCTTCAAGCTCAATCAGCCTTGTGCTTGCTAGCCTTTCCAGGCTAAGCATCTTTCTTTCCCTTAGATTTTTAATCGCCTTTTCAACATTCTTCCAAGCGGTGTTTTGTGTCAGTATAGCACCAACCACTATTTCTACTTTTGTCTCTCCGGGCCACCAGTTTAGATAGCCAAAATTATCTCTAAGCTTTCTATACAGTTCTTCAAGCGCGAGCATTACAACACTGACTAAAGCTTTATTTCACCAGAGTCTATTGCTTTTATAATCTCTTTTGCATCTTTGCCTTCGCATGTTACATTCATGCTCTTGCATGTGCCCAATACCTGCTTAACCTTTTCAGCAAAGCTCTTTCCGTATAGCACGCTTTCTTTAGCTTTAGCTATCTTCTTAACCTGCTCTAATGTAATATTGCCAGCTACCTCATCTTTGCTCTTAGCCCCATGTTGTATACCAAGCTCCTTTAGGATAAGCGCGCTTGTCTGTGGTGAACCCACCTCTACCCTATATGCCTTCGTAGCAGGATCAACCACCACCTTCACCGGCACCTTAATGCCCTCAAACGCTTTTGTCTTGCTGTTTATCTCTTCTATTATTTTTGCAACATTCACACCTAAGGGACCTAAAGCAGGACCAAATGGTGGACCAGCTGTTGCTTTGCCGCCTTCTATCAATCCATTAACCACTACCTCAGCCATAGAAACACCATCAAGCATTCTGCGCCTTCTCTATTATCTTAGCGGTGTTTGATTTTGTTGTTACCGGAATTGGCACAGCCACATCCATAAGCTCAACTGTTATCTCGTCTTTAGCCGAATCTACTTTTATAACCTTTGCCTTATAGCCCTTGAACGGACCTGATAGGAATTCAACGATATCGTTAACCCCTATCTCCTGTGCGCTTTTCTTTATCTCTATCATCTTATTCAGCTCTTCATTGCTTAACGGTTTTTGCAGCATTCCTTTCACATGCGGCTCATTCATTATAAGGTCTCTACACGCTACCTCGTCTTTGGCTTCAACTATAAGATAGCCGCGCATTCCCTCTACAAGTATCATAGAGTATATTGGAATACCTGCCTTCATAGCCTTCTTCTCTAATATATCTAATGTTATCTTCTCTTGGCTTGATGTTACCCTTATAACAAAATACATGCTCCTCAGCCCTGCTATATTTTTTAAACTTTCAATTTTTAAAAATTATCATGAAGCACAAACTTAAATGCTTAATTGTTGAGAAACGTAATGCAGAAAAGGCAAAAAAGTATCTCTTAAAGCACAATATGCTAAATAAAGGTTATAAAGTATTTGGTAATGAATCATTTATATATTTTCCTATTCTTAGCCAAAAAGGCGAAAAGGAGCTAAAGCGGTTTGGAACTTTGGGCTATGCAGATTTTGAGGAAAGGAAAGCAATAGATTATAAGAAAGAGCTGGAGAAAATATTAAGCAAAGCAGAGGGCGAGGCGGCAAAGGGCTATGATCTTCTTGGCAATATAGCGATAATAGATGCTGAGCCAAAGTTGGCAAAGCAGATTGGAAGGCTTATTCTTTCATTGAACAAGAATGTTGAAACTGTTTTGAGAAAGACAGGCGCTGTAAAAGGTAGGTATAGAACAAGGTCATATGCCTATGTGGCGGGCAAGAGGAATTATATAGCACATTATAAGGAAAATGGCTGTATCTTTGAGTTTGATGTAAGGAAGGTATTCTTTTCACCTAGGCTTGCATATGAAAGACAAAGAATAGCGGCTCAGGTAAAAGATGGCGAGCATGTTGTTGTTATGTTTGCTGGTGTTGGACCATTTGCTATAGAGATAGCGAAAAAGGTGCCAGGTGCAAAGGTTATTGCAATAGAACTGAACAAGTATGCATACAAATATATGCTTAGAAACATACAGCTCAACAAGGTTAAGAACGTTAAACCAGTATTGGGCGACGTTAAAAGAGTTGCTAGAGAATATAGAAATTTCGCAGATAGGATTGTAATGCCTCTGCCTAAAGAATCACACAGCTTCCTCGATGCAGCATACAAGGTTGCTAAGCAAAAGGCAATTGTGCACTACTATACTTTTGTTCCTAGAGATAGCAATAATGCAAGCTCACTTCTTTTAAGTTTCTCTAGAAAGATGAATGCTAAAATAAAGGTATTAAATGAAAGAATAGTAAGGCCTTATTCGGCTAAGGAAGTTGAGATTGTTATAGATTTCATGCTATCGAAATAATTTTATACTTGAAAAAGAAAAATAAAAACGATCGTATGAAAGCGCAGAGTGCTTTAGAATTCATGACAACGTATGCATGGGCATTCCTAATTATCGCTCTGTTTATATCTGTAATTGTAATCCTCGCTACTATAAAGAACCCACAAGAATATTCGCCATCATCCTGCTATATAACACCGGAACTGCTCTGCTCTGGCTCAGTATTCTCAACTAACTATTCATCAAGCACGTTTGCGGTTATATTTAAGAACAGTCTGGGCGTTCCTTTATCATTTCCACAAAATTCATTTTTTGTCTACTCACCTTCGCTTAACTATTCTTATACAGGAACATGCAATCCATCATACCTGCCAAAAGATGGTATAGAGACCTGTATAGCAAAAATACCCAATACATATGCAATTGGCGTGCAGATAAACCCCATATTTAGAATCGAATATAGTATATGCCAAAGCCCTACGAGCTGCACACAATTGTATAATACAACAGGCACTGCAACGGATATTGTAACATATAGCAAGTCAATGTTTAGTAGTATAGCTCTAGCCACAAGCACAGGAACAGGAAATATCTTAATCAATGGTGTGCCATATCAGAGCAATACGGTTGTTGAGCTAATAAATAATCTCCAATATAGCATATACGCACAGCCGCCACAAGGCTATACCTTTAACAGCTGGATTGTTACAAACGCGGTTGTTGGTAGCGCTTCTTTGCAGTCAACAACATTATATACAACAACAAGCGGCTCGCTCCTTGCCTCGTTCCATTAGCTTGCGCATGTTGCATTCCGTGAGAAGTATTAAAAACCTTTTCTGGCAAATATAATACACTTAATGCTATTGCGTGTTTTTTATGGTAAAGAAGGAGTTAGAGAATAAACTAATAGCGGCAATTAGGGTTAGGGGCAGGGTTAATGTTCGTGAGAGCATAAAGAATACACTAGAGAGGCTTAACCTAAAAAAGGTAAATAATCTAGCACTTATCAAAGGAACAAGCTCGACAATAGGCATGCTCCACAAATGCAATGATTATATAACCTATGGCGAGATAAGCAAAGAAACCTTGGCAAAGCTCTTTGCAAAGAAGGGCATTGCACTTGATGATAAATCTATTAGCGATTTAATAAGTGGCTTGAAAAGCCCTAAAGAGCTGGGCATAAAAATACCTATAAGGCTAAGACCACCAAGGCATGGCTATGAAAGCATTAAGAAGAGCTTTACAGTGGGCGGAGCTTTGGGGTATCGCGGGGATAAGATAAATGAGCTTATTGCAAGGATGATCTAATGGTAGTAAGGCATGAAAAGAAGAACAGAAAATACCATGGCACAAGAAGCTGGGGAGCTGGAAATATAAAGAACAGAAGGGGCAAAGGAAGCAAGGGCGGCGTTGGAAGAGGTGGCAGAAAGCACAAGTTTACTTACATGGTCGTTTATGAGAAGGAGAGGCTGCGCAAGAAGGGCTTCAAGCCTTGGAAGCGAAAAGAGCTAAAGGAGACAGATTTGGACAAGATAAATAAGCTGGCGCTTCAGAGCAATGAAGAAAGGCCAATGATAGAGCTTAGGGGCTACAAAGTGCTTGGTGATGGTAATATAGAAAAGAGCGTGGTAGTAAAGGCAGACGCTTTCTCAAAGCGAGCGATTGAGAAGATAAAGAGCAAAGGTGGAGAGGCTCTGCTTTTTGAGCAAGTTGGCCAAGAAGTTAAAAATGTGGATAAATCTCATTTGTAGAGTTTGGCAAAACGAAAATAAAATTTAGCGCTGTTGAATTTTTTGAAATCTTAGATTATGGCGTTGCGTAGCCGCTTTGCCAGTTGCTTGTATACATCACATTTGTTGGAACGAGATTTTGATTATTGCCGCTGTAATCGTTTGCATTGCCGTTTAATGGCCACCATGCAACGAGGTGCTGCAGGTCAATAGGCGCACCGCCTATACCCTCTAAGTAAAGAGCTTTTATCTCGTTTGCTGAGAGTGCAGTATCATAGATTTGAACATTAGCTATATTACCATATATAAAACCACCACCGTAGTACCATCCCCCAATCCCCACAGGATAGCAACAACCCCTACCATAAAGAGGACCTGCTAGTTGATTTGCACTCGCAAAAGTCCCATTCAACCATGCTGATATACCCCCTGAAGAATTAAGTCTAAGTGTTACAAAATACCATTGTCCTGTATTTATAGGAGGGAAAGGAATATGATACCAGTAGCCGGAATAATTCCAAAAATACGCGTCCTGTTGGCTCATTATAACACCGTATGATTGATAAGCCCCTACATTTAACACCCATCCACCACCATAAATTTTCATCCAGAGAGTGATAGTAAGCGGCAACCCAGGAACATTTAAGCTACTTAAAGTCATATTGCTTCTTGTATTCCACCCATTAAACTGTGCAACATACTTTGGAAGTGCACCACATACGCCTAAAAGCTCCGGTCCTTGGCTTGTTCTCACCACCTGACATGAACCAGGGATTGCGGTTGGCGGAGATGGTGTAAAAACACCAAGATTAACTAGTGCTGCTAGAACAACCGCAATGATAATTATAGCCCAGCCGTATGTCATCAAATACTCAAGCGCGCTTTGCGCTTTAGATGAAACCTTTCCTAAGTGCTTTTCGCTAGAAGCTTTTTCTAAAAGCTTCTTCCTAAAGGTTTTCGTTTTCATGTACTCACATATACTATTAAAAAAAACAATAAAAAGGTTATGCTTGCTTAAACGAAAGCTTCTTCTCTCACTTTAAGTTCAGTGTAACGATGTCGCCATCCATTAATATGTGCTCTTTTCCCACTTTTTGGTTCTTGAACTTTGCGCTTGGACCGGTTATATATGCATATTTCATCTCTTTTGCCAGGCCAGAATGAATACACATCGCCACATCGCCAACAGTAGCACCGCTGCGCATTATCATGAGCTCGCTTTTCTCGGCATTAAGCTTTGGTTTAAGGTATATGCGTATAAGCTTCAAGGCTGAGAACAAAGCCTCTTCAAGCTCTTCTATGTTGTAGTGGTTTAACGCACTTATTGGCACAACCTTCAGCTTTGTGTTCTCTTCTAGTTCTTTTAATATTGCATTGTAGTCGTTTACTAGGTCAACTTTGTTCAGGGCTACAATTGCATTTATATAAATGCCTCCAGAAGCGGCATCTATAAGCTCGCCGATTGATGAATCTGCATAGAAAACAACTGTAGCATTATAAATCCCAAAGCCGTTAAGGACCTCTTTTACCTCCCTTTCGCCGGGCACATTGTGGCCATTTGATACTATTGCAATGCCACCCCTTTCCTCTTCCTCTAACCTTAGCTTCTGCTCGCCTATCCTTATGCCTAGCTTAGCAAGCTCTTCTAAAAGAGAGTAAACCTGCTTATAATCATTTGCATCTACCACTATAAGAAGAAGATCTGCAACCCTTATTGCACTTGCAATCTTATAGCCTTCGCCCTTGCCTTCATGAGCACCTTCTATAAGGCCGGGTATATCAAAGATCTGTATCTTTGCTCCTTTGTATTCGAGCATGCCGGGTATTAAATCTGTGGTTGTGAAGGCGTAGCCGGCGATTTTTGAATCAACACCTGTAAGGGCTTTTAAGAGTGACGACTTGCCAGAGTTTGGAAATCCAACAAGCGCGACTGTAGCGTCGCCTGACTTCTTAACACTAAAACCAGCTCCATGCTTTTTCTTCTTTGACCTTAATGCTTTGCTTATCTTAGCTATCTTTGCCCTGAGTATGCCAAGATGTTTGTCTGTAGCTTTGTTGTATTTTGTGTTTGCATACTCTTCTTTTAGCTCTTGAAGCTTTCTTTCTAGCTCACTCTTTTCCATTCTAGGCACCCAATGAAGAGCAGCCAAGGCACATTTAGTATTATAGCTTCAAAAATAAAATTGTAGAGGTTTTAATAAAATAAATGAGGAAGAATGCAGAATAATGAGATAGAAATCGGCGTTGCAGAATTAACCAGCTTGTATAGGAAGCTTTATGCTGGTGATGAAGAACAAGAATTCTTTGAATCAGAGGCTGATCCGAGCTATTTTAACTCTGGCTCAAGGGTTTTTGTGGCAAGATCACAAGGCAAGATCGTAGGATTCGCTTGGGCTGTTTTCTACAAGCACATCAAAAACAAAGGTGTGGGGTAATAGAGGAGCTTTTTTGTTGATAAAGGAATAGGAAGAGCTTTGGTGAATGCTGCCTTGAACTACCTTAGAGAGCGTGTTTTGCTGTATTTGTAACCACCCCACAAGAAATGGAAAGTGCACAGAATCTCTATAAAGCAATATACTTTAGAGAATCGAAGGTTTGGTATTGCTATGACTTTAGGCAGGAACACAGTAGCATGTAATCTTAACAAGTTTGACAAAAATCACAAATGTGTATTGTAGTAAAATAACATATACCAAAATAATGCATACAAGATATTCGATTTAAATATTTGAATAAAGTATTATAAAAACATTTAAGAAGTGAATAAAATGGCAAAGAAAACAAAGGGAAAGAAAAAGAAATAAGTGAATAGGTTTGTTTTGTTTGCTTTTATTTTTTGCTCTTTTTGTTTTTATTGATTTGGTAAATTAAATCCTTTGAACTTTGAAGCTAAGCCTCTTAGGTTTCTATCATTCTTGAATGCATTGAGCAATTTCTTCATCTTTGCAAAGTCGCTTAGCAGCTCGCGCACATCCTTTTCTGTTGTACCACTACCCTTCGCAACGCGCTTGATCCTGCTTGCATCGTGCATAAGCTTTTCATACTTCCTCTCTTCGGGTGTCATAGAGCTTATAATAGCCTTGTATTTTTTCATCTTAGCCTCGCTCTGCTCTATAACCTCTTTAGGCGCATCAGCTAAACCCAGCATGCCGAGCACGTTCTTAATAGGACCTATCTTTGACATTGCCTTGAGCTGCGTGTAGAATGTATCGAAATTGAGCTCTTCTATGTCAACCTCTTCCGGCTTTATATTTGCCTCTTTAATAGCTTCCTGTATTGTTGAAACAAGTCCTTCTATATCTGGAATGCCGAGAAGCCTGCCTACAAACTTGTTTGGATCATAAAGCTCAAGAGCGTTGAGCTTTTCCCCTGTGCCTATAAATGTTACCCTAGAATTCGCAGCTGCTACTGCGCTGAGTGCACCACCGCCTTTTCCAGAGCCGTCAAGCTTTGTTACTATAACACCATCTATCTTTACCGCTTGATCGAATTCTCTTGCCTGCTTGCTTGCAACTTGGCCTATATCAGCATTTATAACAAGAAACTTTTCATCAGGCTTAAAAGCGTTTGCAACATTCTTAAGCTCATTTATAAGCTCTTCATCTAAAGCATTTCTTCCGCTTGAGTCGCATATTATTACCTTTTTGTCCTTTAGTGCTTCGAGCCCTGCCTTTGCTATCTTAGCCGCATCATGCTCACCCTTAATGCCAAAGAACGCAACATTTGCTTGCTTTGCAAGTGTCTCTAGCTGCTCATAGGCTGCCGGTCTAGAAACATCGCAGCAAATAAGCCCTGCGCTAAGGCCGCGGTCTTGGTAGAACTTTGCAAGCTTAGCGGCTGTTGTGGTTTTACCAGAGCCATATATGCCAAGAAGAAGAATCCTTTTTGGCTTAAACTCAGGCTCATACTTCTTGCCCATAAGCCTTACAAGCTCTTCATAAACCTTGCTTATTATAAAATCCTTATGCGATATTCCTGGCGGTACCTCTTCATGAAGAGCGGCATCCTCTACCCTCTTTGTAAGCTCGAGCACCAGCTTAACATCTACATCTGCGCTTAGCAATGCCTTTTGAAGCTCTTTGTTAAACTCTTTTATTGTCTTTGAATCAATTATTGTGGAGCCCCTGAGCCTTGCAATCGCTTTTCTTAAACCTTCACCTAAATCCATAAAATCATTTTAGCACTAGCAATAGCTATTGGTATAAAGAGATAAAAATATTTATATGTTCATAATCTATACTTAAAAATTATGCGGGCTCGTAGCTCAGCCTGGTTAGAGCGGCGGTCTTATAATTTAAAAATAGGTAAGCCGTAGGTCGAGAGTTCGAATCTCTCCGGGCCCATTATATTAATATGATAAAAGACAATAATTGTTGACATTCCCCACGAATAAATTCGTGATGTTTGCTATGCATTCTGTCAGATCAGGCAGCCCACAAATCAGGCTGTTTTTCTGTTATATTAAACCTGTAATTATCTCTTCTGCTTTAGCCACAGGATTTGGATCTTTCATTACTGCACTGGCCAAACCAACGCCTGAGGCTCCGAGTTCGACAGACCTTTTTGAGTCTTCTTTACTGCTTATTCCAGCTCCAACAAGAAGTTTTCCTCCAACCTTGTTTATTTCTTCTACAGATTTTATTATAACCTCGGGTTTTACTCTTGAAACAGATATGCCGGTGCCTATAAGTTCAGGAGGTTCTATTAGGACATATGTTGGAAATAAAAGTGCTGCTGGTGCTACAAGTTCATGTCTATCAACGCATAACGCCGATTCTAAGCTTGCAGAGTGAAGATATTTTATTGTCTCTGCAATTTCATCCATTCTTATCCTTTTTTCACTATGGTTTATCATACTCCCCTTAGCACCAGCTTCCTTTATCATTTCAGCGGTTGTATGTCCTGTATAAGCACTATCTTTTACCAGATCAACATGCTGAGCGTATACTTTTACTTTTTCCACCGATCTGGAAATCCTTTCAATCATAGTTGCAGGAACAGCGAGTATTATCTCTACATATTGATACTTTTCAGCCAGCATATCGATCTGTTTTGCTAAACTTATGGCTTTTTCCCCGTAACTGTTTGAATAAGTCTTAAAGTTTAGTAAAAAAGTCCTCTTTAAGCTCATGATCAACCTCCAAGGCGAATCAGTATGTGCTGTTATTGTAAAGCTGTCCTTTGCAATATTTCACATTGTCAATCTTCAACTCAAACATAGAACCCCTCATAAATATAGCGTGTTGAATTTTTAAAAACCTTCTTTTCGAATGTAAATTCAATCCCCATAGGAGGATTCACTTCCACTCTTCAAAGGCAAACCCATGCATCAAGTAGAATAGTCACGGATAAGGTGGCTATAATGAATACATGTATTTTCATGCCTTATCGCATATCTCATAAGGTATGCAATGTAATTTTATGGATTTGACGAGAGTTATAAAATGGTCTAACAAAATGATTATGTGAATCAAATTTTCAACAGCCTCGTAAATGTTTATTAAACTATCTGTGACAAAAGATAAAGAATAAATAGATCATTTTGTATTTTTAATTAAAGAGTTAAGGTGATAAAAATGGAAGAGGAAAAACCCAGTAAAAACGAGGAAAAATCTGATAGGGTAGATAGGGGGATATTAGCAATATTAA
>Ga0208151_100916_pt1 | contig 10445 bp, 13 predicted proteins | sample ECH_Bhost_MetaG_FD_187130 | JGI IMG/M metagenome (GOLD analysis project Ga0208151, IMG submission 187130) | Hot spring microbial mat communities from Yellowstone National Park, Wyoming, USA - ECH_B host_MetaG (SPAdes) (version 2) | ecosystem: Environmental > Aquatic > Thermal springs > Hot... | reverse complement strand
AGTCCTGCTCTAATTAGTGTTTATATATTTTAACCGTTCAAGATGACTTATGGACGAGTATCAAATCGTGGAGTTGGTGAAAGACGGGTATAGGACGGGATCAATTAAAGCATTTCATTATTTTTTATTAAATGGTACAACTATTATTTCGGACGAATCGTATAAACGCTCATATAAACATAATCCATCCATAAGCAAACAAGTTACAGGATATGTTGATAATGATAGAACTAGGTTTGTATCCGAATTAGAGTTCCCAACGCTCGAACGGGACTTTATATCGGAGGCTTACCTCTATAAGAAAGGCTTGTTTAGACGAATGAGTTGGTTAGGTCCAGCTCCACTACCCAATTTGAAGTATATTATACAATGTATTACGAGAAGTGTGTCTGAACATAGAGGTATTACGCAATACGAATTCCAAGATAAATTAGTCATAGAACTCGTTGACGTAGACGTGGCAGCCAACAACCTCAACCTCCCTAACATCGTATCCTCGGTGTTAGGCCCTAAATTACTTAGTGAAAATAATATGATTAAAGATGATGAGCTTGGCGAGATAGTAGATCGGGTGCATAGCCAAAAACTCTTCGCCGACCGCACGTGGAAGGACGCTCAGGATATAGTGTTTGAATATTTTGATAAAAATAAACGTGAACTATCAAAAGATGTATTCAAGATATCAGTGGCTTATGAACGTGTGTTTAGGCCCTACCGCATTGTGTATGACACCAAAACGTGGGAACCAGTCCTCATGTGATTAGTGTTTTTATATTTTAACCGTTCAAGATGACTTATGGACGAGTATCAAATCGTGGAGTTAGTTAAAGACAGGTATAGGACGGGATCAATTAAATGGTATCGTAATTTTTTATTAAATGATAAAACTATTATCTCGGACGAATCGTATGAACGCTCATATGAACATAATCCGTCCATCAACAAACAGGTTACAGGATATGTTTATGTTCGTATAACTAAGTATGCATCCACTTTAGAGTTCCCAACGCTTATCGATTGGGGCATTATATCGTATGCTTACCTCCATAAGATAGGTTACGTGATTAAAGGATATAGTCAGTTAGGTCCAGCCCCACTACCCAATCTGAAGTATATTATATATTGCATTACGAGAAGTATGGAAGATACGGTTATTACGGGATACGAATTAGAAGATAGATTAGTCATAGAACTAGTCGACCTAGACATCGTAGCCAACAACCTCAACCTCCCTAACATCGTATCCTCGGTGTTAGGCCCCAAATTACTTAGCGAAAATAATATGATTGAAGATGATAAGTTTGTCGAAATAGAGAAACAGATGCGTAGCCAAAAACTCTTTGCTGGCCACACGTGGGATGATGCTATGCGTATAGTGCATCTATATTTTGATGGATATCAACGTAAACTATCAAAAGAGGTATTTAAGATATCAGTGGCTTATCAACAGGTTATCAGACCCTACCGCGTAGTATACAACACCAAAACGTGGGAACAAGTCCTGGTCTAATTAGTGTTTTTATATTTTAACCGTTCAACATGACTTATGGACGAGTATGAAATCGTGGAGTTAGTGAAAGACAGGTATAGGACGGGATCACTTGAAGCAGATCATTATTTTTTATTAAATGATAAAACTATTATCTCGATTGAATCGTATGAACACTTGTATGAACGCAATTCATCCATAAGCAAACAGGTTACAGGATATGTTAATAATGATACAACTAACCTTGTATCCAATTTAGAGTTCCCAACGCTTACCAAATGGTATATTATATCGTATGCTTACCTCCATAAGATAGGTTATGTGTTTAGAGGATATAGTCCGTTAGGCCCAGCTCCACTACCCAATTTGAAGTATATTATACATTGTATTAAGAGTAACATGAAAGATACGAGTAGTACAGGATATAAATTCAAAGATAGATTAGTCATAGAACTACTTGACCTGGACGTCGTAGCCAACAACCTCAACCTCCCTAAGATCATGGTTTCGGTGTTGGGTTCTAAATTACTTAGCGAAAATAATATGATTGAAGATGATGAGTTTGACAAAATAAACGATCGGATTATTGGCCAAAAACTCTTCGCTGGTCACACGTGGGATCATGCTATGCTTATAGCGTTTCGATATTTTGATAGTGATCGACGTGAAGTATTAAAAGAGGCATTCAAGATATTGGAGGCCTATCAACAGGTTTTCAGACCCTACCGCGTAGTATACGACACCAAAACATGGGAACAAGTTCTGATGTAATTAGTGTTTTTATATTTTAACCGTTCAAGATGACTTATGGACGAGTATCAAATCGTGGAGTTAGTTAAAGACAGGTATAGGGCAGGATCAATTAAAGTAGTTCATAATTTTTTATTAAATGATATGACTATTATTTCGAGCGAATCGTATAGACGCTCATATGAACACAATCCGTCCATAAGCAAACAAGTTACAGGATATGTTTATAATTATACAACTAACCTTGTATCCGAATTAGAGTTCCCAACGCTTATCAATTGGTACATTATACGGGATGCTTACCTCCATAAGAAAGGTTGCATGATTAGAAGATATAGTCCGTTAGGTCCCGCTCCACTACCCAATTTGAAGTATATTATATATTGCATTACGAGAAGTATGGAAGATACGGTTATTACGGGATACGAATTAGAAGATAGATTAGTCATAGAACTAGTCGACCTAGACATCGTAGCCAACAACCTCAACCTCCCTAAGATCATGTCCTCTGTGTTGGGTTCTAAATTACTTAGCGAAAATAATATGATTGAAGATGACGAGAGTGTCGAAATAGGCAAACAGATGCGTAGCCAAAAACTCTTTGCTGGCCACACGTGGGATGATGCTGACGATATAGTGTTTCGATATTTTGATAAAAATGAACGTGACCTATCAAAAGAGGTCTTGAAGATATCAGAGGCTTATGAACGGGTTTTCAGACCCCGTCGAGTAGTATATAACACAAAAACGTGGCAACCAGTCCTGATGTAATAAGCGTTTTTATATTTTAACCGTTCAAGATGACTTATGGATGAGTATCAGATCGTGGAGTTAGTGAAAGACGGGTATAGGACAGGATCAATTGAAAAATATCATAATTTTTTATTAAATGATAAAACTATTATCTCGATTGAATCGTATATACACTCATATCAACACAATTCGTCCATAAGCAAACAAGTTACAGGATATGTTTTTAATAATAGTACTATCTTTGTAACCACTTTAGAGTTCCCAACGCTTATCGATTCGGAGTTTATAGTATATGCTTACCTCTATAAGAAAGGTTACTTGATTAGACCATATAGGGCGTTAGGTCCCGCTCCACTACCCAATTTGAAGTATATTATATATTGTATTACGGATGATACGGGATTTACAGGATACGAATTCCAAGATAGATTAGTCATAGAACTAGTTGACCTAGACGTAGTAGCCAACAACCTCAACCTCCCTAAGATCATGTCCATTGTGTTGGGTTCTAAATTACTTAGCGAAAATAAGATGAACGAAGATGAGTTTTACGAAATAAAGAAACAGATGCGTAGCCAAAAACTCTTCGCTGGCCACACGTGGAATGATGCTGAGCATATAGTGCGTCTATATTTTAATGAAAATAAACGTGACCTATCAAATGAGGTCTTGAAGATATCAGAGGCCTATCAACAGGTTTTCAGACCCCGTCGCGTAGTATACGACACAAAAACGTGGCAGCCCGTCCTGCTCTAATTAGTGTTTTTATATTTTAACTGGTGAAGGCGACTTATGGACGAGTATAAAATCGTGGAGCGAGTAAAAGACTGGTATAGAGAAGGAGAGATTGCACGGTATTATCTTTTGCTTAATGGTAACAGGATTAGTTCTATTCCGTCTGCATCGTTCCATGAATCAAACAAACAGGCCCAGATAAGTGAGCGTATAATAGGATTGGTTTATTTGATCGGAATCAATGACGATTCAATAACAACGTTTGAATTTCCAATGTTCGATAATATAATGGACATAGTGGATTTATATATTTATAAAAGAGGCTTTGTTTTACCCGATGAGCCCAACGGATCTTATCCTCTTCCCAACCTGAAATATTATATTTGTGGGGCAAGACATAAAAACAGGCTGGCCGTAGAACTAATTGATCTAGACGTCGTAGGGAACAACCTCAATCTCTTTAAAATCATGTCCTCGGTGTTGGGTGCTAAATTACTTAGCGATGAGATTATTGAAGATGATGACATTGACGAAATAAGGCGACAGGTGCTCATCCAAAAACTCTTTGCTGGCCACACGTTGAATGGTGCTGAGCTTATACTGTCTCGATATTTTTTTGGTAATATACGTGAACTGTCAAAAGAGGTATTCAAGATATCACAGGCTTATCAACAGGTTTTCAGACCCTACCGCATTGTGTATGACATAAAAACGTGGGAACCAGTGGTGATGTAATTAGGATTTTTATATTTTAACCGTTCAAGATGACTTATGGACGAGTATCAAATCGTGGAGTTAGTTAAAGACAGGTATAGGACAGGATCACTTGAAGCAGTTCATAATTTTTTATTAAATGATACAACTATTATCTCTAATGAATCGTATAAACGCTCATATGAACACAATCCGTCCATAAACAAACAGGTTACAGGATATGTTAATAATGATACAACCGAGTTTGTGTCCGAATTAGAGTTCCCAACGCTTACCAAATGGTATATTATATCGGATGCTTACCTCCATAAGTTAGGTTACGTGATTAGAGGATACAGTCCGTTAGGTTCAGCTGCACTGCCCAATTTAAAGTATATTATACATAGTATTACGAGAAATACGGAACATATGGGTATTACGGGATACGAATTCCAAAATAGATTAGTCATAGAACTCGTTGACCTGGACGTCGTAGCCAACAACCTCAACCTCCCTAAGATCATGGTTTCGGTATTGGGTTCTAAATTACTTAGCGAAAATAATATGATTGATAATGAGCTTTACGAAATAAACGAACAGATGCGTAGCCAAAAACTCTTCGCTGGCCACACGTGGGATGCTGCTAAGGTTATAGTGTATCGATATTTTGATAAAAATTATCGTGAACTGTCAAAAGAGGTATTCAAGATATCACAGGCTTATCAACAGGTTTTCAGACCCTACCGCATTGTATACGACACAAAAACGTGGCAACCAGTCGTGTTCTAATTACTGTTTTTATATTTTAACCGTTCAACATGACTTATGGATGAGTATCAAATCGTGGAGTTAGTTAAAGACAGGTATAGGACTGGATTAATTAAAGTAGTTTATAATTTTTTATTAAACGATAGAACTATTATCTCGGACGAATCGTATGAACGCTTATATGATCACAATCCATCCATAAGCAAGCAAGTTATAGGATATGTTAATAATTATATAACTAGGCTTGTAACCCATTTAGAGTTCCCAATGTTTGTCAATAGGAACTTTATATTGGATGCTTACCTCCATAAGAAAGGTTACATGAGTAGAAGATATAGTGTGTTAGGCCCAGCTCCACTACCCAATTTGAAGTATATTATATATTGTGTTACGAGTGATATGCAATATGAATTGCAAAATAGATTAGTAATAGAACTAGCTGATCTAGACGTCGTATCCAACAACCTCAATCTCTCTAATATCGTGTCCTCGGTATTGGGTCCTAAATTACTTAGCAAAAATGAGATTATTGAAGATGATGAGCTTGACGAAATAAGGAAACGGATGGGTAGCCAAAAACTCTTCGCCGACCACACGTGGGATGCTGAGCTTATAGTACTTCGATATTTTGATAGAGATCAACGTGAACTATCAAAAGAGGTCTTCAAGATATCAGAGGCTTATGAACGTGTATTTAGACCCTACCGCGTAGTATACGACACAAAAACGTGGGAACCCGTTCTGGTCTAATAAGTGTTTTATAATTTAACTGTTCAACATGACTTATGGATGAGTATCAAATCGTTGAGCTAGTGAAAGACAGGTATAGGATGGGATCACTTGAGGCATATCATAATTTTTTATTAAATGATATGACTATTATTTCGGAGAAATCGTTTAAACGCTCATATCAACACAATCCGTCCATAAACAAACAAGTTATAGGATATGTTTATAATTATACAACTAGGTTTGTATCCACTTTAGAGTTCCCAATGCTCGATTGGTACATTATATTGGATGCTTACCTCCATAAGATAGGTTACATGATTAGAAGATATAGTCCGTTAGGTCCCGCTCCACTACCCAATTTGAAGTATATTATACATAGCATTGCGAGTGATACGGGATTTTCAGGTATTACGGCATACGAATTCCAAAATAGATTAGTCATAGAACTCGTTGACCTAGACGTCGTAGTCAACAACCTTAATCTCCCTAATATCGTGTCCTCGGTATTGGGTTCTAAATTACTTAGCGAAAATAACATGATTAAATATGATGACCTTGACAAAATAAAGAAGCAGATGTGTAGCCAAAAACTCTTCGCCGACCATACGTGGGATGATGCTGAGTATATAGTGTCTCGATATTTTGATAAAAATGAACGTGACCTATCGAAAGAGGTATTCAAGATATCCGAGGCCTACGAACAGGTTTTCAGACCCTACCGCATTATGTATGACATCAAAACGTGGGAACCCGTCCTGATGTAATTGATGTTTTTATATTTTAACCGTTCAACGTGACTTATGGATGAGTATCAAATCGTGGAGTTAGTGAAAGACAGGTATAGGACGACATCAATTAGAATATATCATAATTTTTTATTAAATGATAAAACTATTATCTCGGACGAATCATACGAACGCTCATATGAACACAATCCGTCCATAAACAAACAGGTTAAAGGGTATGTTTATGATCATAGAACTAACCTCGTATCCACTTTAGAGTTCCCAACGCTCCAATGGAACTTTATATCGTATGCCTACCTCCATAAGATAGGTTATGTGTTTAGAGGATATAGTCCGTTAGGCCCAGCTCCACTACCCAATTTGAAGTATATTATATATTGTGTTACGAGTAGTACGGAAGATACAGGTATTACGGGATATGAATTCAAAGATAGATTAGTAATAGAACTACTTGACCTAGACGTAGTAGCCAACAACCTCAACCTCCCCAAGATCGTATCCTCGGTGTTAGGCCCTAAATTACTTGGTGAAAATAACATGATTGAAAATGATAAGCTTGTCGAAATAGACAAACAGGTGCGTAGCCAAAAACTCTTCGCCGACCACACGTGGGACGACGCTTACGATATAGTGTATCGATATTTTGATGATAATAAACGTAAACTATCAAAAAAGGTCTTCAAGATATCAGTGGCTTATCAACAGGTTTTCAGACCCTACCGCGTAGTATACAACACCAAAACGTGGGAACTAGTCCTGCTCTAATTAGTGTTTTATATTTTAACAGGTCAAGATGACTTATGGACGAGTATCAAATAGTGGAGTTAGTTAAAGACAGGCATAGGGCGGGATCAATTAAAGCAGATTACAATATTTTATTAAATGATACAACTATCATCTCGGACATATCGTATGAACACTTATATCAATACAATCCATACATAAGCAAACGAGTTATAGGATATGTTTATGATTATACAACTATCTTTGTGTCCAATTTAGAGTTCCCAATCCTCCAATGGGACTCTATATCGTCTCCTTACCTCTATAAGAAAGGTTACGTGGTTACAGGAGATAGTTCGTTAGGTCCAGCCCCACTGCCCAATTTGAAGTATATTATATATAGTATTGCGAGTATTACAGGTATTAGGGCACATTACTTCCAAGATAGATTAGTAATAGAACTCGTTGACCTAGACGTCGTAGCCAACAACCTCAACCTCCCTAAGATCGTGTCCTCGGTGTTAGGCCCTAAATTACTTACCAAAAATAATATGATTCAAGATGACGAGGTTCATGAAATAGAGAAACAGATGCGTAGGCAAAAACTGTTCGCTGGCCACACGTGGAAGAACGCTAACCGTATAGTGTATCAATATTATGATGGAAATGATCGTAAACTATCAAAAGAGGTCTTCAAGATATCAGAGTCTTATCAACGGGTTTTCAGACCCTACCGCGTAGTATACAACACCAAAACGTGGGAACAAGTCCTGATGTAATTAGGATTTTTATATTTTAACAGGTCAAGATGACTTATGGACGAGTATCAAATCGTGGAGTTAGTGAAAGATTGGTATAGAGAAGGACACCGTGAATCGGCTTATGTACAGTATTATGTTTTGCTTAACGGTAACAGGATTAGTTTTGTTCCGCCTCCTTCGTTCCATGAATCCAATAAACACGGCCAGATAAGTGATCGTGCAATAGGATCGATCGATCTGTACGAAGTGATACGCAGTAGAATAGAATCGTTTGAATTTCCAATGTTTGATCGTAGCGTGGAAATAGTAGAATTATATGTCTACAAAAGAGGCTATGTTTTAGTTGATCAGACACACGGACGTTATCCTCTTCCCAACCTGAAATATTTTATTCGTGTGGCAGAATATGAAAACAGGCTGGCCATAGAACTCGTTGACCTGGACGTCGTAGCCAACAACCTCAACCTCCCTAAGATCATATCCTCGGTGTTGGGTCCTAAATTACTTAGCGAAAATAACATGATTGGAAATGATAAGCTTGGCGAAATAGACGAACGGATGAGTAGCCAAAAACTCTTCGCTGGCTACACGTGGGATGATGCTAATTTTATAGCGTTTCTATATTTTGGTGGACACGAACGTGAACTATCAAAAGATGTCTTCAAGATATCAGAGGCTTATCAACGTGTATTCAGACCCTATCGCGTAGTATACAACACCAAAACGTGGGAACAAGTCCTGATGTAATAAGTGTTTTTATATTTTAACCGTTCAAGACGACTTATGGACGAGTATCAAATCGTGGAGTTAGTTAAAGACAGGTATAGGGCAGGATCAATTAAAGCAACTTATAATTTTTTATTAAATGATATAACTATTATCTCGGAGAAATCGTATAAACGCTCATATAAACATAATCCATCCATAAGCAAACAAGTTACAGGATATGTTTTTCATCATAGAATTAGGTTTATATCCGATTTAGAGTTCCCAACGCTCCAATGGTACGATATACCGTATGCTTACCTTTATAAGATAGGTTACGTGATTATAGGATACAGTCCGTTCAGTCCAGCTCCACTACCCAATTTGAAGTATATTATATATTGTTTTGTGAGCGATACAGAACATATGAGTAGTATGGAATATGAATTCCAAGATAAATTAGTCATAGAACTAATTGACCTAGACATCGCAGCCAACAACCTTAACCTTCCTAAGATCGTGTCCTCGGTGTTGGGTGCTAGATTATTTGGTGGGCTTTACGAAATAAACAAACAGGTGCGTAGCCAAAAACTCTTTGCTGGCCACACGCTGGCCACACGTGGGATGATGCTGACGGTATAGTGTTTCGATATTTTGATAAAAATGAACGTGAACTATCAAAAGAGGTCTTCAAGATATCAGAGGCTTATGAACGAGTTTTCAGGCCCTACCGCGTAGTATATAATACCAAAATGTGGCAACCAGTGGTGTTCTAATTAGTGTTTTTATATTTTAACCGTTCAAGATGACTTATGGACGAGTATCAAATCGTGGAGTTAGTGAAAGACAGGTATAGGACTGGATCAATTAAAGCACATAATAATTTTTTATTAAATGATATGACTATTATTTCGAGTGAATCGTATAGACGCTCATATGAACACAATCCGTCCATAAGCAAACAAGTTATAGGATATATTTATAATTATACAACTAACCTTGTATCCGAATTAGAGTTCCCAACGCTTATCAATTGGTACATTATACGGCAGGCTTACCTTCATAAGAAAGGTTGCATGATTAGAGGACTACGTTCGTTAGGTCCAGCCCCACTACCCAATTTGAAGTATATTATATATTGCGTTACGAGAAGTATGGAAGAAAAGAGTAGTACGGGATACGAATTCAAAGATAGATTAGTCATAGAATTACTTGACCTAGACGTAGTAGCCAACAACCTCAACCTCCCTAAGATCATATCCTCGGTGTTGGGTCCTAAATTACTTAGCGAAAATAATATGATTGAAGATGACGAGAGTGTCGAAATAGGCAAACAGATGCGTAGCCAAAAACTCTTCGCTGGCCACACGTGGGATGATGCTGACGATATAGTGTTTCGATATTTTGATAAAAATGAACGTGACCTATCAAAAGAGGTCTTGAAGATATCAGAGGTCTATCAACGGGTTTTCAGACCCTACCGCGTAGTATATAACACCAAAACATGGCAGCCCGTCCTGCTCTAATTAGTGTTTTTATATTTTAACTGGTTAAGACGATTTATGGACGAGTATCAAATCATGGAGCGAG
>Ga0208151_100913_pt1 | contig 10450 bp, 10 predicted proteins | sample ECH_Bhost_MetaG_FD_187130 | JGI IMG/M metagenome (GOLD analysis project Ga0208151, IMG submission 187130) | Hot spring microbial mat communities from Yellowstone National Park, Wyoming, USA - ECH_B host_MetaG (SPAdes) (version 2) | ecosystem: Environmental > Aquatic > Thermal springs > Hot... | reverse complement strand
GGCCGAGGAGTGGGGCGTACACCTCCACCACGTCGAAGTATGCTGCTACGAGGTCGTATGCCGTGACCCCGAGCTTCGAGGCCGCCTCCCCCAGGAGGGCGATGTCCTTCGCGGGGAGGATGTCGTATGCCACCTGCACCCGGATATCGTAGCCTATGCGGATGGGGGAGGCGCCCGTATCCCTGCCTCCGCGCTCCCCCCTCACCAAGCCAACCACCCCGCATGGATCTCTGTCAACGGGGCGCGACTCCGTGAACATGGCTCGCGGCCACATGTAACACGGCTTCCGGTCATGTATGATGCGACCAGCATACACAGTTGAAAGGCTCTCGAATTTTAAACCCACCGGGTTAAGGGGGCGGGAGCCCTATCACTCGCACATCACGTGTAAGCCCTATCCCAGCTTCCTCGGCCACTCCTCGGCGCACATCTTCCCGGCGGCAACCAGTGGGTTCAGGCCTGAACCGCGTCGGTTTCGCACGGTTTAAAACCCTTCGGTAGTATATGCCCAGACCGTTATGGCTACACTGAAACCGTGGAAGAATGTGAAAATAGTGCCGGTGAAGGTTGAAGTGGATGAGATCGTGGACCCGTTGTATAAGCGTTTCACGCTGGGCGAGAAGTATGAGATGGACATGCTCAGGGAGTCGCTGGAGATGGGGCAGGTGCTCCCCCTAATAGTGGTGAAGAATAGGGACGGTAAGTACCAGCTCGTGGACGGGTGGCGCAGGCTCAACCTGCTGAGGGAGATGAAGAAGGGGCAGAACCTGAAGCGCCTGGAGGTGAACGCCTACCTGCTCGAAGGCCTGATAGCTGAAACCGGTGAAGCGGAGGATGTATCCGAGGAAGCCGTCCTCATATACTCGATACTTATCAACCAAACTCATAAGGAGTTCGACATGGATGACATGCTCAGCATCGTCAAGCGCCTCATGGAAATGGGTTACCGGAAGTCTGAAATCGCTCGGATCCTGAACCGAAGCAAGTCGTGGGCGAGCGTGATCACGAGATACATCGAGCTCGCGGAGGAGGAGAAAGAGCGGAGACCGACACCGTGGAGTGGCTTGAGGGGGGAGCAGCCGCAGGGGTTGCCTGAGGAGAAAGCGGAGCAGCAGGGTGCCCATCCGGGCGCTGAAACCATGAGTGCTGACGGCGGAGAGGAGGCGACGACCGAAGCCGCCCCGGCTGCTCAGGACGAAATAGAGCGGGTACTCAGGAGTGTCGAGGCGGAGGGAGGCGTCGAGGACGTGGAAGTGGAGGAGGAAGGGAAGACGAGCTCCCTGGTGAACTATGCCCTCTCGGTCTATGTGGATAAGGATGTCAGGGAGGCGCTTGACATCATCAAGAGGAAGGCGGGTGCATACAGTGATTCGGAGGCGGCCAGACTCGCAATCATGAAGTACGCGGAGACGCTAGGCGACGAGGACGCGGAGTAGGCCGCCACCCGCGGTGAGTGAATAACACTCGCGAAGCTGTCAACCTTTTTCTTAACATGCGGTGCCCCCATCGGCGGCACCGCATCGGCCGTGACGTACCCGCGCTTCATATACACGCCGCTTTGCGGGGCATTTAAATCCGCTCCAGCATTATCTTTACATATGTACGCCGACCTCTCCGATGAGAGGGACTGGGAATATGCCTACATCGTGCTGCGGAAGCCGGGCGGCGGCTTCGAGCTCGCCGAGTATGGTGAAGTGGGCGGAGGCCAACCGGTCGACCTGACGTGGGATATTCTCACATGCGTAGGTGAGCGCCTCCTCAGCGGGGGATGGAAGCTCAGCGTCTCCTCCCCAGTCTCCCTCGACCTAGACTCTCTAGTAAAGGGCGCGGCGAGGATGGGTGAGCCGCTCTTCGGCGAGCCATCCGCCCACGGGGTGCTCGGCTCCGTACTGAGAGCCATAAGGAGGGAAACCGAAGTGGGCGCGCTGAACCCCCTATACGGCAAGTACCCTGAGAGCTACGTCGCAGCCACATTCACAAGCCCCGGGCACGCCGGCTGGAGGATCCACATCTTCAGCAACACCGTCTTCCTAGAGCCTCCAGGCGGGCTGGACGAAGCGCGGAAAGCCGAGCAACGCGACCGCCTCATAATGGAGGTCACGGTCGTCCTGAACGCGTGTGCGCCTAGCCTATAACTGTTTTCTATGTATTTGGCTGCTGCGTTTACGTCCAGTGTAGCGTAGGCGTTGGGGTTGTATGGACTGATCAATGTAGTTTCGCCGGGGGGTATGCCTGCCACCATGTATGTACCGCTTTGCTGGTACTGCGGTGGGATATAGTATGTGGGGTTGGTCTCTTCGCTGGTGACCTGCACTTGGAGTGTGGTGTTCGATGTTCATGTGGCCGTCACGTTACCTGTGGCTCCCTGGGGTATGAAGAAGCCGAATAACCATGTGGGGGAGGGTGGGGGATGGGGGCTCATCGGGTGTATATCCAGCCCGCCTCATCCATCTCAACCGAGCTCCTCTCCGCCAGGGTGTAGCTAACTATACCAGAGTCGCTGTATACATTGACCCCGACGAGGCTCGGCTCAACCCTCCTCCCACGGCGCATTGCCTGGAAGAGAAGCCCGAGGGTCGCGTCGACTTTAACCTCCACGCTTGGAGCACCCCTCCCAAGCACCCTGGCGGCCTTCTTCAAGGCCTCGTCGAAGTCGCCGCTCCATTCGACTTCGCTGAGCCTCCTGTAAAGTTGGGCGTCAGCCTCCTTATGCACATCCTCATCGATGAGAAGGAAGCCATGGAAGTCCATGCCCTGGAAGTGGGGAAAACCTTTAAAACACAGGGTGAACCGGTCAGGCGGGCGCCAAGGCTACGGCTGGCTGGAGGAGGCTGGCGGCTTTTCCTCCCTCCCTCCCCCCTCCCCCCGTCTCCGGCGGCAGCAAGGCGCCTTCGAACCAGTTTCACCAATACCAGGATCGTGAACGCGGAGACCGCGGTGGCTGCGGTGAGCAGCGTCGCAAGCTTCCCGGTTAACAAAGAGACGTGGTTATGGAGGCCGCCATGCTGGCGAGGGCGGGGAAGGACTGCGTCGAGACGATGACCGCGATGACTACGAAAAGGAGGACACCGTCGAGGTCGAGCCATGAGCCGTCGTCCCGTCGAACCATGTTCCAACCCGCCCCAACTTAAGCGCAGTGTTTAAAACCTGAGGCTCGTTGGCCGCGCATGTTGATCAGGACGCATATACTGTTCACGGCGGCTTGCCTCGCATCCGTGGCCTACACACTCGGGGCTCCATCCCTCCTCACCCTGTCCTCCGTCCCCATCTCCTTCCTCGCCAACTATATTATTGATGGCTTCGGCCACACGAGGCGGAGGTGGGGGCGGAGGCTCTACGTGTCGAGGACACCCCTCACCCACACCCCCACCCACTCCGCCGTAGCGGGCGCCCTCGCAGCCATACCCGTGGCCGCCGCCATCTACTTCTACTCCTACCCCTCCCTAGCCCCAGCCGCCGTCGCCCTAGGCGCAGTGGCCGGCCTCACACACGTATTCCTCGACGCATTCACTGAGGCTGGGATATTCGTGAAGCGTGGGGGGACGTATAGGAGGGCGGCCATAGCCCACCTCACATACAATAATGCGGCGGCGAACACCTCGATCTCCATCCTCTCACTCCTAGTGGCCGCGGCTGTACTCCTACACACCCTGCAGACACCAGGCTTACAGGGTTTGGTTTTGACACATTGAAAAAAGTGTTTGAAGCACATGGAACAACAATCGAAGCGCTAAACCAGACAGATGCAAAACCGCCCCATCCACCTAGCCAACGCACCCCCTAAAGGGATGCACTGATTTCCAAAGCCTCGCCCCTTCAAGGGGCGGGGAGGAAGTCAGTATGAGGGGTGTCGGAAAACACGTCGACCCCAAGCGTGGCGAGTGTGTGTGTTGGAAAACGCGTCACGTCCCCGCGCCACGACCACCCCCCTCCCATCAATATGGGGAGCCGCCAACCGGGGCGGCGCGGCGTTTAAAAGCGCCCTATGCAGATCGGGTATGTCGGGCTACCCATACGACGGCGGCTACGGCTACCGCGGCGACGATGATGATGAAGAGGATGACTGTAGCCGCGCTCCAGAGGAGCCTTGGCCTTCACCTGAGAAGGCTGAGGACGATGCCCGGCTCAAACCGGACGAGTACGCAATCCTTCAACAACTCCGCACGAAGAAAAAGAGGGTCGAATACTTACTGAGGCGCTACCCCGACACGCGGAACAACGACACCTACCTTGAGTGGCTCTATATGCGCAAATTCCACAGGCTACCTCTCCCCTTCCTGACGATGAGGCAGCTCGCATCGATAAACCTGGAGGGAGTCAGGAGGGCCAGGCAAAAACTCCAGGAGGAGGGCAGATACCTGCCAACCAACCCCGAAGTGATGCGCAGGCGGAGAAAACTGAGGGAAGCCTACAGGAAGGCCATCCACAGCCTCTGACCCCACAATCCACCCATTCATCTTTTAACACCAGAGGCCCCGTCCGTGAGTGAGGGCGGGGTGGTTTACCTACGCATACTGGCGTGCAGCCACAAAACGCGAGTAGTGAACTACCCCGCCCTCCCTCACTCACTGAGGGAAGGGGCATCCCCACCCTGGCGGAGGGGGTCTTCCGCCCCCTTTACCCCCAGAAAGTTGAAGATGAGGTCGCCGAACCCGTTTTCTCCGGGGTAACCGAAAACCGAAGCCTGGGCGCGGAAGCCTGTTTAAAAGTTGATGGGGGATGTGGTCACATGTCCGGAAAGACCACTTTCAAAGATGCGGCGGATAATGTGAGGCAGGTATTCGACGGTCTGCACGCTCTTTTCCCAGGAAGGACGCAGAGGTTAGCGGCGCTGTCTTTGACTGCAGCCCTCTTCAGTGGGAGGGGGAACGTCCTCCTCATGGGGGAGCATGGGGCGGGGAAGACCAAGATGTTCGAGACCCTGGCGGAGTGGATAACCATACCGAAGGCAAAGTTCTCCGGTGTGTACAACTCGGTGACCGAAGTCTACGGGTGGATGAGTGAACTCGCGTCCACCGTGGACCCGAGGAAGCCCGGCGGCCAGCCATACGACGACCCAGCCGGCGCACTCATGTCCAACCTCATCTACGGTGTGCGGAACACGTATACCGAGCTCGGCGACAAACTCAAGGTGACGACGGAGGTGGACCTCCATCTTTTCCCCCAGGCGGCTAAGCTACTTGGGGGAAAGGAGCCGGTGCGGGAGCCCGCCCGCTTCTATTTTAGGCAGGTCACGAAGTCGGAGAGGGCGGAGAACGTGCTCGCCCCTGCCCTGACGTATAAGCCCCTACTCGGGGCGAGGCCTCCGCATGTTGACCCGAACTGTGCGGCTCACGCGGATGTCGTCCTCTTCGATGAGGCGCTGGCGAACCCCATGTTTATGGCTGATGCCCACAAGTTCCTGTTTAACCGGGTGGCGGACACCCAGCTTGGGGAGCTGTTCGCGAGGCCGCTTCTTGTGGGTGTGGCGGCGAATCCGGCCACTGAGGACTACGCAACCAACCCCGACCTGCTGAACTACGCCACCCTTGACCGCTTCTCGTTCTCCGCCTTCCTCCAGGCACCCACCTCATTCGAGGCTGGCCGCGGCTATGCGGCGATGGAAAGACTGAAGAAGTCGCCGAAGAAGCCCGAGATACCGGTTGAAGTGGTCTCCGCGGTTGCGCAGGTGGTTAGAGAGGAGGTCTCCAGGCTCGACCTAGCATTCGAGAAGCTCCTGCTTCAGACCCTGGACTCCTGCTTCTATAACCCCCAGAAAGGTGAGGCCACGCTTCTTTCCCCGGTGAGCCCCTTCATTAACCAGCACGACTGCTCCATGTGTAGATTCAGGGATATGGCACCATGCGCGGTGGCCAACGTCTCACCCACGAGGGTAACGGATGATTTACCGTACGCCATGGTGGTTTCCGCGATGGTTAACGGCCACGAGAGGCCGGAAGTGGGTGACACCGCTACGGCGCTCCTGATAGTGCTTCCAGCGAAGCTCAAGCTTGGGGACGCGTATAGGTATAACCCCTACGGGGCAATAAATGAGGTCATCAGGAGGTATGAGACGGTTATGAGTATAGAGCTTGGGAACCAGGAAAACGTGTTCGTCCTGATGCAGAAGCTTCCACCAGCCAGGGATCTCACCCCTGATCAGGCGGAGAAGGCGATTGCCGATGTGGAGACCATTACCCCCGCGTTCAAGGACCGCCCAGTCGCCCTGATCATGGCCTCCAACTACAAAGCGGAGGCGATGGGCAGGCTTCCAATATCCAAGAGCGCTGAAGTGGCCACCATTTCGAATGTCCTCAGCGAAGTGTCGGAGTTAATGAAGAAGGAGATAGAGAACCTCAAAAAGGGGGCAGCTAAAAAGCAGGCCAACGCCTCTGAAAAGGTGAACCAGAGTGGGAGATCCTGAACTCACAGAGGAGGAGCTCACCCGAATAGCCCGGCGGGTGGATGAGATACATGGGGAGGAGGCCGCGCTCAGGCGGCCAACCCCCCTACCCTTCAGGACGATGCTCACGCTCACTGGCCCACCGGAGACCGACTTCACCTCCAACAAAGTGATGATACCTCTCTCCGAATACCTGGAGGAGGGCGAGGAGGCTGTGCGTTTGAGCCTCCGCCACGAGGTGGGCCACCGCACCGCATACGGCCTCCCCCACAACAAGGTGACCGCGATGACCATCAAACTCCTCGCCTACACATACCTACACAGGGCGCTCACAAAACGCGGTATGACATTCAAGGATGAGGAGGTGGCCAACACGGCGGCCGACCTCGCCAACATACTCGCCGACCTGGTGATCGACTACCAGGCGGAGGCTCTAGACCACCTACCCATCGATGTAGATGCCACCCTCGCCACCTATGATGCGGGGAAGGAGGGTTCTGGCCAGCACTTCTACGCACTCCTCGCCGAGAAGGTCTTCGGTCGCCCACTCCTGAAGGATGGCGGCCTCACCCTCCTCCACGACCTCGACCCCGACCTCGACCACCTGGCAAAGGAGGTTGCGTTCAGTGCGAGAATAATAGCGAGGAAGCAGAGGATCACATACCGAGAAGACTGGGAAAAAATATCCAGAACCCTAGAAAAGATGGCTGACTTAGCCGTCAAGTGGATTACCCTGGAGAGGAGGGTCGTCGAAGAGCGCAGAAAGCAGGCGCAGCAGAAAAGCGGAGGTCAGGGCCAGGGACAAGGCCAAAGCCAGGAACAGGGTCAGGGACAAGGTCATGGGCAAGGGGGAGGAGGCGGTGAAGCTCAAGGAAGCGGGGGTGAAAAGGGACACGGAAACCAGGGCGGCGTGGATAAGTCGGGTGGGAAGACGCCGGGACAGGGGGCCGCGGACTCGAACAGGGGAGGAAGCGGTCTTGGTCAGGGTAACCCGCCAACCGGCGGGGCGCAGGGTGGTGCCACGCAGGACAAGGGAGATGAAGGGCGTGGTGAGTCTGTGGATAACGGGCAAGCCGGGTCTCCTAGCGCAGACCATGAGAAGAGCGGTCGGCAGGGGGGCGGAGACGTGTCCACATCCGCAGGTGGGCGTGAAAGCGGTGGGGGCGGTGGGGTCGTCTCCCAGCCAGCGCCCAGCGGGCAGGGAGGAGGGAAGGGGGTGAATGGAGGCACTGCGGATGGTGAAGTGGGCGCGGGTAACGGGTCACCGGGCACCGGGTTGCAAGCCACTTCAAACGGTTCCACGCGGGCTACGCCCAAAGGAGGGGCTGTACGCGTAGCCGTGGCACCGAGGCCGCCGGGTAAAACGCTGTGGCCAACCGGTGTGACCGGGGAAAGCGGGGCGGGCGACCACTGCGTAGTGAATGTCGCATTCGGCGGCGATACGAAAGACTTGGTCGAGACGCTCTCCCTTCTCCCGAAGGACGCACAAAGGGCGCTGCTCGAAGGAAAAGCGATAGAAGCCCTCTTCTCCGAGACCGTGGGTTCAACACTGGAAAGACAGCTCGCCGAGCTTGTCTTCGGCAGACTTAGCTTAATCCGCTCCGCTTTCTGGCAGTCGGAGCGCGGGTTCACGGTCTCCGACCTCAGTGAGGGGGAGCCCGTCACGGTGCGCATGAGTGTCCCATGGGACTTCCGCTCCCGTAACCTGGACCCCGAGTCCCTGGCGGAGAACCCCTACGATCCGCGCTCGTGGCGGATGGTGGAGGAGAGGCGCGTGGCCTCCACGCGGGGCTCCGACCGCGCATCAGGCTTCCGCCGCGTCATCGTGGTGGTAGATAGCAGCTTCTCGACGTCTGATAAAGTATCCTCGAAAGACAGTGATTTCTACACCGTCCTCGACTACATATGCATGGCCGCCGCCTCTGTGGTGGCGTACGCGAGGAGGGCATCCCTCCCCGTGACGGTCATAGCGTTCGCTGACAAAGCGTCGGAAATCCATAGAGGGGCGAGAACTGGAGCCGGCGAGAACTACTTGGAAATACTCAAGAAACTCTCTGCGATAAAGTATGGCAAAAACACTCACTACGGTGAAGCCCTGAGCCTGCTTGAGACAATGCCAAAGTGGAAGAAGGATAAGTCACTCGTGGTGTTCATCTCCGACGGCGAGCCGACGGATATCCCGCCGAAGGAAGCGGTCACGAGGATAATCGACTTCGCCCGCACCTCTGGCTCCCGCTTCGCCTACGTCCTCGTGGCACCCGCGGGTAAGAGTGTTCCGATCATGAAGGACCCACGCTTCCTGAACAACCCATACGTGGATGTGGCGAAAGTTGAACCCACCCGACTCGGCGAATTCGTGTTCAAGTGGCTCCTACACAGGGGGAGGCAGAGGGCGCCCTCCCTGGCAAAACGTGGAACCGGGTATGCGGAAAACGCCCAGTCGAAAGCCAATTCATATGGGAAAAGCGTCGGCGGGCGGGTTTGAGTCGCATTCCACCCGCATACCGGGTTCAGGCCTGAACCGAAACGACGTGTTTGCGCACTTTGCGTTCTCCCCGTAAATGGTGGGTTCCATGAATCATGGACCCTTTCCCCGTAATCATTGTCTGCTTCCCCAACCCCCATGTGTTGGAGAACTTCCGCGCCTTGGTTTCCGAGGGTTTAAATAGAGTCTCCCTCTTTCAGGCATGTTTAACCCAAGATTTGGGGTGGATTTTGAGCGTATAGAGGTGTTCGACGATGTCGCCGCCCTCAACGCCGCGCTTGCGGCTGGAGCAGTGCTTATAGGGTTCGAGAAGCTTGGCGGCGGATCTGGGGAGCACTTGGTCTTCATAGCCGGCTACCCGAGGCAGAAGCGGGTGGTCGAGGTGCCGGCGAATGGGGGCCAAGCCAAGGCGAATGTGGTTCAAGAGAAGCCGGCGGGGGCTTCGCCGACCCAGTTGCAGGTGGATGAGAGGGCTTCGGAGAAGCAGGTGTCATACATAAAGAACCTCGTCTCCAAGTTTCCGAGCTTTGAGGCGGATGTGGCGGAATACCTTGGGAAGAAGGGGGTTGCCGCCGTGGGTGACCTCACCAGGGATCAGGCGACCGAGCTACTCGACGCCCTCGTCGAAAAGTCGAAGAGTATGCCGAAGCGGGAGGAGGGTGGGAAGATAACGCAGAAGCAGATGAAGCTGATAATGACCCTCGCGAACGAGATACCACAGGGGCAGTTCGTAATAGACGGCTACCTCACGGAGTGCGGGGTGGATACGCTTGGGGACCTCACCCTCTCACAGGCGAGCACCCTGATAGCGCTCCTCAAGTCATCCAAGCTACCAAACGAGCAGGTCGCGCAGTAGGATCAGAGTCCCGTGGCCGAATGAACTTGGGCGGCGGTCCACCCGCATTGAAACCGCGGCCCGAATCCACGCCTGTGGAGACAGCTACCTCGGGCCTGCATGGGAACCCGTACACGCAGATGTCTGTCCATGAGGCAGGGAGCTCCCACCTTCAGGTGGGGGTAGTTCACTATAAAAAGGGAGAACGGCGACCATCTGGTGATAGTCGAGACAAAAGCGGACCCGATGTTCCTCTTCGATGGTCTCGGGAGGTGCTTCGTCTACAGGACGGTCGCCGATTACGTCTACCTGGCGGTCTCGAGGAAAATCGCCGACAGGATAGGCGTGGGATCACTCTTCGAGGAGAGATTTGGCGTCGGCCTCGGTGTGGGCGTCCTCGCCGTGGATCCGGAGACCGGGGAGGTGGAGGAGAGGGTCGAGGTGGGGGAGGTGGATCCGCGCTCGTGGCATGGCGATCTCCGCACACTAATCGGGATGGTCAAATCCACCCTTGGGATCAGGGAGTGAGATGCGAGTTGGCCGTTGAAGGGTTGGGGGCGGCGTGCGAGGCACGCGGTGGGTGAGGAAACATGGCCCTCCGCGCCAAGGATATAGACACTATCTCACTCCAATATCCTGGGAAGATCGCCGAGGAGGAGCTCTATGGCGCGGTCGGGCCGGCCGACCTCAAAGTGGTCAGGGCGTTCGAGGCCACGCCCCCCTTGGTTGATGATGGATGGCGCAATAT
>Ga0208151_100900_pt1 | contig 10565 bp, 7 predicted proteins | sample ECH_Bhost_MetaG_FD_187130 | JGI IMG/M metagenome (GOLD analysis project Ga0208151, IMG submission 187130) | Hot spring microbial mat communities from Yellowstone National Park, Wyoming, USA - ECH_B host_MetaG (SPAdes) (version 2) | ecosystem: Environmental > Aquatic > Thermal springs > Hot... | reverse complement strand
TCCCCCAGCGTAGCTGAGGTGGAAGGGCCCCATTAGGTATATGCCGGATTTAGGCGCCGCGTTGGAGGCCACATAGGCGTCGTTGCAGTAGCGGCGGTCGACTTCGACGGAAAGCGCGTCGAGGGCCTCCTGCGCGCAGAGCTTCTGCGACTTGTCCACGCGCTTCACCACGCCCACCGCGGCGAAGCCCGCCCTCCTCAGCCCCTCCACGGCGGCCATGCGGACATTCAGGAGACGCGTCTTGGCCCAGTGGTCGAAATATATAGGCCCGTCCACCACGGCCAAGCCGCCCCCGCCCCGCTCCGCCACGCGGAGGAGGGCCTCGCTCTCCATGGAGACCCTGACCTCGTCGAAGATATCCTCGTCCGTGCAGTCGCAGCTCTCGTCCAGATACGCCCCGTCGCTCCTCTTGACGATCAGAAAGTCCAGCCTCCCGTCGCGCTCCACCTGCGTCAACACCTCCCGCGGCGCCCTAAGCGCGAGGAACCTCCGGCCCAGCCCGCCCGGGATGAAGTCCACGGCCTTCTCGCCGAGGCCGTACACGGCGACGCCGACCACGTAGGCCGAGAAGTGGGGCCCCGCCAGCTTCCGCGTGGAGCCGTCCACGGCGACCGGGGCAAAACGCCAGGCGCCGCCCTCCACCCTCCTCATCGGCGCGCCCTCCAAGGGCTTGACCGCGTAGGGCCGGGAGTCCTCCGCCTCGCGGAGGGGCAGAGGCTTGAGGGCCCTCTTGGCCGAGGCCAGATAGTCGGCGAGAACCCTAAACCCGTCGACAGCCACGACATACGCTCCGCAGCTATTTATATCTCTAGTATGATACAAAAAGGGCAAAAAACCGCGTATATACTCAACTACGTGAAGATCCGCCTCCTCAGACGGGAGGAGCAACGCGGCCACTACCTGCTCCCGTTCAGGCCGGACAACCCGGCCAGACCCGCCAAGGTGGCCGTCAAGAGAGGCGGCCAGCTCTACATAGGCGAGGCTTGGGTGGATTACGTAGACGGCCAGTGGGCTGTGGAGCTGCCCTACACGGACGAAGAGGTGGAGCTGATATACCTAGAGTAGCGGCTCTATCTATCGGCCCTCGCCAGCTCGGTTCAGCCGTCTATATGGATCAATACTAACATAACTGTCAAGCTATAGCAAGGGCAACTGCAATACGTAGTCGCAATTCGCCTAAGAGCCGGACCGTCTTCTAGCGTTGTACTTGTACTCTATGCCGCGGACCATCTCCAGCGCCCATTCCTTTTGGAATTGGGCGAAGGGCTGGCAGGTCAGCTCCACGCACTTATCGCCGTCTGTGTAGGCGACACAGAGTATATACCGGTCTGGGAACCGCGAGGCGTCTACCTCGTCGGCTGTGAGGGATATAACGGCGTGTTACTTGGCCTCCTCGGCGCCCTCTGCCGCCTCTTTCCATTTCTTCACCAGCATCGACGCGACGTCGGTGAGCCGGACGAGGCCGTGGCCCGCGACGTCAAGCGTATAGAACTCCACGTCGCGTCGTTTCCTCAGCTCCCTCCGGGTCCTCAGCAACAACGGCAGGTAGATAACAGCCTGTGGGTTGGGCACCACGATCCACATACAAAGGTCTCTACGTAGAAAGACTTGCCTGCCAGAACCTTGGGGGGAATCCCTATAATCGCAGTGCCTCCAGTAGATCTGCCAGCTTCTCCGCCAGCTCCGGCTTCACCGTCTGTACGCCGGGCAGTATCCTTACGCCGAGCTCCTCCAGCCGCCTCCTGTCCGGCAGGCGCCACCTGGCCGGGTCGTCGGGTCTCTCCACCACGCTCCCTGCCGCTCTCTCCGCCTTTATGGGGAGGAGGTAGCGCCACTCGCCGGAGGGCCAGTACCTCCCCGAGAACTCCCTCACGTCGAGGAGGCGGCCGTAGAGGACGAGCCCGCCCTCGTTATACCGGTTCTTCGCCACGTAGAGAAACACGCCGACTCCCGCCTTGACGCGGCTATCCACCCGGCTGGCCCCCCACAGGAAGACACCCACGGGGAACTGCCTAGCAAGCTCAGAACGCCTCCCCACGAAGTCCCCCAGGCTATGGAGAAAATTCTCAAGCGACCCCTTGAGAAGGAGATAACTCATGATAAGTTCATATAACCGTAAATAAATTCCTTTTGCCTCGGTCTCCGACAATCTGCCAAATGGGGTGCAAGCGTCCAAATATTTTTATCTCAGTTTATATAGTTCCACATGCAATTGATAGAGAGGGAGATACCGGTAAGGGAGATGAACATCTTCGCCATGCACGAGATGGCGTTTTTGAAACTCCTTCCGGGCTGGCTGAGGGACGAGGTTCTCAAAGTGCTCGGCGTTTCTGGAGATGTTAAGAGGGCCAATTTGCCGAAGCTTCACAACATGCACTACTACCCCGCCAGGGAGCCCTTGGCGGTAGCCCGCATCTTAAACGCTGCGGCGGCTTTGCCGGCCGACGTGTCGGTGCAGGAGCTCTTACACATCGTAGGCATGGAGGAGCTGAAGAGGAGAATTGAGGGCGAAGGGCGGCTCTATGCGCTTTTTGGCGTTGAGCCCGACAGAGGAGCTTTTAGGAGAAAGCTGGGCGGCCGCGCGCCGCTCCTCGTGGATCCCATGGCCGGCGGCGGCTCTATACCACTGGAAGCCAAGAGACTTGGGCTAAGAGTCGTGGCGGGCGACTTGAACCCCGTAGCGTACCTCCTCCTCAGAGCCTCGATAGAGTTCCCTGCCAAATACGGCAGACAGCTCTTCCAACTGGCGCTGGAGGAGGCCAAGAAGCTGCTCGACTACGCGAGGCACGAGCTCGCCAAGTACTACCCGGACGACGCGAAGGGCATTATATTAGTCCGAGGCACGGTGCACTCCTGCGGCGGCGCGGTGCCTCTCGTCAAAAATACAGCTCTCTCCAAGGAAGAAGGCAAGGCGAAATACTACGCCTTTGAGTTCGCAGGCGGCGATGTGAAGGCGAAAATTCAGGACAAGCCCTACGCGCCGCCAGCCGTCTGCCCCCACTGCGGCGCCCCCCTTAGCGAGCAGGTGCTTCAACGCAAGTGGGTGGAAGAACATAGGAAGCTGATAGGCGATCTCCTCGCAGGGAGGCCGGAGGGCGTCGAGGAGAGGATAAAGAGGCTGTACATACCCGTGGCCGTGCAGGTGCGCGGCGGCTACCGCGAGCCGAACGACGTAGACCTCAAGCTCCTCATCGATGCGGCCAAGGACTTAGCGCAGGCGAAGGACGCACTCCTCGTCCTCCCCACGGCCCAAATAGACAGGGACAACGAGGTGTTCAGGCCCATGGTGCAGGCCGGACTGACCCACTGGCACCACCTCTTCAACCCCCGCCAGCTCCTCTCCCTCTATAAGCTCCTTAAATACGTAAGAGAGAGGGCGAAGGAGCTGAAGGAAAAACACGGCGAGCTCGGAGCCGCCGTCGCGCTCTACCTGGCCCTCGGGATAGGCAAGATGGCTAATTACAACAATATAGCCACACAGTGGGACTCAGGTACAGAGTCAATACGCGAGATTACGGGCCAATATGCATTGACGCGTAAACTGGAGCCCGGCTACGACTTCGTGGAGGCGATTCCTCATTCACAGAACCTGCCGTGGGCATTCGAGGCGGATGTGGCTGAGTCCGGCAAGCTCCACCTCACGGGCGGGGGCCTTCTACCGGTTCTGCGGTGGCTGGCGGAGTCGCTGGGAGGCTTGTGGGGCGAGGGCGACGCTATATACCTCTGGGACGCGGCGGAGCTGGACAGGAACTTGCCGCCGAAGAGCGTGGACGTGGTGCACGTGGATCCGCCATACTATGAGCAACACAACTACACCGGCGTCTCCGAGTTCTTCTGGCAGGTGCTGAGGTCGGCGCTGGAGCCCGTCCTGGACATTCTGTTCCCGCCGGAGCGCGTCAAGCTCGGTTGGACGCCGAGAAGCGCCTCTCTGCCTAAGGCACATGAAATAAGGGGGCCGCCCGGCTCCGGGTTCGGCGATAAGATCGAGCGGTTCTTCAGAGCCACTGAGGCTGTCTTGAAGGAGGACGGCCTCTTCATCCTGTGGTACACGTACGGCAAGGTGGAGGGGTGGGAGGAGCTGTTCTTCAGGCTCTACCGCGCCGGCTTCTCGGCGATCAAGGCGTGGCAGGTGTGGACGCAGGCGCCGCAGAGGAGGGTTGCACTTGAATCGTCTGTCTTCAACACGTCCATCGTGGTGGTGGCCGGGCCGGCGCGGAGGGCGCTGATCCAGGGGCCGGACGATCCGCGGTTCCGCGAGGCGGTCTACGGAGAGGCGAGGAAGACGGCGGATATGCTCCTGGAGCGGGGGCTTCTGGGGGAGGCCGCCGTGACTGCCATAGCCAACGGGCTTGCCGCCTCCACGCGGTTCGAGGCGCTGGACGGGACGCAAATAAAGGGCCTCATGTCGGCCGCCATCTCCATCGCCGTGGACGCCTTCCTGGACGCTCTCGCGGAGCGACACGGCGTCCCCAAAGCCAGGTCGGCCTCTTTGGATCCGAGGAGCAAGCTGTATTTATGCATGTTGGTGCTCTCAGATGGGAACCTCAGGGTAAAGTACGATGTTGCAAATAGGTTGGCGCAAGTGCTTGGCGCCCAGCTGGATGGGCTGCTCTTCGGGAAGGGCGAGGCGAGGGAGTTGGCCAGGCCGCGCGACGTGGCTTTTGGGAGGCACAAACTGGCGATCTGCCCAGTGCTTGAGGCCATATATAGAGCCGACGATCTGTGCGCCAAGGGGATGGTGCGCTCGGCGGCAGACGTCTTCAAGGAGCTCAGCCTCGGGGGATTCGGCGAGGAGGAAAAGGCGCTGGCCAAATTCGTCATCTCGGCCGCCGGCGCGAAGCTGGACCTAAAGTGTAGCAACTTGGCATCTTTGCTATGAGCGGCCTGCGCAACTGCTTAAAGAGCAGGTTGGAGGAATACGCCGTAGGGCGTTCGGTGGATGAGCTGGCGCCCTCCCTCAGCTCCCTCGTCCACAGTCTCCTTAAGGGGGATGCGGCGTCTGACTACTCTAACCCGCAATTCTTCATCGAGCTGACGTACCCCACAGACAGCATGAAGGCCGTGCTCTCCTTGGTCTTCGGCGCGATGAGGGCTAGGCGGAGCAGATTCGCCGCGCTGCTCCTCGATGCAGACATGGGAAGCGGCAAGACCCACCTCCTAGCCCTTTTGGTGCACCTCTTCTATTCGCTTAAGAAGTGGACGCACCTCGAACGGGAGCTCAGAACCGACTTGGAGAGGCTTCTGGGCGAGGACATCGCCGTATTGGACGGGCCCACCGCCGTCTTGGCGGTTGATTTGAAGACGGGAAACGCGGCGGAGACGCTAAGGCTTTTCGAGGAGTCGCTGAGGATGGCGGGAGACCACGCGGCGGCGGATTTGATAAAGGGTGCCGGCTACAACCCATCCCATATCGACTACGTAGGCCTCGCCAAGTCGATAAACTCAAAGACGAACGTCGTGGTGCTGGTGGACGAGCTCTTCGGCTTTGCCGCCATGAACTGCAACAGTCCAGAGCACGAAATGGTGCACCTCCTCAGGCTTATATACGAGCTGGTGCAGAGGAGGAGGCCGCTGGCGGACTCGGGCGATTCGGCCGTCGTGTTGCTCGTGGCCAGCGCCCGGAGCGACTACAGAGGATGGAAGCGCATCTCCGAAACGTGTAGAGTCGGCGTCTTCGTTGACCAGTTCGAGAGAGATCTGGAGAGAACCAAGCTGTCGGCCGGATCCAGATGGGTCAGCGCCGACGAGGCCATGCGCATCGCGGCCCGGCGGCTCGACCTATCGCCGAATGACTTCAGCCGCGGTCTCTACGACCTCGCGGAGAAGGTGTTGAGGGAGGATACCCTCTTCCCCGGCGCGCACCACCTCCGCGGCCTGCTTAAAGCCCTTGCGGCCTATGCATTGTCGGCTTGCGAGGCGGGGCACAGCAAGGTCACCGCCGCACACCTGACGGAGACCGCCATATCCGCGCTTCTCGGCACGGACGCCCATAGGTACAAATCCCTCTACGACGTAATTAGGGGCAGAGTCGGCGGCGACCAGGACCTCCTCTACGCGGCTAACGCGGTCTTCACGGGCTCTATGGTCGGCGATGCCGAGAGGTTGGCGGCCGTGGTGGCAGGCGACAGGGGGGTCGTGTCCTCCACGGAGAGGTGGCTCATGGAGGAGCTCTCGCACGTAATGCCCAAGGACAGGTCGGCCCAGGCGGTCAAGAAGTTGGAGACGTTGCCGCACGTCAAGATGGTGAAAAACGGTGAGGTCGTCTATGTAGTGGCGCCGTTCCTTAACATAAGGGCCTTCTTGAGCGAGGCTTTCAACGAAGCTGTGAAGTCGGAGGCGGCGGACGCGGCGCGGCACCGTCTGAAGGAGCTCCTGCACACGACCATGTTGCCGACTTGGAGCAACCTCGTGGTGGTGGAGGATCCCGCTGCATTCGACCCCAAGGAGCTGAGAGATGGGGTATTCAACCTGGTGGTCGTGCTTTCGGGCGATCCCAGGTCGGCGTTGGAGAAGGTCGGAAGGGGCTCCTTAGCCGTCGCGGCGGTCGCTCCGAACTACGACGTGCTCACCCCGGCGCTGGCAAGGGCCGACGCGTTTATGAAAGCCGTGGGGGACGCCAAGAAGTATCTGGAAGATAGGGAGAGCGAACACGTGAAGAAGATGATCCCCGACAGGAAGATATACGAGCGCGTTCTCGAATCCTTCCGGCAGGAGCTGGTGGAAGCCGCAGCGGAGCTGGGCTCCAAGGTCTTCAGCGATCTGATGCAGGCCGTGGCCGACTCGCTGTCCGCCGTGTATTTCAAGTCGCCGGTGGACGGCAACGTGAAGCCGATAGTAGTCAGGCCGGAGGTCGGCAGGAGGGAGCTCGGCAGGGGCGTCGCCTACGAGAGGCTCCTGGAGGCCATACATGTAGAAGAAACCAAGGCGGTGAGAGACGTCGTCAGCGCCTACCTCGATGCCCTTGCGCAACTCACGGATTTCATATACGATGGGAAGGCGGCGGCATCCCTCGGCCGCAGATTCGAGCTGAGAGACCGGGCGGAGCTACCGAAGTCCACGTACATAGCCAGGATCGGCAACCAATACTTCATCTTCTCCAGAGATGCCTACCGGATATTCCTGGAGACGGTGAGGGAAAACGCCGGCAAGCAGGGGTATATGGTGAAGGAGATGGGCGACCTCGTGATAATAGAAGCGCCTATGGAACAACGGCCGCAACAACCGCCTGCCCCCACGATAATCGATGTCGCGCCCAACGTCTCCCCTCCCGCTTCGCCAACGGCGCAGCGCCTCTCGGACTTCGACGCAGTTCTCAGAGCCCTCGTCGAGGGGGCCGAGGTGGAGGTGGTGTTAGATGTCGCAGACCTCGACACGGTGACTACATTCCTCAACGCTGTTAAGGGCCACGTGAAGCGCGTGACCGTCAAATCGGGCGGTTGGACGTACACCTACGGCGGCTAGCCCATCAACAACGCCACGGCTAACTTAGACAGCGCACCTGGACACCTCGGGCCATGGCAGAGCCTGCATCCATCTTGGACGCAGACCACGTCGTATGCATGGTCTGTTGCAATGGAGGCGCGTCTCCTCAGCGCCTCCTCCGCTATCAGTCTCAGCCTCTCCGCGACTGCGCGCTCCATGGCCGAGGCCAGCTCCTCGGCCGGCATGGACGGAAGGCTGTGTACCGCCTTGTCTATCGACGTGAAGAGGGTCAGCTCCTCCAGCTTCTGCGAGGCTTGGATCATGTTCTCGACGCCGAGTCTTTGCTTGAAGCCGTATGTGTCGCCGCGGAGGTTCACGCCTACGTCTACGGCGGGGGGCATGCCGGCGGCGGCAAGCGACCTGTATATGAAGTAGGCCTCGGCCAGCCCCAGCCCGTCCACCAATATGGCGTCCCTTGGGATGCGCCACCCCGGAGGCGACCTGGAAGCCAGCTGAACCAGCTCCCTAAGCTTCTCCGTCAAGCGGTGGTCGGCTTGTACCGGCGCCCCGCCTACGGCGGCTACGGCGAGGAAGAAGTCTCTGTAGCCGAGCCCCCTTTTCGCGGCGTATAGAAACGCCTCAAGCAGATACGCCTTAATCATATTATGCATGGTGAATTGTTATTAAAACCGTTTCGCTGGTCAGACATGAGGAACGCGGTGGTTGTCCTGGAAGGGCGTTGTATATTGGTATACCTCTCCGAGCGGTGGCCGCCCGACCTCCCGCCAGTAGTTAAGGCGTGTCCGCCCGGGCAACGCGCCGCTGATATGTTCAGAGTTCTGGCCAAATATGGAAGGCCCATAGAAGGTGCCCAGGCCCTTGCACTTCCCACCTGGCTTCTGCACGCCCTGGCGGCTTTGGCCATGACGCTGTACGTCCGAGACGTCGATCCCGATTTAGTCGACAAGCTCTTTGAAGAGACACCGGCGTCAATCGTAACGCTTGTAAATGAGTTTGCAAAAAAGAGCCGAAATAAAACTGGCCCAGTGATTGCACCCAAATACTACATCAGATTGGGCAAAATTATATTACTTATTACTGAGGCGTACTTCGACGAGTAGCCGCCTTTACACACCGATTTAAGCTAAAAGTGGGTCAAGAAATCTCTAAAATGTCTCATCTTTTTATAGTAGCTTGAAGTGGGGAGTGTGGATGTGGAGGAGCTTATTCGCGCCGTCTCCCGCGAGGTTGGGGATGAGGTGAGGGGCTTGCGCCGCGGCGTCGTCGTCTTCGTCCCGCCGGGCTCCTCCCGCTTCGAGGTGGTGAGGCGCCTGCGGGAGCTCGTAGACGTAGCCTACGCCTACAGGGAGGAGGCGGGCTTCTCCAAATACCAAGACGTTGGGCAGCTCGCGGAGGCCGTGGCTGAGGCGTTTAGGAGGGCGGGGGATAGGCAGGACTACCGCGTGGCCGTGGTGCCCCGAAGCACCCTGGAGGCCGTCCTGCTTGCCGAGAGGCTTAGGGAGGCAAAGACGGGGGATCTGCAGATGGAGATCATCTACCTGCCTAGATACTACGCCGAGGCGGCGGGGAGGCTGGAGGAGGAGGTGCGGGCCCTCGCCGAGGTGGAACACGGCAGGCTGAGGGCCGCGGCGAGAGGCGAATACCGCGGCATCTCGCCCAAGCCGCTGAGGAGCTGGGATAAGGAGAGGCTGAGAAGACTTCTGGAGGCCAGGAAGACGCTGGAGGGGCTGAGCCCGGGCAGGCTGGGGCTTAAGGACGTGCTTGCGGAGGCCTTCGGAAAGGCCCTCAAGGCGGTGCCGGAAGCCGCCGTGGCCCTCGCCCTAGGCGACCTCCTGGGCTACGCGTTCGGCGGCCTTGCCGCCGAAGGGCTGGGGAGGCTGGCGGAGAAAACCGGCCTGGAGTTCGTAAAGAAGCTGGCCGACTCGGTGCTGGAGATCTGGGGGCGGGACGAGGTTAAGGATAAGGTGGCGGCGGGCATCGCCGAGCTACTGAGGAGGGCGGAGAGGGCGGCTGAGGTTCTGAAAGACGGCGAGGTGGCCGACGTCCTCGAGGCCTTCCTCGACCAGCTGGCGCTGGAGTGGGGGATGAACGCCGAATCCTTCACCGCCTTCGTGGAGAACCTGGCCCGCCTCAAAAGGAGACGCATAGCAGCCGAAGACGACCTGGAGAGGCTCAGGAGGGAGCTCGCGGAGGGGCTTAAGGAGGTCTACAGAGAGCTCGAGGGGAGGCTGAGGCTTCAGGAGGCTGCGGTTGACATGTACCGCGTGCCGGAGCAGCTGGGCGTGTATTTCGGCGACGGCGAGATATACGTGGGGAACGTCTTGGCTAGGAAGCGCGCGGTCTATGTGGAGCACCCCGCCGAGGAGGCGCTGGCAGAAAAGCTAAGCCAGCGCCAGCTGGTGGTGGTGCGCGGCCCCAAGGGAGAGGGGAAGTCGGTGCTAGCGAGGGTGGCCCTGGCTAAGAGGATCGTAGGCGACCGTGCAGTGGTTGTGGAGGTGACGAGGGAGACCGATGAAGTTAGGCTGATGCAGACAATAGACGATATTAGAGGGGCAGGTAGGGAGCCCATCCTCTACTTCGACCCCTCCCAGCCGGGGCACTACCCGCAGAGGCCTTGGGAGGGGGCTCGGCATAGGCCGCGTACCGGCTTGGAGGAGCTCGCCCTCCTGGAGGACGTTGCGCATAACGAGGGAGTGGCAGGCGTGGTGGTGCTTAGCGACGACTTGTACGCGCTTGTGAGAGATAGGCTGGGGGCGCATGTGGTTGTGGAGGTGCGCAGTGACGATGTCCGCTTTCTACAGGCACTGGTGGAGAGCTACAGCGGCTGCCCGGCCGAAGTGGCGGCTGAGGTGGCTAAAGAAGTAGGGAAATACGACGACAACAGAGCTTTGGCGGCGGCGTTGGCGGGAGACTGGCTAAAGAGGGAGGGCTGTCGGCGGGAGGCCGTGGCCGAGGCGTTGAGGAGGGCACAGGGCAGGTCTGTGGACTTCGCTATAGACTACATCTGGTACGCGGTGCTGGGAGGCAGTAGGGTAAGGGCGAACGTCTACGCCCCGCTGATCGTGCTTAGAGGGCTTTATGGGCCTATACCTGTGAAACTCGCTGAGGAGATCTTGATAGAT
>Ga0208151_100898_pt1 | contig 10591 bp, 5 predicted proteins | sample ECH_Bhost_MetaG_FD_187130 | JGI IMG/M metagenome (GOLD analysis project Ga0208151, IMG submission 187130) | Hot spring microbial mat communities from Yellowstone National Park, Wyoming, USA - ECH_B host_MetaG (SPAdes) (version 2) | ecosystem: Environmental > Aquatic > Thermal springs > Hot... | reverse complement strand
TAAGGTTAAGCTCGTGAATGCTGCCCTCTTCGCGGAAAGAGGAAAGACCAAGTTCAAGGTCTCCACCAAAAACCCCAATGCCAACTCTATAAGCCCAACAAAACAAGTAACAGACTTAGGAATCGTCTATGATTACGAAATCGAAGTAGAGACCTTAACGCTACAAGATCTAATAGAAGATTTTAACTTGGACAGAATAAATCTCCTTAAAATGGACTGTGAAGGGTGTGAGTATTATATCTTCAACGATGCCAACCAATCAATCATGGAAAAGATAGAAGAAGTTATCCTTGAGTTTCATGAAGGTCCAAAAGAAATACCAAGTCTATTGTCGAAAAATGGCTTCTCAGTCAGATACACTGGCTCTGGTATTGGAATGCTCTACGCGAAAAAGAATAAATGACCCATTTAATACCATAAAACGTCAATTATATTGTATAAAGCCTACTGTAGAACACGAAATCAAACGCTGCTAATTCGAGCGATCATCATGGCTTTGCTACGAAACTCTATATGGACACTATTTAGACGTTTCACACAAGGCAACCCACTGTAATCCATTCAGAAACATATGTCTCAAAATTATATCCATGTAACTATATCGGAGACTTAAGCAATAGTACATTTACACATCTGTTAGAACCAAATATGTAATATGGTTCGTAAGATAAGAAGTTTAATGCTATATCTGAAGATTACTTACTTCATTCCCCCAAAGCTAGAAGAACATATTGTTCTCTAATAGAGCGACACCGTTCTCTTTGGAATTCATTGAACTCAGTACGCGATTCACTAAAGAGTGCTATCGAAACTGCGATGCGGTCCAGATTAATTAGTGGTGGGGGGTGGTCTTCAAGTGAGGAAAACTGTTAGTCTTGTGTGGGCGGGAATAGTTGGATTGGTGGTGGGTGACTGTTAGTGGGTTTTGAGCCGCGTTGCCCGTCTTGATTGGGGATTGAGCCCCAACCAGTTAAATGTTATCAAACCCACCGGCATGGTGCCCCTCAGTCGGTAGGAAGGGTTTGACACTGGGGTTTTGGCCCTCTAGGATGGGTAATCGGTATAATGCCACCTTCTCTTTCTATTTCTTCTACTCTTCTGTTTCCCACTCCTCCATTGGGGGTGGCTGTGGCTGCGCAGAACGCTGGGTTCCTAAACCGCTCACATAAATATCTGGACACAATCAAAATTGCTGTGTTGAGTAATTAGTTTTAAGGTAGGAAGCTTTTGAAACCAATTCACTGTTTATAATAGAACATATAGGAGATTTGAATCATTTAAAAACAGTAATATAAGTAGCGACAACGGATGACGTCATAGCTTGATTATAACTTCATTTGAAAACAAGGATTCCGATAAAGCTATTTAGCAATGGTATTAGCAGAATTATTTAAGTACACTAGGAGACGGCATTATTCAGCTATTATCTTAGTTCATAAAAATAATATGTTTTTCCAACAAAATACCAGATTTAACTTTTTATACTAACTCTTATATGATTTTTCCCATCTTCTAAATAGACTTTGTTGAACATACTTATGAGCAAGGATCGAAGCCAAACCAACCACAATAAACTTATAATTTGGTTCACGCGACGATAAGAAATCCTTAAACAATGGTTTCTTTAGTAGCCTAATACATATGCTTAGCGTCTGACGTGGGTTAATCTTAGTATCCTTCTGCAATATTCTAAAAATAAGTTGACTTCTAAGGTAGGCCTGATCAAGGTAATACATTAGATTTGCATCACTCACTTGTGTTTTCAACATATCGAGTGTTCTTAGGGCGTCAGGAAGTCTATTGTTGAAGAGTTCTTCAATTGTCTGTTTTTCCTTGTTTAGCGATAACCGATAAAGTGTTAATGGAACGTCTAATAACACAAATTTGTGGTTAAAGCCTATAGAAGAGATCAGTGCAAAGAAGAAAATTGCATAATCGACAGCCACACTATGTCCAACTAATTTCTTTGAAAACTTTTCAAAAAACTCTCTTCTTAAAGAAATGCAACTGTTATTAAAACTTATTCCCATCTTTAAGGCATTATTTAATGTTCTCAGTTCTAGAAGTTGATCACTGGTCCATACATAAGTGGGACCTATGCTTGGGATGAAATCGCTAAAGTTTCTCGTTTCGTTATGAAATGGAATATAATTATGACGTAAGTAAACAACTGTTTTATCTTGAAAGATTTCATTAACTTGCATAAGTTTGCTGGGTAAAAATTGATCATCATCTTCGAGTAAAGAGATGATTTCGCCTCGGGATTCTTCTAATCCCACCCTTATTTTCCCTCCAAGGCTTGTATCATTGATTGTTATATTCTTCAAACCTTTGCTACTGAGCCATTGATCTACTTCACTATCTTCATAGTTTTTAACGACAATTACCTCATATTTATCTCTTTTTAATGTCTGATTGAGGGCTGAAAGAACTGCCTCTTTGATAAAGGGTCTCTTAGTATATGCTGTTATAATAACGCTTAGACGCACATTTAAGGCCCTTTCTTTTAGTGAGTTAAAAGTGCAGCGTAAATATTTTGATAGTGTCCAGATAAGCCTTCGCGTATATCACCTATACTCTGTGTACCAACGCATGAATAGTTCTAGGAAGTCTACTAGGGGTGTGAGGGATGTTTTCTTGGGGTCGATGTTGTTGTAGAACACCCTTGTACGATCCTTGGGGTAGCCCTGAATCGCTCTACCAGCCAAGCTTCGTAGCCTAAAGGTTTGGTGAACGTAACCTTGGAAGCCCATCGTCGCGAATCATAGCGTCACGGTATGACGGGGCACGGTCTGGAGGGATAACCGGATCATCAACTAGGAGGCACCCTTCTCTTGAGCTTCCATAGGAACTTGAGGGCTTTACGCGTGGTTCGTGTGAGTGAGATACCGGACAGCCAGATTGACTGCTTGGTATACGCGTCCACATATGGCCACCCACACATAGACTGGTCTACCGCTACGCTCCACTATGCTCTCATCAACGGTGATGATTGAGTGTTCACGTGGCTGTGAGTCAAAGTTGAGCTTCTCTTCCAGAAACCTTCCACGTCTATTACTTTACACTCAACTTCAAGACTGGATGGCTCTGAAAGTATCTTGAAGAACTTCGAGATCTTCCCTCGACTGAAGAGGCTTAAGCCAAACGCGTTGAGTAGCACGGCGACCACCTTGAGCTCAGAAGAACCTCTTCTTATTCCTCTTAAAAACATTTAAATCCCTGAAGAGTGTAAAGATACCCGTTGTGGGCTCCATGGTGGTTCACCAATTCAGCTCCGTGGTGCCCACCACTTAAGTCTTATCCGGACAGGATCGTTGCATAGATAGTGTCCAGATACCTATGTGAGCGGTTTATAAACCCAGCGCGAGCCGCAACCACCTCCCCCCACCGCCCACCCAACACACGCGTGGCGCCACCCCAAGTAAGGAGGAGGGAAAAGAGTGAAGGGTACCAATTACCCCAATACGAGGCCAAAACTCCAACAACTGTCAAACTCCTCCCACATACACCGTGCTTGATGAGCCAAGCCGCACTTAAGAGCACGGAACGGGGCACATTCATCCCCCAATCCAGACGCACAGCGCGGCCCAAAACGCATTAACCATGATACGCCCCCCGCTCCCGCAACACCCACAGGGTGGATTATGCGAAGCATCCTCGACGACGCCAGCGGCCGTCACACCGGCCACAACAGCGCTACCACCCCTTCCTTCGCCCTGATCCTCTGGTAGAATTTGGCCACACCACCACCCTTCACACAGGCTCACACCAACTAACGGGCTGGATGTTCGACTAAGTGACCCAATTCATTCAGAATCCACCCTCTGCCATTCGGGGGAGGTAGCCGCTGCTCTGCTTTGTGATCGAACCATGATACGTCCCCCCATCACCGGGAGGTGTGTGTCGTGGGGGCTACGCTAGCCCCATCGGCGTAGGACACCACAGAGGTGGTCGGAGCGAGGCTGGGAACCTATCCAAATCTCCTGTCTCGCTCGCTATGAGTAGCGCGGAGTAGTATGAGATGCCCGGTATACTCATGAACAGCTTTCCGCGCTCATCACCCTCAGCAGTCGGTGCTCTCTATAATCTCCAATGCAGACACTTTTTATCTCCCTGTTCAGGCCTCAATCACGTTGAGGCACCCGTTTATCCTTCTGGTAGTCGCCCAGAGACCTCAGCCTCCCCGTGTACTCCGCGGTGAACGATAGTACTCAATTCTGACGTTGTGGATGAGTAGGATTACGTGTACTCTGTTCTTTACCTTGAACCTCAACCACCCAAGGCTCGTCCCTCTTGTACTTACAATCTCCCTGAGCTCCAACAGCTCCCCCCTCATGAGGGTATACTGTTTGGTAGCTGAGTGATATATATCCGCCCCGCTTGCAGGAGGTGTGCGAGTGCGGTTGTAGGCGTCTATCTTATCCGTTTTGATTTTGGCTGAGACCTTGGCCTTGGTCTTATGTGTGTGGGTTGGAGAGCACCACGGCGCTGTGCCTCTCTGGCTGATAGGATTCTATAGGCCCAGCCCCTGGTTACGAGCTCTCTATGACTATGTTTGAGCCCGCTTGCCTGGTGGGGTGTGACTCTGAGAGGGCTTTGAGCCTCTCAGGCTCACACCTCTGCATCTCCTCCCCGAGCAGGTTTCCGTTCCCCCTCATCCATCACGGGCACATTCAGAGTGGACTTGCGCGTGGTGTAGGTCTGCTCCAACGTACATGTGGCATGAGTCAACGTGTCTCCTACTAATATTCCTATTCCCGCTCACATAAGACCTGTTTGTAGTGTGTTCCAACGGTTGGGTTTCCAACCCGTAGTGTAACCAATGTCTTTTAATACTTATGTTGAGTCTGAAAAATACGGAGTTTTGGTAAGGTTATAAACATCTGGTGATAAAGAGCTGAGCTCGGCCATGGCAGTGTGCTTAACTGGTGGTTAAACGAATCAGTTTTTTGAGTTCGATAAATCGACTGCAAATAAAATAAATTCAGGTAAAGCAGATTTTGTGGGGCATTAGTAATTATTGTCATAAAATTTCTCCCACCTCTTCAAAAGCATTTTCTTCACATAGCTTCTTATAGTAAGCGAAGTCAGCCCAGCCAAGATAAACTTGTAATTGGGTTCGCTTGATGAAAGATGATCTATAAACATGGGTTTTTTTAATAATTTTAGGCACGTTTCTAACGTGGCCAATTGAGTGCCTCTGGTATCTTCTCTAAGAATGTTTAGGATTAGCTTGCTTCTGTGATATGTATAATCTAAATAACTCTTTAGCTCAGTACTACTTAATTGTTCTATGAGCATTTTCAGTGTTTTTAGTCCTTCAATAAGTCTACTCAAGTAAAGGTCTTCAACATTTCTTTTCTCCTTTAGAGGGGAAATTCTGTATCTGGTCAGTTGACCAGTCGATAGTGCTAGTCCGTAGTTTCGCTGCAATGATGCGTCTAGTGTTAGAAAAAAGATTGCATAGTCAACGCTCACCGTGTATCCAGTTAGTTTTTGAGAAAAACTCTCTAAAAGCTCTCTTCGTAGTGAAATGCAGCTGTTATTAAAGGAGATTCCCATCTTTAATGCTTGATTTAACGTCTTAAGATTTAGAAGATTGTCTGCTTTCCATGCTAACAGCATTATACCTTCTTGAGACACGTTGTTTGTGATTTCCATATTATCATAAAAGAAAGAGTAATTGTTGTGAAAATAACCGATAGACTTGTTCTGAAAGACTTTTTGAACTTGCTCGAGTTTGGAAGGATAAAACTGATCATCGTCCTCGAGTAGTGAGAGCACGTCACCAGATGACTCCTGCACTCCTATCCTTATTTTCCCTCCTAGACTCGTATCGCTGACCGTTATATTTTTTAAACCCTTACTATTAAGCCATTGATCTATTTCCCTATCCTCATAATTCTTTACAAAGATTATTTCATATCTGTCTTTCTTTAAAGTCTGATTGAGGACTGAAAGAATTGCCTCTTTGATAAAAGGTCTCTTAGTATACCCTGTTATAATAACGCTTAACCGCACATTTAGAGCCCTTTCTTTTAGTAAGTTAAAAGTGCAACGTAAAAATTCTCTTCATATCACTCATCGGTAATGAATAATAGCTATAACATTAGAAATTGACAGAGCTACAAAATTAAAACCATCACAATTGAAACAGTTTGTCTGATTGACAAATCCACATTAGGCCTCGAAACATAGCAAAAATAAAATAACTCTTGAGTGATTCTGCTGAAGGTTGTGAAAAGTTGCTTATAGTTATCGTGACTCACAATCCTGATATAGCCTTTATGAAGAAAAATATTGGTAAGATCCGGGCAGATCTACGTTTAAGGTTGATGATAATTGATAATCATCCACGAAAAGATGTTACTGAGCTTAGAAATTATATGGATCACTTCATATGCTTCGCTAAGAACTATGGATTGGGACGGGCGTATAACTACGCTTTTAAGTTTGCTAAAACGAATTCCGAAGATTACGTGCTCTTTTTGGACCAGGATGCTAGCATTCTCGACAATTTCGACCCAATATCGGTGGTCGAGCAAGCTTCTAGAGTTTTAGAAAGACCAGTAATAGTTGGCATTAATCCTATAACAGCTGCGGTTAACGGGGATACGTCGTACGCAAACTTTTACTTGGTGAAATCTTTGATGAATTCTGGAATGATTGTTCGCGTTGACTATGGACTTGAGAATCCCTTTCTAGAAGAATTATTCCTTGATTCATTGGATGCTGAGTATTGTTTTCGAGCGTGGAAAGATCGACACTCCATTTTGGTTTACAAGGAGCCTATGATTACGCATAAGCCGGGTGAAGGATATTGGATGCCAAGGGGTGTGACGGGTGGATTAATAATAGTGTTAAAATCCTTAATGAAAACAGAATATGTTCTTACTGGTAAGGTTAATGCTGAACAGGTCAGGATTGGTTGGCCTTTTGAGCTGAAATATTCGAACTCTTTGAGGTATTACTTAATGCTGAGAAATAACCTCTTCTTAGCGGTGAGAAGGATGGTTCCTCTGGGTACTTTGCGTTTTTTGGCTGTGCAATGCTTGCTTCTTATAAATTTGAAGGGAGTAATGTGTGGTGGTGGACTAGTCTTGAGAGCCATAGCCAAGGGCTTAACGGGTAGGCTCACTGAAGATAATCAGGAGCTCCTATGAAACATAATGATAAGTAAATACAGTTTTTTATCTAGTCTTCTTGTTCCATGTCTACAAACCCTGAGCATTAGTATATTTGGAGATTCTCAAGCGTCTCGTTTTTAAGATGATGATCGTGAATGTCAAAAGTATGAGTACAAATATGTCGATCCCCTCGCTGTAATAGTAAAGATAGCCTATGGTGTCCATAGGTGGTTTAAGGTTGAAGTTCATCGTGTAGTTTCCTTCTCGGGTTACATTAAATAATATTAATGTGGCGCTCCCATAGTTAGCTGGTAAGATCGCAAGAGGAAATAATGTGATGTTCTCACCCTTTAGATTTACGTTTTTGTAATTTCCGAGACTGTTATAGGGATATCTAACGATGATGGGTAGAATGCTTTTGGTCACTCCTTTTATTATGCATTCAAATTGTTCTGGTGATATCCCTTTTATTTGGATTATTTTTGCGGGTTGCCCGATGGGATAGGGGTAGTAGAGTGTTGTGTTGTCAGTTGTGGTGTCTAAGAATTCTTGGACTTGTGGGTTGGGGTAAATCACGGCTGTATTCTCCCATTCATTTTTTAGGCTCAGCACCCTATAAATCGTGGATAGTGCAGTAGCATTGCTTATTGGGTTTTCTGCTTGCGATGAAAGCACTATTTGCTTTGGGACATAGCAGAGTGTGGCATTCGAGTAGTAATAAAGTGTGAACCCTCCGTAGTTGAGCAGAATGGACTGTGAACTAGATGCTATGGTTGTGTTTAGCTGTTCTAGATCTTCATTGGTCAGCGTGGGAATCTGTGCTGCGAGCCCCCCATATGTCAGTGTTCTTTGAACGCTCGTGTTTGTATAGATAACGTAGTTTATTCCTAGGAGTTTTAGGGCGTTTGCGTAAAGTGTTGGGTTTGACATGTTGGCTTGGTACAGCGTTGTGAAAGCTACTAGTGGTGGGTATCCCTGATAGTAGCCGAATGTGTCGCCTTTGATTAATGTGTCCCAGAACCCGGCGCCCACATATTGTCCGTCCCCGTATGCGCTCCAGTTATACCAGAGGTAGAGGAAGCTTGATGGGGCTATCATAACTCTTGGGTTGAATATATGTGACGAGCCAATGATAGTTGATGTTTCGTAGACGGGTTGGGGAAGGGAGAATCCGCCACCGCTTTTGGTGCTGACAGGGTAGGCGTTCAGGGCAAGTGAGAAAACCAGCAGAGTAATTATTAGTGTTGTAATAATTTTCCTTGACTTTTTTTCTAATAGAATTTTTGTGGCTGCGTAGGCGACTAGTAGTGTTGCGCTTATCGATAGTGGGTATGGGAAGACTGCTTCAGGTATGTTTAGTGACCAGAGTATCTCGATGCGTGATACGAAGTTTATGTAGTATGGTAGGATGTAGGGTGCAGAAAACCATGCTGTGGTTAGAAGGAATGTGAAGTAGAAAAACATGGGTTCTCTTTTTGGTTTACTGAGTAGCAGGGGTGTGAACACTAGGAGTGTTATGGTTGAGCCTAGAATTGTGATGAGGTGCGAGTTATAATAGGGTGCGGTTCCCAGATATTTGTAGATTGAGGGAGGCAGTGTTGTTATGTTTGAGGTGTAGGTTAATGTGAGTGTCTTGACGAGGTCTCCTTGGTACCCTCTGACGTAGTAGTGTCCGAGTGCTAACTGTATGTTTTTGGAGGTTAGCGCACTTGCGAATGCGGGGGCTGTGACTTTGATGAGACCAAAGATATAGGGGTATGCAATTATAGCTAGAATTGCTACGAGCTGTCCGAGTCTTAGGATTTTTATCTTGGTTGGTTGTCCCCTGAGAAAGAGGGCGAGAAACACCGCAAATAAGGCTAGCAGGAAGGCGAGTGGAATGTTGACTATTATGAAGTAGGTGTTCGCGATAAATATGTAGTATAGTAGTATTGCCATAAGACCGTAGGCGAATGCCTTTATCGCTGACTTTTCTTTGAAGTCCAAGTAGAGTAGGTATAGTATCCATGGGAAGACTCCGAATATTGGTACCATTGAAGAATTGATGCCCATGACCTGGCCTATCCCTTGGTTGGTGTTGTAGAAGAGTAGGGTAGCGAGGCCCGCGGTTGCCGTTTTTTTGATGTCTTGGTTGTTCAGGTCGTAGTAGTTGTGAATTAAGCTGAGCAGCCCGAAGTTGCCGAGTGTAAAGTAGAAGATATATGAGGCTATCTCCCCATATTTTTGGGTGGCGAACATAAATGGGTTTGCATATATGTTGAATATGATAAAGGAAACGAATGAAGAAGGTATGCTCGCGACTTGGCCGCCTTTGGCGTTTAAAAAGAATGGTTGGAAGTTATAGAGGGCAGCTGGGGAAAGCGGGGTAACATCGTCTCCAGAAGTGTAGTATGTGTGTCCACGAAAAAAAACAGCCACAATGAAAATTCCCATTGATAATGATAGGATAAAGCAGGTAATGTATGCTTTCGAATTCTGATTCATCCATGTCGTAGCCTTAAATTGGTTATTTAAGAGTAACACCGGAAAGGTCCGCGTCCTGTTGGTTTCTAAATCTATTAGGTTACATCAATAGGATGCTCAAGGTGGTATGATTATGCTAAGCGGAACTATGATTAAGCTGTGACCTGGAAGTGATCGATCTACCTGCCGAGGAGCACTTGACCTCTTTTCTCTTCTATCTGACGTTTAATAATTATTGTAACTTCTAATCCGGATCATTTAATGGCATTTCATAATCGTCGATTAGAGACTTGTACTATTTTTACTCCTCTTCTGTGCTATGTAAATAGTTTGCTTTAGGTTATGGAACGGCTAGATAGGGCTTTATCCGCCACGTGTATGGCCACCCATGTTGATGTAGAATTTTGCATCTGGCCTAAACAGATGGATGGCTCTTTGCTCCTTAACCGGAGAATGTATGACTGTGCACTGGTTCAGCTTACCTTGTCCCTGATATCACCCGACTATGTATTTAAGTATTGAACATGCACTAAGAGAAAACTTGGGGGTTTTTTGTCTACGCGTTTTATCCACTGTTTTTTGGTGTTCATTTTGAATATTGGTGGATCATTTTTATCATTATTGAATACTTTTCTGCCATTGTTTTCCAGTCGAAGTGTTCTTTCGCTGTTTCTCTTATCATGATTTTTCGTTGATTGTACTCGTTCGTTGACTTCTTCCATTGTTTGTATTTGTTGAGTATGTTCTTGGCTATTTCGGCTGGGTGCCAGCTTGTTATGTTCCCGAAGGCTTTGCAGTATCCTAAGATGTGTTTTGGTCCGCTTGTAGGTGTCGAAAGTATTGGAAGACCTGATGCTAATCCTTCGAGTAGTGCAAGTCCGAAGGGTTCAAGGTTTGATGTGCTGAGTATCAAGTTTGAGTTTTCGAGTGCTCTTATCTTTTGTTCTTCGGTTATGTAGCCCAAGTATTGGTAGTTTCTTGTTGGTATTGTGGTCACCAAG
>Ga0208151_100897_pt1 | contig 10594 bp, 11 predicted proteins | sample ECH_Bhost_MetaG_FD_187130 | JGI IMG/M metagenome (GOLD analysis project Ga0208151, IMG submission 187130) | Hot spring microbial mat communities from Yellowstone National Park, Wyoming, USA - ECH_B host_MetaG (SPAdes) (version 2) | ecosystem: Environmental > Aquatic > Thermal springs > Hot... | reverse complement strand
TAGTATCAAGCATTGTAACGGGCAAGGAGTACAAAGTTAGCCTTTCCTTCCCATCTTTTCCAACAACGCTTATTGTAGCAAATGTATGAAATGTGTCTGTCCCGCTCTTATATTTGCTCCTCGTCACGTACATGTCTAACTTTCCATAATATGGCTCTTCAGTGAAGTCAATTGCCATCTTCATCCCATCTTTGGCATGACCAGTTAATATGATCCTGTTAGCTGAATTTAAAGCATCAACTGCATGGCTTAAATTCAAGCTTTCAAGTCTTCGTAGCAGTGTATCTGGTGAAGGGAAACCGTGCATGTATTTCAAAGATTCTGCAGATGCATTATTTATTGAGATGTAGATCAAGGGCTTTATCATATCCTTATGCTTTGAATTCCTTGCAACATTTATCCCAAGGTTATCTTTCAGAGCTTTAGAGCAGAGTTTATTTATATAATTTCCTTACCAATTTCCTGTTGGGCCCCATTTGTTATACGCTAAACCGTTAAAACCGATGAGGCCCCTAATAAATTTCCTCAGAAGAGTGAAGCATTATACTTGCGGGAGTACTGTTTTTGTAGATAAGAATATATCCTAATGGGTTGTGGAAGTCCTCCCCCAGGTAGTCGTCAGTTACTAGTGAAATAGGACAATATGAATATGAGAGAAGATCATGTGTTTCGTTTTGGAAGGTCTGAATGCTCGCGAGCGCGGAACCGGAACCTGGAATACAGTATAGCTGCGACCGCCAGCACAAAAGCTATATAGGCTATAACGTTGAGGTAAATCTCATAATCGGGATACCATAGCACATCGAGCGATAGAGTGGTGACGTTACCACTGCCCGTGGCTCCGCCGATAGGCACGGCGAATCCCTCGGCACCCCCTAACGCGGGCAGGGGCCTGATCAGCTGGCCTTTCACGCTGATGTAGGAGTTATCAGCAATACCCCACGGGCCATATCCGGGGATGATGAAGTACAGCCACTTGGCGCCGCCGTTGCCGGCCCCCTTGACGCTCACGTTCAAATTATCTATGAGATATCCCCAGTACGACCCCACGGTCCTGTAGCTCACCGATACGTTGGAGGGCCGCTCGCTTGAGGGGTTGATGATGAGGACGCCGCTGATCGGTTGGATGTGCGTTAATCTATCCGGCGCGACCTCCGTGCCGTTTGCTAGCAGAATCGTGCAATTACTATAATAGCCGGCTCCCTCGACCTCACGTATCACCGATCCCGCGGGCGCCCCGCTCAGAACCAGGAAGATCGTATGCTGCTTCAATATCGCGTCGCTGCTGCGTGCGGCTGCGCTCCAAGCGCCCGCGGGAACGACATCTATCGCCTGCAGGGCAAGGAAGCCGTCAGCCTTTATCGTGACGGGCAGATTGCCCGCGGGCAACTGCGCGTATCCGAGGTCCACCCAGATGAAACCGTTGACGCTCGTCGCCGGCGCTCTCACGATGAAGGATTGGTTGCCCAGCGCCAGGGTGAAGTTGGATCCCGGGTTCTCCTGTGCCCTGATCATCAGGTGATACTCTCCCCCCTCGAGTTGTGGTATCACGTAGTGGTAAGTCCTGGAACCGCCGTAGTTGATGATTATCCCATCACTGACGGTATAAGTCCCCTGCCACAGATCCGGGCCGCCGAGGGCGAAGTGCGTCCAACCATACCCTCCCGCGTCCGCTACGTTGCCGCCTCCCCACCCGGGGTTCTCCGTGATGTTGGAGTACGGGAAATAGAGGTACCGGTACCCCGAATTGACTACGTCGAGCTCGTACCTGAGCTGCGTCAGGTTGTACGTGAGAATGTCGTAGTCGCCGGAGAGGTTGAGGAATGGGTACGTGTCGATGAGGAACGGCACCGGGGCGTCGCCATTTCCATATATCAATCCCTGGTACTTGAGGAAATCCGAGTAGGTCGCGAGGCCGCCGGAGACCAGCAGGGCCATCGTCGACGCGTGCACGGGGCCGTCGTACAGCGCGTTCTCGAGGACAGTCGCGTTGTCGCCACGGTAGACCGGGCTGAAGTACCCGCTCCCCTCGAGCTTTTCGGCGATGCCAAGCGATGGACCATAAAATATGAAATATCTCACGCCCATCAGCGCGGAGATCTCCGCCAGCTGGCCGTACTCCCCCTGGCCGAGGAGCGAGTAGCGATAATTGCCCACGAGAAAGTTGAAGAGCATTGTGGATAGGGGGCCGTCGGAGCTCAGGGGGAAGGAGTAGGAGCTGGGGGCTATGTTGCCCGACGCGCCCAAGGCCGGCGGAAAGGGGAACCAGAGGACGTCCCCTTCAGGGTGGCCCTGAAGGAACCTCGAGAGCCCCTCGAAGGAGTTGATGACTCCCAGGTCGCCCGCCTGCACCACGAAGCCCACGCCTCCCCGGGGGGAGGCCGAGTAAACGTACGATGGGAAGGCCATCAGGACCGCGGATGATGCGGCGAGCGCCACCATTGCGACGGCCAGAACCTTCAGGCGAAGGCCTCTCCGCGGGGCTGCGCGGACTGAGGGCGCGCGATCGAGCAACATGAGCAGCAGGTAGGAGGGCAGCAAAGAATACACCATGGTTACAATGTAGTTATAAGTATATGGTTCTCTGAATATATGGATAAATATGTTGGATGGAAGGAATCTCGACAACCATTCGATAGCCATGGTCCCGTTGAAGTTCGCGTAAATGCCGAAGACCACCACTAGGGCAGAGAGCAGCACCAGGGGGAACGATGAGTTGTGGCCACTGGCGCTGGCCGCGAGGTACGAGAGGGCCGAGAGGGCAGCGAGCGCGAGGCCCCCGGCGACCGAGGCGGCCACCAGCCAGTGCGGGGCGCCGAGCGTCTCGAAAACCAGCTGCCGATTGAACCAGGGATTATTCGCGAACATCCAGATGGGGCTCGAGGAACCTGTCCAAAAACCGGATATAGGGTTTACAGGCCCGGAGTAAGCGTAAATGAACGCGCCCAAATAGTGCTGCAGGAAGAGGTACATGAATGACGGCAGTATTATTAGCGAGGACCACAGCACCCCGGCTATCGCCATTAAGAGCGATTTAGGCAAGCTGATCCTCCTCATGGAGCGCGTCAGGAGTATCTGGAGGAGGATTGCGGCGGAGCCGAAGCTCAGGATGTGGGCGGAGTCCTCCACCAGCGCAAATGAGAACAGTATGGAGAAGGACGCTAGAAAACCCAGTTGGTTAGTGCGGTCCCTTGATGTCAGCGCTAGGTGCAGGGATAGGAGGGCTAGTGGGAAGATTGCATAGGCCTCCAGCTCCGTGGACCAGAAGAGGTCCTCCACCACAAAGAACGAGTTGCTAATGTATATCAGCCCCGAGAGGAAGGACGCAACTGCTAGCGCGAGGCCCCTGGCCACGCCGAGGTCCGCGAACAGCCTCCTGGAGTATAGCGCGAACGAGAACCCGGCCACTGTGAGTGCGAATATGTAGAACGCCAAATCGACCGTCACCGTGGATGGCCTGAATGGAGCCAAGAAGAGGTAAAGGACGTTGTAGAAGTCGAAGTACCATCTTTCCAGTAGCTGTGGCGCCACGAGCCCGAACACGGGGTGCAATAGAAGGAGCTGAGACGCGAACCCCGGCGAAAAAAACTTCAGGTATGGTAGAAGGGAGCGCAGCTGCACTATGGAGACTGCAAGGTAGGAGAGGAATAGAAGCGCGTGCAAACTAAAGTTGCGCCATTTCAAAGGCATGCACCCAGTTACTTTGTATCGTCTCTTTGTTAAACATTTCCTCCGCGAGCTTCCGGTTCCTCTCTCCGCACGCCCTGGCCAGGTCCGGGTCGTCCAGCAGGCGCGCGAGGATCCCCGCCAGGGCCCCGTGATCCCCCTGCGGGAAAACGCACCTCTCATCGCGCACCGCGTAGGGGAGGTTGCCGCTGTCCGAGACCACAGTGGCCGCGCCAGAGGCCATGGCCTCGAGGGCCGCCAGGCCGAAGACCTCCGTCCACATCTTGAGGCCGTATTTATAGACGTCCTCCGAGGGCATAACGAAGATGGAAGCTCTTCTGTAGAGTTGAACCAGTTCCGTCTCGGGGAGGAAATCGTAATGTTCGAACCTGAAGTCAGCGCTTGCCAGAAGGTCAGAGAGCTGGCCGCTGCCCACGAACGCGGCGGTGAACTTGCGGCCGTGGGTACGCGAGAGGGCGTTCAGCGCCCTGACCAGCGTGTGGAAACCCTTCCTGCGGTCCAGGTTTCTCACAAATAGTATCATCCCCTCTTCGCGGTCCGCGCTTGGCCTGAACTCCTCCACATCGACAGCATTCGCGTAGAGGCACACGCGCTCCCTGATCCCGGCGCTGAGCAGGTACTCGTCCGAGCGGACCGTCGCCGACCCGAAGGAGCGGGCCCTTCCGGCGACCACCCTCCTGTAGTAGGGGTAGGGAGGAATGTGAAGCACGGACAGGGATGGGTCGGACTCCGTGAGGACGATGAGGGGTTTCCCGAGCCTTTCTGCGAGACCGGAGATCTGCGCTGAGTACCTGGTGTGCAGCTCCACCGTGACGATGGCGTCGAAGCCGTCGAGGTATCCGGCGTCCAGCTTGAACTTTAAGAGGGAGTTGACGGTGTAGCTGCCGCCGATAATCCTGATAGGGTCCAGTGGCGGCAGGCTGACGTGCGGGGCGAGCCTCACTTTGGGGTAGAGATGGACATTCCTCATCCCGATGGAGTTCGCCACCTCGCGGGGGAAGACTGGATAGTGCAGCACGACCTCACCGGCAGGTATTAGGCTAGCGGCATAGATCGTGCTCTGATAGAATCCCGGCACAAATAACGCGACCCTGGTCACGTACGAGGTCATTCTGTGTCTCACCTCGGAGATACTCTAGCAACCTGGACGCGACGACCGTTGGCTCCATCTCGTCCTGTATCCTGCCCCTGACGGCCTCGACCTCCCGCTCCATCGCGGGGTCCCCCGAAAGCCAGCGGCGCGCCGCCATCTCGACGGCGCTCGTGTCCTCTACGTTCGCCACGGGGGGTGCGGCCCACCACCTCCATGAAGGGCTGCATGTACGTGATGACGGGCGCCCCGGCCAGGAGGCTCTGGACGGGCACCATCTCAAAAGTTCCATTGTAGAACGGGGCTATCGTCACCATGTGCCTGGAGTATTCGCGGCCGAGGTCGGCCCTCTCCAGCTTCCCGAGGTAGCGTATGTCCTCCCCGAACCTCCTGTTGAACTCCTTCCCCACTCCCTCATCGCCGAAGTAGTCGAACTCGATCCCCGGGTCGACGGACCTGAGGACACGTATGACACGTGAGAGCGCGAAGAGGTTGGTGTCCTCCTCGTTGCCTAGGAAGACTAGGGCCCCCCTCCTCTCGCCCCGGCCGCGCGGGTAGTAGCTCGGCTCTATGGGCGGATAGAGCACGCCCAGGACGGGCACGTCGTAGACGCGCCCGAGGAGGAGCGCGGTCCACAGGGACTGCACCAGCACGCGGGAGCGCCTCAGCGCCTCCCAGTAGAACCTAACGATGCGCGACCAGAGGGACTGGGGGACGTGACCCATCGCTCGGGCCCTTAGGGGGGCCCCGAAGTTCCTGCGCCAGAGGTCCCTGTACCTAGCGAGGAAGAACTTGTGCCCGTAGAAGTAGTGCGCCCGCACGGTGATGGGCCCGGTCATCCGGGCCCGATACAGGTATCTCATGAGCCGAAAATCGTCGACGGTCACCAACGATGCATCGGGGGAGCGAATTATATTGAGTGCCTCGTGAACGTTCACCTTTCTCACTGGCAAATATGGGAAGTCTTCGCCCTCACGGTCGTCCAGCAGGAGTATTTCAGGCTGAACGCCGATTCTAGATAGGCCCAGGTATAGATCATGGTAGATGTCGTAGAAGGCGGAGTACCTAGAGCGTTGCTTGGGCAGGAGCAAGGTGACGCGCATTGTGATGAGCACATTTATGGTTTACCTGCTTTAAAAGGTTTGTGCAGGAGCGGGCTGTGGGACAGAATTCCTGCGTGGCTACCTGTTAAGGTTGAACAGATTGTGCCACAGGCCTGTGCAAAATAAAGCGCTGTTAATTCTGTCTTCTCTCCTCTGTGCTATTCCCCAACCAAACAGCTTCTTGTCTGCAGAGAATCCAGCTTCAGAATTCTCCCTTTTGTAATATTCTTTAAGGTATTGATATGTGTCTGTGACAAACTCCCTCATCGTGTCCTTCCACTTCTGTGATCCATTTAGAGTTGCATCCTTCTTTGGTATGATGTAGACAGCTGTATCACTAGCAAACCGAGACACATAACTGGATTCGCTGTAATACCTGTCAAGCCTGACGCTTTTCAGCTTCACATCAACAGTTTTAAGGAACATCATTGCCCTGTCAAATGCCTCCTTCTCTGACTTCATGCTTGAACCAAATGTATGTACATCTTCGTTTTAAGATCCATCAGCCTAAACGAATAAGCAAATGCCTTTCGCTTTTTTGCTGATTGCTTGCCCTTATTATCATCACCTTCATTTCTGTTCTCCTTGGCTTTGTCCTTCAGTTCCTGCGCATAAGATTCGTAGTTCTTCTTAACAGTCAATGAATATCCTGTGCCGTCTCCTGTGGCATCCGACTGCGTTATTCCCTTCTTCTTTAACAGCAGAACGTGCAGGGCCATCATGACTAGCTCATCTGAATACAACCTCTCAACTGTCTTGTATGAAATATCTATGCCTGAAACCATTGAGAATATTTCAAGCATGTACGCAAACTCCCTGTTTGACTTGCCAACAAGCTGCTTTATGAGGAGTAGCTTTACCTTCTGTTCAAGGGTGATGGCCTTCCAGGGCCAAAACGCGCATTGCTGAAACAGCTTCATGTATTAAAGGGTCAAGTGACTTTATTGCATCCCTTATCCTCGCCGTAAATGTCCTCCAGTTCCTCTTCTTCTCTGGCCTGCTCCTCTCTTATGTGTTCATCTATCGCCTTCAATGTGTCGCTGATGTCCTTATCATTACAATGTTTCATTATGAGAAGTCATATATAATCTTACATGAAAGATATTTTATAAAATATAATGAAACATACAATGTTAAATATGCAAATTGCAAAGAGGGGTTAACTGACTAAGGCATACAACAATTTTGTCCCACAGCCGGTTTTTACGAGACCATCCAGTAATTCCTGAATAAAATAGGAAAAAGTCTTGACCACTGCTCCATCTGGTCCACTAGCCTAGCGCTTCGGTTTTACGCAAGGGCGCCGCAATGTTACATGTAAAAATGCGTCGTTATTTTGTTTTATATAAAAAACGTAGACATGTTGAAGTGCTGGTGGTGCTTGCAAACCTTGGTGTTGAAAAAGCCAAAAAAGCACGTGAAAAACATATTCAATTAGGTAAACACATACATTAATAAAATTCCCAGCCGTGTGTTTCTTTGGCATGTTTCTCAAAGCTTTGAAGGGTCGTAAAGCCTGTTCTACATATTGAACAAATATATGCTACAGCCCCATCTTCACAATGAATGACGTAAAGCTTATTGCCATATTTTGTTAATTCGGGCAGAACGCCATCCTCTGCATAAAACCCAGTACATTTGCCGTGGTTAGCTGAAACCATATCATATTTTATGTGCTCTCCATCGGCGCATGCTGCCTTTCCATTCCTTATTTTCTCTCTTAGTCTTACCTCAAGCTCTTTTTGCGCCTGTGGGTTGTTTAGTTGAAGTTGTGGTTCAGCTCTTTGTATTACTGGTGCTGGTGTTTGGGTTTGTGTTGTTGTTGAGGTTTGTATTTGTGTTGGTGCTGGTGTTGGCACACAACCATTCTGTTTGTGCTCAGCCGCCTCTGCAGCTGTGTTCAAGTGGGCGCCACAGCGCTGGCATCATATTCTTTAACCCCATCATTGTATGAAATAATAACAAAGTCGCCAAGTGCACGCTCTTCAGGAAGCGGTGAGGCGCTTGCTATGTAGCGGTCGGTTTCGGTGCGCCCTTTATTGCCTTCGGTGCGGTTTTGTTCTGGCTCTTTCACAGGCGTTCCATGCTGGGCTGTTTGCGTTTGTCGTGTCAAAGTAGTCGTTTCTGTAATTAATTTAACGGATTTTAAATAATCCGCCCCCTCGGATTCATTCGGATTAATTGGATTAATTAAAAGCGCGACGCTCGTTTCATGGTCTTGGTTTAAATAATCCGAAAAGTCGCAAAAAACATATTTTTTAATTATATTGTCAAGGTCACGGTCAGAAAAAATTTTTTTATCGCCATTTTTTATAAAAATCTGGTATCCTGAGCTTAACCACTTCATGATGAACCTATTTTTAATTAATCCAATTAATCCAAAGGGGTGGATTAATTGAAAATTTTCATTTTCTGGCAGTTTTTTTGCAAATTTTTGATCTTTCCAACCTGGTACAGCAACCTGCGGTGCCTCGGGTCTTGTGGGTCTACCATTGTGGTTATGTATCCATACTTTATTAGCTGGTTAAGAAGGTGTGTCCTCAAGCCATTTTCACTTTCATACGAGAATATGCCGCTGTCAAATATTTCATCTATAGAAAGCGCCTTTTCGCCAAGCAGTTCTTTGAGCTTCTCATATTCGGCAGCCTTTGACGGAGGCATGTGAGAAATTATTTCAGTACCATGTGTTTCCAAAACGCTTGTTACATCACTAAGGCATGAAACAACTACCTCTTCTGCACCGCGCACGAAGTGCAACCTGTTATCCATGTGTAGCAGGGTTCTGTTTTCAATGAGCGCAAGCAGGAACTGAAAAAGTCCTCATATCTTCACCTTCTTTAGAAGGTGTTAGTTGCGCAAGTTCGGGCGCAAACGGGTCGGCTGTTATAGCAGCCTTGTTTGCTTTCATGGCTATAATTTTTTGGCGCAGGTACCTGATGAGTTGTCTTGCCTTTTCAAGTTCCGCTTTATATTTGTCCCCAAACACATCGGGCAACGCCGCCATAGCAGCCATGAGGTTCTTCCCTGCTTTGAATTTGCGTCGGTCTACGTTGATTTCAACCTTAAAAAACCGCGATGCAAGTTGCGGGTCTGTAACAATGCCCAACTTTGAGTTTTTTATTTCGTCTTCAGAAAGCACCACAAAGAAGACAGGATGCCCTATTATTCTCACGCTTTCTGTCTTGAACGCGCCGGCGCTGTTTTTATTTGTGAATTTGATGTCGAAGTACTCGCGGTCGCCCGAGAGCAGCGGCTTTAGCTTTGAAAACAGTTCGCTGTTCTGGGGCTCGCTGAAAGCGATAACCTTGTGAGAGAGGTTTACCGTGCTTACAGCATTTTTGGCAGGGACTTAAGTTCTCTTTCGGCATTTTCACGTTCCGCTTTTGCGTTCTCGTTTTTCTTTAGGTTCTCAATTCTTATTCTCAATTCTTCTATTCTTTGCGTTATATCTTCGTTTGTGTCCTTATTCATAAAGCCGGTTGTGCGCTCATGAAAGAACGAGGTCGGGCAGACGGAGTCAAGGAACAGCACATCTTCAGGGGGAAATATGTCAAGCGTGTTTTTCAGCGTGTAGGTGCCGCCTTCCGCAGTCTTCTTTTTCAAAACAATTGTGTTCATTGGTGTTCCTGTATATGCGCTGAAGCCAGCGAGGATGATTGATGAAATAGCAGGTTCAAGCAGAACCTTTCTGCGCACAGGCGTTATGAGAACTTCAAGTGGGTCTTCGCCTCCATTCAATGGGTTTTCTATTGGTTTTTCTGGTTGGTTTTCCAGATGAACTGGTTGTTGTTCCTGTGTTATTGCTCTTTGACCGCCCTTTTGTATAAATGCCGATGCCTTTTTGAATGTAAGCTCTCTGTAGCTCGGGTTGCTTTCGCTCCATTTTTTCAGTTTAGATTTTTCCTGCATTATGTAGAAAATCTGGTTCTTTGAAAAGCCATAGCTTATGAGCTTTGTAACAAGCGCCATTTCGGCTTCCGAGCGCGACTTATAGCCTTTCCACACTCCATCCAGCAGCGCGTCAAGCTTTTCATCTTGCAAGCGCAAATCATTCAACCTTTTGTCTTCATCGGCGGTAAATTCAGCGCCGTCATCCACTATATGGACCTCCTGAGGTTCGGTGCTTTCGTCCATAATTGCTTCAAGCAGCCTTTGGTTAGCCTTTCTCGCAGTTTGAATTGTTTCTACAGCCTTATCAAACGGCAGTTCGGCAAGGCTCTTCTCCCATTTCGTTTCAAGTGGTTCTGTTGGGATTTTCAGGTTCAGCGAGCCTATTACAGTGGACACGCGCCTGATGTCATAGGTGTGGTCTATTTCAACGCCGGCATTTGCGGAAACCCTTTTGGCAAACGCAGTAACCTTTGCGTTCACTTCGCGCCTGAATTTTACTCCAACAAGCGGGTAGCGCGGCAGTGGAAAGTGAATGTGGAAGCCGTTGCCTGAGGAAGCCATGAAGCCAACCGCCTTATATTCGTGCTCAATGTATTCTTTCAGCTTCACAGCCCTTTCAAACGCTTCCTTTTTTCTTCCTTTGTAGCTGGCTTGCTCTTGTCTTCACGCTCTGGGTCGATGTCGAACCAAAGGTCAAATATAGCACCCGCGTCTCCGGGGAAATGTATAACTAAAAAATAGTACAGCATACCATATGGCGTATTTACTCCTTTTGCAAAAAATATAGTAAATATAGAAATTAGAGATAGGTACACTAATAACT
>Ga0208151_100877_pt1 | contig 10816 bp, 9 predicted proteins | sample ECH_Bhost_MetaG_FD_187130 | JGI IMG/M metagenome (GOLD analysis project Ga0208151, IMG submission 187130) | Hot spring microbial mat communities from Yellowstone National Park, Wyoming, USA - ECH_B host_MetaG (SPAdes) (version 2) | ecosystem: Environmental > Aquatic > Thermal springs > Hot... | reverse complement strand
AGAATTGAAAGATTTTCATTTCTTCTTCTTCCGCCTCTTTGCTAGTCTATGCAAGCTAATCTACTATAGAATTGAAAGATAGGTATTGTAGCCGAAGCTGAACCGCTTCCAGAGGAGTTAGCTAATCTACTATAGAATTGAAAGCTCCCACAACAAACCCAAGTGTTCGGTCAAAATTACTGCTAATCTACTATAGAATTGAAAGGCAGAGTTCTCCACAAGTATTACGCTGAAAGTAAATGGGTGCTAATCTACTATAGAATTGAAAGCTATTAACCCTAACCAAGCCAGTGTCGTTATCAACGGTAGGCTAATCTACTATAGAATTGAAAGATATGGAACACGTATCTGTCTGCTAAGAATACTACGAGCTAATCTACTATAGAATTGAAAGAAAATTGTCAATTATTACGTAAGTTTAGCAAGACATGGTATGCTAATCTACTATAGAATTGAAAGGGGTTTTATAACGTAGTCGTTGTACCGTCCGAAAATAACATACTGCTAATCTACTATAGAATTGAAAGGTTTCTTATTTGTGAAAACAAGTAAATGATAATGCAAGCCGTGCTAATCTACTATAGAATTGAAAGACATCATCTTCTGCAAATTTTTCTAACTTAGCTAATGCCACGCTAATCTACTATAGAATTGAAAGACGTGAACGGTGCACTCAATATATTTTACAAAGCGTTCTCTGCTAATCTACTATAGAATTGAAAGTCCCTAGATGAAGTATTGTTCGTCCTAATATGTGAACTAGCTAATCTACTATAGAATTGAAAGTACTCTTCGCAGTTCCCACACTTTCCATGTAAAATAGCTAATCTACTATAGAATTGAAAGATTTTACCCTTCTTTTTATCCCCAATGTATTGAACCAGCGCTAATCTACTATAGAATTGAAAGTCTGAGGAAAAGCCTCAAATCGAAATAAGAATAACTGACAGCTAATCTACTATAGAATTGAAAGGTAAACGCGATTGGCCACCAGAGTACAGTTGATCTAATAGCTAATCTACTATAGAATTGAAAGATTTAACCTCACCACGTCCTTAGTTTAAAATTTAAAAAAGCTAATCTACTATAGAATTGAAAGGTTTCTTATTTGTGAAAACAAGTAAATGATAATGCAAGCCGTGCTAATCTACTATAGAATTGAAAGTAATATTCTCTGACTTTTCTGATAAGCTTTCGTAGATCGCTAATCTACTATAGAATTGAAAGTATGTTCGATAGGATCGTAATAACATATTTCTCCTAGCTTGCTAATCTACTATAGAATTGAAAGCGTAGTGGGCGGTTTTTAAGCCCGCGGCTGAGTCCCAGGCTAATCTACTATAGAATTGAAAGTCTTCGCGGTGCTCTCCACGACGATCCCGCCGGGGGTCTACGGCTAATCTACTATAGAATTGAAAGTTTGTCATACTCTTGCCGTAGGAATAGGTGACATTATGATGCTAATCTACTATAGAATTGAAAGATTCTTTTATTCAATGTGGCATTGGGGAAAAGTAGAATTTTGCTAATCTACTATAGAATTGAAAGTAACTCCCCCATGTATGATATTCATAAATTAAAAAATCAGCTAATCTACTATAGAATTGAAAGAGATAAAAGAATAATGCGATTTGCAGGACTAAGCTAGTGCTAATCTACTATAGAATTGAAAGTCTCTATGTTTGTTCTTCCTACTGTCATTATTTTCCCATTTTAGCTAATCTACTATAGAATTGAAAGCTGAATGCATATCAGCCTGTTATACCTAAGTCACCACCGAGCTAATCTACTATAGAATTGAAAGCTGGCTGGAAAACTGAAAGATCAAAGTAAGTTTCATCAAAGACAGCTGGTGCTAATCTACTATAGAATTGAAAGATAAATCTGTCATTTTGCGTAAAAAATGCAAAAAATGAGAGCTAATCTACTATAGAATTGAAAGATATAAATATATTGACATGAAAGCATATACTAGCATACCCGTGCTAATCTACTATAGAATTGAAAGAGGTGGTTACGATGAGATTAGAAGACTATCAGAGCTAGCTAATCTACTATAGAATTGAAAGGTTCTATTAGTTTTTCCAACTTCTTGAAAACCCGCTTTTTTATAGCTAATCTACTATAGAATTGAAAGCACTCATTCCTGATCACATCCTCGCTATAATGTATAGAGCTAATCTACTATAGAATTGAAAGTTTCGTTACATAGCCCAAGAATACAAAATTCCAAACGATAGGCTAATCTACTATAGAATTGAAAGTATTGTGTCACGATTTATGTACATCCACCTTTCCTCAGACCTGCTAATCTACTATAGAATTGAAAGACATTAGTTATTGATCTACATTCAACACCAGGCATAACATTGCTAATCTACTATAGAATTGAAAGTGATGTAAAACGGAATTCTTGATATTGAATTTAATCTTTCGCTAATCTACTCTAGAATTGAAAGACTTATGCGAATTTAATTTATGATGCAAGAAATAATATGTAGCTAATGTACTATAGAATTGAAAGAGGGCTCATCTTAAATGGGTAAACACGGAAACATCGTTTGGTGTTATTCAACTCTTTTGAGGGAAGAATCTAGTTGAGCCTATAGCATTTCAAATTACTTGTCATTTAACTTCATCATTATCATTATAATATACAACTTTATTCTAGTGACAATGATACGAAATTTCACCGTATTTAGAGTTAAGATAGTTTTCAACAGATTTTACAAATTGCTTTATAAATCTATTACTAGAGTTAGAGTCTTAAACTCAAATTTTGCCTTATCTATAGAAGATTAATAGAACACATGGGAAAGCGAAAATGGTCTTAAGGAGGCAATCTACGCCTCGCCTTTAACAGACATGAGTTTGGAACTGTAGGAGGAGACTGAAGGTAAATTTTCTGAGCAATCTGAAGTTTGTACATTATCTAAGGACAGAATGCCTGCCTTGTTCTACAATATTATCTATATGATCTGAAGTTCTGTATGCTTGTTCAAATTTTCCTATACTAGCTTCACGGAGAAGAGCCTTAAAAATATCATAAAAATATGCTACTATGTGAATATTGGTCTATTGAATGTCATGATAAATAGTGTTCTAGAGCCTTATTATGGCCTATGATTTTAACATAGTTTTTCTCACTTTTAGTTTTATAACCCTATTATTATATAATCAATAAATTAATCGCTAAAACTCGTTAGTAAATTTACTACACGTAATACGGGGTACCTTTTTCCGTGGAGAGTAAAATTTAATACTTTATTTTTCGTATTTAGGGTATGATACTAGTCTTAACACTTGGCTTTGATGAGAAGTTTCAATACCGTGCATTAATGAGGCAAGGTAAGAGTATTGAAAAGGTCATTATTGTTGGGGGTTTTGAGGAAGAGAAGGCTAAGAAAGCGTTGGAATCCCTTACCGATTTCTTAAAAACAGTTAACGTTCCTTATGAGACTATTGAAGTTGACCCTAGAGACTTTAAAAATATTGTTGAGAAAGTTGGCAAGCTTATTCTAACTAATGCAGGGAAGGATTTCATGGTTAACCTAAGCGGAGGGATGAGATTAATGATTTTAGCAGTATTTTCCGCCTTTTTACTGACCGGAATAGAAGCTACTGTTGAGATAGAGACTGAGGACCTAACTAAGGTTTACTACTTTAGGGTAAGCGATGTCACTTTACCTTTCCTATCCTTAACTAAGGATCACTTGACAATATTAAAGGCAATTAAGGATGGTTATTCTTCTGCTAATGTAATAAGTAAGAACACGGAAATTCCCTTAACTACTACTTGGAGGAGGTTGAACGAGTTAAGGAAGGAGAAATTAATTGATGAGACCAATAAATTGACCACGAAGGGTGAGCTTTTGTTGAAAATTTACGGATCCTAATTTTTCCATATTTATGAAAAGTCTTTTCGTTCAGAAGAAATAGAAAGTTTTATATATTGGGGTAGTAAAGAGAATAATATGGCACAACAAGTAAAAGAAGAGAAGGAGGGTATCATAGTGAGGGTAGCCAACTTGTTGGCTGTGGGCTTCCTCTATAGCGAGTCTCCAACACTAGTGGATAGGTTTGCTAATGCCTTATCCAAAGAGGCTGTGGCTAAGGTTCTATATGATGTTCAAAGGATTGTACAGATGGGTATTGATAGGGGTGAGATAGTGAGCACGACAACTATGATTCAAGGAAAGGAATATCCCGCTGTTAACGTGTCTTCAAGTGAGGGGAAGTACACGGTAGTGGGTTATCTACCGACTAACCAAGATATAGAATATTTTCTTAGGATGATTGAGGAAGATGTGTATTATGCTAGGAAGGCTGGTGCGTTAGCCATGAGTATAGCAAATAGGACTAAGTTAGTTAGTAAGAGTGAACAAGGTGGTGAAAAGAAATGATAGGCGGTTCAGGTAGATTTTTAGTAAATCTGGAGTCGCTGAATGGTGTTGAGAGTATAGGGAACTTAACCAAGCACAGAACCGCTCCAGTTGTGTTAAAGACTTCAACCGGTTATTTAGTGAGATATGTTCCAGTGATTTCCGGAGAAGCCTTAGCTCATGCCTATCAAGCAAGCCTAGTGGATATAGCTAAAAAAGAGGGATTGCCTGTAGGTAATTTATCTTCTCAATACGAGTTCATAAAGTTCTCAACCGATGAGGCGTTAAAGATTGAAGGGATAAAGGAACCCAAGGATTATAATGATGCGAGGAGGTTCGAGGTAGAGGTGATGCTTAAGGACGTCATTGCTGATGTTGGAGGTTTCATGTACGCTGGAAGTGCTCCGGTGAGAAGAACATCGAGGATAAAGTTAGGTTATATGATACCGGCTTTAAGGGGAGACGAAATACCTGCACAACTAGAAGCGCAATTTCACGTGAGATTCTCAAATAAGCCTGTTAAAGGTTCTCAAGCTATCTTCAACGTGGAAGTGTCCTCTGCTCTCTACACGTTTTCGTTTGAACTTGACGAAGATTTGATAGCAGTTCCATCTACTGTGGGGGAAAAGGTTAAAGGCGAAGAGGAGTTAGAGAGGCAAAAGGCTCGAAGGGTTGACTCTGCAATTAAAGCCCTTTACTCTTTGCTAGCGGGTAATTTCGGAGGGAAGAGGTCTAGGTTCTTACCATCCATGAAGTTGATGTCTTTAGTAGTGGTGAAGACTGATTTCCCATTCATACCGGAACCTGGGCATGACGATAGTTACATTAAGACCACTGTTATGAGGTTAGAGAAGGCTAAAAGTGTGTTGAACGGAAATGTAGCTAAGGTCTATGTGATTAACAATGAGGGTATAGAAGTGGGTGAAGGAGCTACAGTACTGTCAAGTGTTGAGGATTTGGTAGCTAAATTAAAGGAAAAGTAGTGAGGCAGGGGAGATTTGATCTACTCTAAGGTTTTTTTAAAACTTCATTGGGGTTTTTCCGTAGTTAAGCCCTCAGCAGCTAAGGCAAAGTCAGGGTTCTATTTACCACCTCCTACTACATTGATTGGAGCTTTATCCTACGGTAAATTTAGGGGGATTGATAATACTAATTTAGGCAAGATTTACGGTAGTCCGGCGTATAATTTTAGGAACGTTATGGCTACTGCTAGATTAGAGTCTGAGGGAGCTTACACTGAGGATATTGTTAGAAACGTTATATCTTATTTCCAACGTAAGGATAGGAGGGATAATCCGAGATATATTTACGGAGTGATCCCTACTGGTAAAGTGTATATGCCTAACGGTACGTTAGTTGTCGTCTACGTAACTGATTCCATGAGCAAGGAAGAGCTGGAAAAACTCAGCTGGAGTATAACTAGGATAGGAGGTAAGGAGTGTTTGGTAAGTGTGGAGAACGTTGAAATTGGGGAGGCTAAGAAGGTTTCAGGTAGGATGAAAACTAGATATTATTTTAGAGATACTGTAAAGGTAGTAGGTAAGAAGGAGTTTTTGGAATATGTTACTTTTTGGGAAGAGAACGGGTATATATGGGGAAAGGAGGGAGGACCAATAAGGTACATCTTGCCGGTGGCTACCTATCCCTTAGCTAGCAAGGAGGTTGAAGTTGAGGCTAAGGAAGCATATGAGGTTGGTGGAGAATATGTTGTCTTTAGCTGATTTCTATAACGATTTCATAACTCGTCATGGCTTTGAGGAAAGGAAGGGTATTGAAGAGACTTTACTAAATTTGGAAAACGGGCATAGCGTTATACTTAAGGCTCCCACTGGTTACGGTAAAACAACGTTAACTATGATTTTAGCTAATGCCGTTAGTAGTGATATTGACCTAGGTAGTAGGGTTATTCACGTATTGCCGTATAGGGCTATTGTGCAAGATTTGTATCTAAAGCTGAAAAATTACGCTGATAGAGGGGTAATTTACACTAAGAATATTGGTGCCCAAGACATGGATTATCAAGATTCCCCTTTTTTCATGAAGAAAGTTAACGTTACGACTCTAGATACCTTCATTCTCAATTTGTTTAAATTACCTACTGTTGATTTTAAGTTAATTTTTAAAAATTACGGTTCTCATTATGAGTTCCCTAGGGCGTTAATATATAGTAGTATTGTAATATTTGATGAATTTCACTTATTGGGAGAGGATGGTAAGAGTTTAGGAGCTGGACTTGCCGCTTTAGAAGTTTTGAGGGATGCGGGTGTTCCGATAGTAGTTACTTCAGCTACAATAGATAAGGGGTTGGAGAGGGTTTTGATGAACAAGCTGGGTAAGAATGTAAAGGTAGTTAACGCGGATGATTTTAAAATTGATAGAAAGATATACGTTAACGTATTGGAGAATGATGAGATTTCCATTACTGAGGAAAAGGTAAAAGAGGGTAAGAGGGTTCTTTTGGTTTACAATACGAGAATGGGGGCAATTGAAGCCTATAAGAAGTTAAAGGGAAGGGGGTTATCTCCTATTCTAATTCACAGTAAGTTCAGTAAAAAGGATAGGATAGATAAAGTGAACAAGATAAACGAGGCAAAGCTGGTAGTTTCAACTCAAGTTATAGAGGCCGGTATTGATACTTCTTTTGACGTTTTAATAACTGAAGCTTCTCCCTCTCATAATCTAATTCAAAGGGCTGGTAGGGTTGCGAGGTATGGGAAGGGAGGAAGAGGGAAATTAGAGGGCGAGGTTTACATTTTCCCGTTTAGTGGAAAGGTTTATGATGAGAGGGAGGTTAAGGAGACTGTGGAAAGGGTAAGGGAACTAAAGACTATTGATGAGAACTTACTCATTGAAAGGGATTACACAGAGGTGATTGATTCGATTCTGGCTAAGGATCTATCTGTAATAGATAACTCCGTTTTCGTGGACTCTAAAAAGGTGAAGTCGATATACGAGAAGATTTGTTCTATTACTAGGAATGCAAGTATCATATTGGGATTTCCGCCAAACAGTAATGACGTTAATGATGCTATACCCTTAACTGAGGAGGAGGCAATTAAAATAATAGAGAGTAAGGGAAGTTCTGCGTTTGTTGGGAATGGTAATGTTAAATTATATAACAAGAAATGCCTTCAATTGGAAATGTTGAAGAATGATATTTTAGGAGTTAGGATTCAAGATTATAATAGTGAAATAGGTGGTGTGTATTGATCAAGCCTTGCGCTTATGAGAAACAAGGTTTAATTGATCACGCTATTGGTTCTTATAGGGTTTTAGATGGTAAAATAAGTGAGTCTTATTATAAGATTATCTCGAGAAGATTGGAGAGATATGGAATAGTTCTTGATCTAAACGGTGTTAAGGAAATAGTTAAGGACGTCGTTGTCCTTCACGATATGGGAAAAGCCGGCGAGTATTACCAGAATCAGTTCGACGATAATTGTAATCCTCTAAAGAGTAACTTCTCTTTCATATATCATGAACTCGGTTCGGCTCTATTTTTCTATAATGATTATGAACCTATTGACGTCGAGAAAGCTGAGGAGGTTAAGTCTTTGTTGACTTTAGCTGTTCTAAATCACTTGAACGCAATTAGGCTGATATCTGATTATCCAGTGAATAAGTTTCCAGACAATTTTGATGAAAGGATGATAAAGCTTAATAAGTACGGGAGTATTATGTTGCAAAACCTAAGAGGTGTGATTTCCAAGAGCTTAAAAGTTAGGGATTACACTTTTGGTGACTACCATGATATGCTGTATGCGTTTTCTAAGAAGAGTGATAAATATTTAAAGTTGTATAATCTTTTTTTAGCCCCAATAATGTTGGGGGATAATTTAGATAGTAGTTTAGTTCGAAATAATGGAAGTAAAACCAGATTTGTTCGTATATTGGAGGGTGAGTTAAATGGAGGTTCCACTCTATAATATATTTGGAGATAATTACATAATTCAGGTCGCAACGGAAGCAGAGAATTCATCTATATACAATAATAAAGTGGAAATAGACGATGACGAGTTAAGAAATGTACTGAACTTAGCTTATAAGATAGCTAAAAATAATGAGGATGCGGCAGCGGAGAGGAGAGGCGAGGCAAAAAAGAAAAAGGGAGAGGAAGGGGAGACCACTACGTCAAACGTAATTTTACCTTTAAGCGGAAATGACAAGAACCCTTGGACAGAGACGTTAAAATGTTATAATTTCCCCACGACTGTAGCTCTATCTGAGGTCTTTAAGAACTTCTCACAAGTGAAGGAGTGTGAGGAAGTAAGTGCGCCATCCTTTGTAAAGCCTGAGTTTTATCAGTTTGGAAGATCACCGGGAATGGTGGAGAGAACTAGAAGGGTGAAACTGGAAGTAGAGCCACATTACCTAATTATAGCTGCTGCTGGGTGGGTTTTAACTAGACTAGGAAAGGCTATGGTTAGTAAGGGTGACTACGTAGGAGTAAACGTGTTTACTCCAACGAGGGGTATTCTCTACAGTTTGATTCAAAACGTTAACGGAATTATACCCGGTATAAAGCCAGAGACTGCCTTTGGACTTTGGATAGCTAGAAAGGTGGTAAGTAGTGTTACTAATCCCAACGTTAGTGTGATGAGAATTTATACCATTTCTGATGCTGCTGGGCAGAACCCCACCACAATAAATGGAGGCTTCTCCATAGACTTGACTAAATTATTGGAAAAGAGGGATCTATTGAGTGAAAGGTTAGAGGCAATAGCTAGGAATGCATTAAGTATAAGTAGTAATATGAGAGAAAGATACATCGTTTTAGCAAATTACATTTATGAGTACTTGACTGGATCTAAAAGGCTCGAGGACTTGCTATATTTCGCCAATAGGGACTTAATTATGAACTTAAACTCCGATGAGGAAAGGGTTAGAGATCTTAAGTTAATTTCAACATATGTTAATGGAGAGTTAATAAGAGGAGAAGGATAGTGCCATTAATTTTTAAGATAGGGTATAACGTTATCCCTCTACAAGACGTTATTTTGCCTACTCCATCATCTAAGGTGTTAAAATACTTAATACAGAGTGGAAAATTAATCCCTTCGTTAAAGGACTTAATTACATCAAGGGATAAATACAAACCAATTTTTATATCCCATCTCGGTTTCAACCAGAGGAGGATTTTCCAGACTAATGGAAACTTGAAGACTATAACCAAGGGAAGCAGGCTTTCCTCAATAATAGCCTTTTCTACACAAGCTAACGTTTTGCCTGAAGTTGCAGATGAGGGTATCTTCGAAACTGTTTATGGCAAATTTCACATAATGATTGAGAGTATAGAAATAGTGGAAGTTGAGAAGCTAAAGGAAGAGGTTGAAAAGCACATGAACGATAATATAAGAGTGAGGTTTATTTCCCCTACATTGCTTTCGTCTAAGGTTTTACTTCCTCCTTCCCTTTCTGAAAGGTATAAGAAAATCGATGCGGGTTACTCAACTTTGCCATCAGTTGGCTTAATTGTTGCTTACGCTTATAATGTATATTGCAATTTGATTGGGAAGAAGGAAGTTGAGGTCAGAGCGTTTAAATTTGGCATTCTTTCTAATGCCTTATCTAGAATTATAGGTTATGATTTACATCCAGTTACCGTTGCCATTGGTGAGGATAGTAAGGGAAATTTAAGAAAAGCGAGGGGTGTTATGGGTTGGATTGAGTTCGACATTCCAGATGAGAGGTTGAAGAGGAGAGCTTTGAATTATTTGTTAACATCTTCTTACTTGGGTATAGGAAGAAGTAGGGGTATTGGGTTTGGTGAGATAAGATTGGAGTTTAGGAAAATAGAGGAAAAAGAGGGTAAATATACTTCCTCAGACTTTAAAGGTTAAGGTCAGCATTGCTTTGTGGACTAATTCAATTTTCTAAGATGTTAAGCTCATCAACTTTCCTTAAATTCAAAATCAAGCGTTGATTTAAAAGTAAGCTTAACGTTAGCTTTGATAAAAATTGAAGAAATCCATAAAGTAGGTCAGCATAAGTCTACTCATATATTAGTTCACACGTTATCATTATCCAATTTTACCTTGCCCTTTAATGGTAATTAGAAAACCGTGTATATCATTACATACGTCTTCAATCGCTTCATTCTCTGATGTTGCAGCCTTTGTATCATCTAATGTTGATTCTAGTTTATATCCTCTGAGTCCAATTCCAGCTTTACATAATTCATTAGCATGTTTACCACCTAATGTTATATAGACTTCAGCAAGATAGACTGAATGCCAATGCTTTAGTGAGTTACCAGTTAATACGGGTATGTCATAAACTCTAATTTCAACTACTATTCTAGCAGTTGTGTTAGTATTTCCAAAAAGTTTATAGACTAGTATTTCCAAATTGAATTATACAAGATTTGGTTCAAGCTTATGAGGAAGAGAAGGACGCTAGGATTAAGGAGAGAATTCTCGCAGTAAAGTTGCACT
>Ga0208151_100875_pt1 | contig 10823 bp, 14 predicted proteins | sample ECH_Bhost_MetaG_FD_187130 | JGI IMG/M metagenome (GOLD analysis project Ga0208151, IMG submission 187130) | Hot spring microbial mat communities from Yellowstone National Park, Wyoming, USA - ECH_B host_MetaG (SPAdes) (version 2) | ecosystem: Environmental > Aquatic > Thermal springs > Hot... | reverse complement strand
CAGCATCACTAAACCACAATGTCAGTGACATTGAAAGGGTTACATTAGCCAAGTTAGCCATGATTGCCGTATCTTGTTCAGGAGGTTGATATGCATGGTAAATAGGAATTGAACAGTGGGGATGTGAATGGGTGTCATTTTTGGAGCCCCGGCCGGGATTTGAACCCGGGACCTACGGGTCTGCAGACCACAGGTATGTAACGGGTATGGTTTGGTGATTTACGGTGTCACCGTAACAAATGCTGTTGTTGCTGTAGCTAGTCATGTGGATTTCTGAAACAACCACTACACCTGTTACGGCTTTCTGCACAATTAAACTCAACATCATCACCTATTAAAAACACGCACCTTAAAAAGCATTCTGCTTAAAAACAGGAACAAACATTCTACATTTCAACAATCCAACATTTCGCTTTCGCAACACAAACGAAAAAGCCATGTAAAGGAAAAATTGAAAAAGTTGAAAAATTTTCAAAAAATTAAAATGAAAATCATGTGGTGTTGCATATCTTATCCATGAAGGGTTTCAGGAATATCAAAAATTCAGTTGGAGGCTTTAGTCCTGGTGGAGGTTGTTTAAAGATTGACGCTGTATGTGCTTTGATTGCGCCTAATATTACTCCATAATACATGGGTTTGAGATCTCTGACTTCTATCCCAAACAGCATCTTGGACTCAATGAACCTTAAGAAGGTTACGTTTATAATTGGGTCTTCTGGAGGTGGTTTTACTCCATGGGTTGTGTTTAACCACTGCAGTGTAAACGTGAACGACCAAGCGTTCACGCCTACAACAATCCTAATGAGTCTCATATAGCATGAGAGTGCGTTAGTGGGTAATTTATTGACTACATCTTCTCCAAGTGCGTCTTTTAGGCCGAGGTATATTCCGGCGTCAACAACGCCTTCTAGTGTAGGCATATATAATGATCTGCCATTGCGCCTGGACTTGGGTTTACTTGGAATAGCCTTGGCATAGCCGAGGCATTCAGCCGAGTATAAGCCCCTTCTTGCAAACTCTGGGTGTAACTTACCGAAGTGTTCCCTCATGCATTCAGCCACGTCAGTCTGTCTTACAGGCCTACCTACCTTAGCATACTCCACAGTCAAGCACGCTACGGCTAGGTACGTGTGTTTGCTTAACCTGCAATTCTCCGCAATCACGGCTACAGAAACTGATGCATGTTTATAAAACTTACACAGCAGAATTTATCACGCTACAATGATTAACACGTGAAAAACACGTATAACCATAGCTCAATGCCTATTTAAGCGTGTGAAACAATACCCTCAGTGATGAGCCAAGTAACCCGCATCTATAAGGTACCCATCAGGATGAAGATTTGGCGGAGCCGTGAAGCCTACATCGGCGTAATAAGCGATGCAGCCTCTATTGAACTACTCCAGGGCTACGTTGGGAAACCTGTAACGCTAGAGATAGCCGGCGTTGCGATTAAGGCTAAGTTAACCAAGCTACCCCAGAAGGGATTAACCTACTTAGCCATTTTCCTGCCGAGGCGCCTTGCGCCGACGTGGGACCAACTTAGGGAAAAAGGTGAGCTACATAACGCCGTGGTGACAATAACCGAGGGTGATAACCCATGAGCCTCAACCTCACAACCACAGCCACGATACTCGGCCTTGCAAAGAGACCTGGCATGACCAAAGACGGCAGAAACGTCCTCAGCTTGAACATTGAAATCAATGACCACACCTACGAATTGAATTTAGTCACCAAGCCTGGGCAGGGAATCGAACAGGCATTGAACTACCTGGCAGAGGCAGGGTATCTAACCAAGGACGGTAATGTGTTCATGCTTAAGGTGCCAACCTGGGCAATGTCGAAGGCAAAGGGTAACGTGATTTGGGTTCACGTTGAGGATTACGAGCGGTTGAAGGGTGCCGTGTGAAGGAGGGGTGAGGTGGTGTGGGTATGGAGGAGGGCAACTTAACCATAGAAGACTTGCTGAAACCAAAGACATTACTTACGTATTTTGCTGGCTATTGCTTGGGCAGGCCACTGAATTTAAAGCCACTGCTCAGTCTTCGTGATTACTGCAAGGTCCTGGTCCAGTACGACAAGTGGTGGGACAGGACGGCAATAGCACGGGAAAAGCATGACCGCTTAATGAGAGAGCTTAGACACTTAATGACGCAGTACATATTCTGCTTTGAGGAGCCCCGCTACCCAGAGAGTACATGCAAAAGGCTAAGGGAGAATCTTGAGGCCTACGTCAGAGGCGCACGGAAGCTGAAGGCAAGGGTTGAGGAGCTAATCAAGGAGGGAGAGAGTCTCGAAGTGAGAAGGGACAACTTCGAGCACTTGATGTGGAGGCTGTCCTGGATGAGGAGCAACTTATCGTGGGCTATTGAGGAGGCGTCGAAACTCATGGCGAGGGGTGAGGTTAGGGATGCCGCACAGTGAAGTTGAAGAGCCAATTAGCTAACCGGCAAGGACCAACCCCAGGCCCAACCCAAGCTCATCAAAACCCACCCCCGCAGGCCGCAGGTGGCTCCCCACCTGCAGCCGCGGGAGAGGTGGGCAACGCAATGACCGAGGAACAAAACACACCCGAGACTAATAAACCTAACGCCGCATCAAAACAACAACAGGCAGTACAGGAACTACTCATGCAACTAGGACTACATGCAACACCAACACAACCAACAGGCTGTGCAGCGGATTCTACTGGTGGTGTTACTGTTGCTCAAAAATGTGGAACTGATGTTGCTGAGCAACACTCTGAAGGCCTTGCAGCTGTTGCTCAGGCACATGCAACTGACGTCGCCAAGCAACAGTTAACTGCACCAGCAACAGCAGCTGCACAAACACCTGGGGGTGGGGGTGGGAGTGTTGTTGTTAATTGTAGGTATTGTGGTGGTTGCTGCAGTGGGTTGAGTGGTAGGAGGTTGCCTAGGCGTGTGGTTGAGTTGATTAGGTTAATTAAAGATAAGCTTGATTTGCGGTATGAGTGTGAGGTAATTAACAAGTATCCTGAGTTGTTTTGCTGGCGTCTTGGACGTCGCCGTAGGCGTGTGGCTAGTGTTAAGGAGTTTGAGATATTGCTTAGTCGTGAGGTTGAGTATAAGGCGTCTTATGTGCTTGGTAGGCTTGCTGAGTGTAGGAATGACGCTGTGTGTTGGCGTTACATGTGGCTTGGTGTCAGGGGTTGGTTTGAGGCTGCTCATAGGCTTGCTGGCCGTAGCCCAGTTGGCTTCGATGATTATTTCGCTGGGCTTGTTAGGGGCCTTGGGTTTGGTAGTGTTGTTGAGTTGTCAAGGTACCTGAGGCTTGTTGGCCAGGGGCTTCTTGAGTTAAATTACGTTAGGCGTGGTCGTGGTTACTATGATGTGTTAAGTGTGCGTTGCCGCCTTTGCGGCAGGGACATTAATGCCACTGGTCCATTGCCCGGTGTACTATTTACTATAGTTAATCACTTTAGGGTTGAGCATGGTCTTAAGTCCATTGAGGATGTTGAGACTAGGGTTAAGGAGCTTAGGGAGCGTGGGGCCGAGAAGCCTGAAGGTGATGACATTGGTGTCAAGCTTCTTAGGCACTCGGCCGAGGTTACGCAACTAGTTAGGTTGGTGGTTCATAGGCTAATGGATGTGGGGCTGCTTGAGTGTTTCGGGAAGGAGTACAGGTGCAGGGTTTGTAACGCTGACGTTGGTGGCGCCATTGAGGCCTTGGTTCATGCCCTCAACCACCATTACGATGTCGTCAACAGGCTTCTTAGCGGGAGACCCATCCCAAACGCCAGGGGTATTAATGATGCGGTTGATGAATTGGCTAACCTGCTCAACCACGGCAATCCCGATGCCGTTAAGCCAACCGTTAAGGCGCTGGTGCAGAGTGTTGTTGAGGTCCTCAATGTCAAGGGGGCAATTTCGATTCCAATGCTCACCAGGTGGCTGAATGATGACGACAACTATAGGCCACTCATTGACTCTTTAACAACAGGTAGTCTGAGACCTGAGAGGGTTGTTAGCATTATTGTTGAGGCGTTGGCCAGGCACGGCCTTGTGCACGTCGACGGCGAGGTGATTAAGGTTGAGTAGTGGCCTTGCCGTTGAACTAGCCAACAGGCTTAGGCTTCCTGTGGATGCTGTTGAGGGTTTCCTAAGCTTCCTGGTAAACTACTACTTGGTGAGGTACCCGAGCGTGGGTGTGCTTAGGCTCACCGTTGACCTGCTTTCAATGATTGGTGACGCTAGGGTTAGTGGTTTCCTCAATGCACTTGGCATTGGCAGTGGTGTTAAGCCTACGCTTGAGGACCCGTCTTTTAGTAGGCTTTACAACGCAGTCGCCACCGTCGTTAGGCTGCTTGACAAAGCTAGCTTAGTGGTTTACAACTCGGCGATGAGTGTTGTTAATGCTGTTAAGTGTGGTGAGTAATCCATAGGCCTGTATACACCTGTATGCGGTGTAGGCAGGTTTTTATTTACGGTACTGTACCGTATGGTGTTACACCGTGGGGTGGGTATGGGTTGGGTTATGGTTAGGCTGAGGGAGGGTGTGTACAGGCGGCTTGTTGAGTTGAAGAGGGAGTGGGGTGAACCCTCAATCAACGCCACAGTTGAAAAACTACTCCAAGTGCAAACCACGGGACACACTGAACAGCAGGTTAAACCCACCGGTAAGCCTCAGGTTAAGGGACACTACACAATAACCGTGAGCGAGGACACTTACAAAGCATTGATTATGCTTAAGGCCTACCTCTCAGTAATCACAGGGCAAGAATTAACAATAGAGGACGTCATAGGGGTATTAATCACCTATTGGACTCTACCAAGGCAAAACACAACCCCCTCCCCCCGGGGAGGGTTGCCATCACCCTACGTGATGTAGGGTGATGACTTTACATGAGTGTGGGGTAGGGGTTTGATAAATTCATTGCGTGTTTTAAGGTGTTGATGCCCTTAAATGCACCTACCTCCTCCTGATTACCGTGGCTACTAGTGCTGCTGCCAGTATTGCCACTGTGACTGTTAGTGTTGTTGCCTCTGCCTGAACGATACCTGGTATAACGGTGCTTGTTATAGTAACCGGGACCGGCGTCGTTGTGGTTATGGTCATTGTACTAGTCACTGTTGTTGTTATTGTTGTTGTCGTAGTACTGATTACTGGTAAGGTGACTGTTGAGGTAACTAAACTGGTTACTGGTGAGGTAACGGTGCTTATTGTTGTGACTGTGCTTGTGGTGGTTACTGGGATAGTAACAGTGGTAGTTATGGTGGCTGTGACAGTAGCCGTTGTAGTAGATGTAATGGTGGTTGTTGTAGTTACGGGGACAGTCGTAGTCGTAGTTGAGGGGACTATGGTAGCTGTAGTTGTAGTTACGCATGGGTTTAGTGTTGTTGTGTATTGGCTTTGTGGGTAGCCTGGTGCTGATGCTGTTGCGGTTATTGTGTATGTTCCGCAGGCTAATGGTTGTATTGGCCCAAAGTCAACACTCATGATTCCGCATGGTGACACCCACTGGCTAGGCAATTGAATATACTTGTAAACTTGGTAAACCAAAATGCCATTGTAGTAGATTGAGAGTGAGACAGTGTCACTGGTACTTGGTGAGCCAACGTAGACAATGATCTCATAACCAGATACGCCGCTATTCCTAACCACAGTCACATTAAGCACCTGCGGACCTGTGGCAACCATTGTGCAGTACTGGTTAAACCCATAGACATCAATAGACTGAACCCAAACCCAACTACCCGCTGGGTAGTAGTATATCGGTAAGCTTACGTGGTCATAGCTACTAGGCAGTTGGCATTGGCTTACTGAAAGTTGGAATGAACCTTGATTAACATAAATGTAAGGGGACCAGCATTCTTGATTCCACGAACCTTGGTATGAGGTTAATAAACCGTAGTCGTAGTAACTGGACTCAAAGGCGTAGGCAGTGGCGTTAACATTGGCAAGAGCTCCATTAAGGCTAACTGAGCACGAGATAACCTCAGCAGGTGGTGGCGTAATGTAACTTGGGTTGACGTAGGGAGCCGGCACCACAGTTGTTGTAGTCGTTACAGTTGTCGCAGTCGTCGTCACAACCTCACTGCGCAGTGTAGGTACGGCAAACAGGATAGCCAATACGATTGATAATGCAACAGCCAGGTAAGTGAAGACGCGTGAATCCATGGGTTAAACAAGTTTAGGATACTTTAAAACATTACACCATCAACAAGCGCAATAAACATCTAACATATTTAAAGTATCGGTTTCTAAGCCCTTAATGTTAGGCAATTAAGCCTTAGTAACGCATAAAAGTCATTCATCACATAAGTATATTGTGACTCAGAGACGACGTGATGAGTTAGTGGAGAGGTGTAAGACTAGGATTAACTCTTCTTCATTGTAAAGGTGATGCCTGAGAGGTTTTTATAGAAGGTTTGTTGAGGATTAGAGACATTACGATAGGCTCCCCTGGTGAATGTCATTCAGCACCATGACTGTGGTTGGGGCAGCACTAGTGCTAGCCTACCACCACATACCGAGTAGCGAGCATGTAGTTCAAATTAACAATGATGCATCTACCATACAAGGTGATGCACCTCTAAATAGAGAGGTCAGCATGCTATGCCACTTGTCAGCTAGGATTAAGCAGAAGACAGGGTAAAGATGGAAAGAAAAACTAAGTACAACAAACCCTAGGTGCATGCTTCAGGTACCATTGCCTGAGTTCCTCATGCCTTGGGCTCCAGTAGTGTTTGACCAGTAACCTGGGGGGAGGGTGTTGTTACCCTATGTAGGGTGGTGGTTCTTGAAATGGTGTCATTCACCATGCAGAATCTCATTGGGATCCTTCTAGTGGTTGGGCGCAATGCTAAAAAACTTAGGGTGGTAATTTGTTGTTGGTCTCTATGGCTGTTAATCGTTGGAAGGCTTTGGCCATTATGTTCATAGTACTCTTCATCTTCGTCCTACTGATAGCCATTGGTAGTGCCTCGTCCTGTGGCGAGTGCACTACCCTGAAGTCTCAGTACGATAACCTACTGAACCAGTACTCGGCATTGCAGAGTCGGTATAATGCGTTGGAGTCCCAATACAATTCACTACAGAGTAATTACCAATCACTCCAGAGCCAATACAGCTCTTTGCAGGGCCAGTACAATACGTTGTATAGTGAGTATCAGAGGCTTCAATCCGCGTTGCGTAACATGACTAACACCACGGTGATTGGAGCCTTGGCCTCCTCGGAGTCGTACTCCATGAGCATCTACACTGTGCCGGTTGGTTACGTACTGCTTCCAATAATTGTGCCCAGTGGCTATACCGCTACGGTGAGTATCCAGGTGTCGAGTAATGACATCCTAGACGTATATGTGTACAATGTCAGTGATTACGATAATAATGAGGCGGTGTCGTCATTCAGCCCACCACCAAATCTTTATGAGTGGTCTGGTAACGTGATCACACGGTCGATAATGCTGCAACCCGGTCAATACTTCATTGAGGTTCAAAATGACATAACGAACTCAGCTGGAGCCACAGTCAAAATACAGGTAACAACAACACTAATGCCAGGCTGAGGAAGGCAAACTAAACACTACGGAGGCACCGGCATCAACCCAGTAACTATGCCCGTGAAAGCTCCACCAAGTAGTTTACGACGCCTAAGGCCTACCTAAAGACGTAAAATGCATCAACCATACGTGGGTTGAGCATGAACTCGCAACCCTCCTCATCTATAGGGTGCATGAATTTACTCATCACCCTGTGGGTATCGCGGATAGCTCCCTCAATTATGACTGCCCTAATTAAACTGATTACATTCCTAGGAATCATGAGGAACGGCAGAAGACTCAACAATCAAGGGTTCGTTGTTAAAATCACATGCAGGTGGTTCTGGTTGTGCTGCATTTGCTTTGCATTGCGACCCTTTCCAAATTTAGTGAATGTGTATTGGCCAGCAGCAAACCCTAGGCGCATAACGTAAGTACCATTGTCTAAGCTCCTCGTGCCTTGGGTTCCTTCCCCATCACAGAACCACCAGAAACACTACAACAATGTCGTTGAAGGGGGCAATTCAGTTACGTACAGTGCTTTGCTTATTACATTTTTAATAAAAAGTGATGATGGATTAGGAATTGAGGGTTGCTTAAGGGTTAGTGAGGCTTAATAAGGGGTTTTGTTTGCTTCTTTTTAGGGGTGGGTGGTGATGAGTGCGGTGGGTGGGAAGGTGAGGTATAGGAGGTGTGTGAGGTGGGATTTTAATAAGCGGTTCTTGTGATTCATAGTATAGTTCGTGTGTTGATAAATGTCGGTATATCTTTAATGATGACCCATGAGGTGGCTTGGGATGTTGAGGTGTGGTAGGGGTGTTGGGAAGTTTATTCTTGGGGAGTTAAACAGTGTTGGGCGTGTGGTGGTGGTTTCGCCTTGGTTGAGCAGGGAGACTGTGGAGTTGTTGAAGGAGTTGAATAGGAGGGCTGATGTGATGTTAGTTACTACTGATGATGTGGAGAATAGGAGTCATGCAGAGGCGTTAGCAGTGCTTCAGGGTTTGTCTCGTGAGACTAAGGCTTCTAGAAGGGAGTCGGAGATTCTTGCTGGGGTTCTCTTGATTGTGATGAGCGTTCTCCTTGCCTTGAGGTTCCTGTGGTTCTTATTGGGTGCGTTGATTGGAGCTATTATCCTAATTCATGGGTTGCGTGGGAAGAGTCATACTTACCTGTTTGATGTAACTGTTCTACCAAGGAGTGTTAACCTACATGCAAAGCTCATTATAATTCCTGAGAAGAACCTCGTTGGAGTTGGGAGCGTGAACTTCACGAGTGCTGGGCTTAATACCAACATTGAGTGTTGGGCTTGGCTTAAGGGTGAGGAGTACGTAAGGGAGGCAATGAAACTTGTAGAGGAATTGAAAGCTCACGTAAATCATTAATACCTACAATTAAATCGGGGTGGTTGGGTATGATACATGGCTACCTCTTCATTTACGTGTTTTGATATTGTTCTTGGGTGTTGCTTCTGTGGTGCATGGTGCGTTGTTTACGTACCCTGCGGTTTGGGTGTTTGGTGGTGGGATTATAGTGTTGGTGTTAGTGTGGTTGGGTGGCTAGCATTAATCGTGCTACTATTCACATGGGGAGACATACAGAGCTTGTGAGGGGTGGTGAATTCAACCGTTACTTGGCGAACACCATCGTACTAATCATACCCCTGTGCATTGTTTGTTCAATAGGGTGGGTTGTAATTCAGGAACTGCCGTTTCACAGACAGTGTTGCATACCTAAGCCTCTCAGTAAGGTACAGGTACGTATTAACCACACCCTAAATTTCGCTTAACCACTTAATTTTCTTGGTAATTTAACAGCAAACCCTAGGCGCAAACCTCAGGTACCAGTTCCTCAATTCCTCATGCCTGGGACTCCAATAATGCTCAACCAGTATCCTAAACTCACTGGGTGGTGCCCTGCCTTGTAGGGTGTTGACAATGCTTTCTGGTACTCCTTGGCTAACCATGTACGTGGCAAAGAACTTGCGCAACTCATAAAGCTCGAATTCACGGTTGAGAACCTGTTTGGCTGTTTCCTTAATCTCCCTCCTAAGCCTGGATTGGTCGAATGGGATTAGTTTTTGCTTAGCCTTCTCGACGATGTCTTGGCTGAACCAGCCGCTTGCAAGCCAGCCCTTGCTAAGCCTCTCAACCCAATCAACCCTATAAGGCAGGTAAACCTCCCTAACCCACCTGAGGAACTCTGGGCGTAGGAACGCTACAAATGCTCTCTTAGTCTCGGTGACTTTGCCTATGTGAAGCATTCCGTGCTCTAAATCCAAGTCACCTAGGCTTAGGGTGAAGGGCTCACCAGGCCTAAGCCCAGTTTCAGCCAGGAGCGCAAAGTAGAATTTGGACTCCACCGTTGGTAGCTGTCTCCAAATAGCCTGTAGTTGCTCCAGGCTGGGTAGCTTAACGTGGTTGCTACTCTTTGGTCTATACACTGTGAAGGATTCGTAGAGTAGCCTGTAGAGTGCCGGGTCCCTCGGCTTCAGCACAGTCTTTAGGAAACTCTTTAGTGAGTAGGCGGTGTGTTTGAGGACGTAAACCTCACCATCCTCGGCTAAACCAGCCAAATACTCCCTAATGCCATCGGGTTCAAGAATCCAGTTAAGCTCACTGAGTGCAAGCCTAATGTAGCGTACCTCATCACGGATAGTCTTCTCGCTAAGCCCCTTAAGCCTCTTAGCCTTAATGAACTCCTCAATGTCTTGCTCAGTCACAACCCACCTAGTGCCCATGCTCCTAACGTACTCACCAAGGTACCTATCCAGGTAGCTCAACAGCAGTTCCCTGAAATTGGCGTCTGCACGTGCACGGGCAACAACCCTAACAATATCATTAACAGTGGCTGGCTCCAGTTCAGGAACCTGCCCAAGCAACCTGGCTAATTCCTCAGTGCTGAGGAAACTCAAAGCACGGCAAAGCAAATCCTCAGTAACCCTACGCTTACCACTCCTAATCATGCTAATTAAATTGATAGTTACACCAAGGTCTTTGGCACGCACACCCTTCTGCTCCATAACGTAGTTGATTATCCTCACCCTCTCCTCATTGCTAATGTTATTGATGTTGATTAACTCACAGTCAACCATGCAGTGAATACCGCAGAGGGATATTTATGCTTTCCGTAACAAGAAACACATTGAGACGTAACAAGGAGACCAAGAATAGAACGGGAAGAATGAGGGGGAGTACCATTTTTGGAGCCCCGGCCGGGATTTGAACCCGGGACCTACGGGTCTGCAGCCCGCCGCTCTAACCGGGCTGAGCTACCGGGGCCTAGTTAACATTGGTTTCGCTCATTTTATAAGCTTTATTTTTA
>Ga0208151_100873_pt1 | contig 10834 bp, 9 predicted proteins | sample ECH_Bhost_MetaG_FD_187130 | JGI IMG/M metagenome (GOLD analysis project Ga0208151, IMG submission 187130) | Hot spring microbial mat communities from Yellowstone National Park, Wyoming, USA - ECH_B host_MetaG (SPAdes) (version 2) | ecosystem: Environmental > Aquatic > Thermal springs > Hot... | reverse complement strand
TTGAAGTGGATACGGGGGGGGCGGCCGCCTCCGAGTGGGGTGGTGCTTCCAGCTCCCAGCGGACAGCCGCTACCCGGGGGCTAGAACCCCTTCTGCCTTCTCTTCGCGTAGCTGTATAACGACTTGGCAACGTGGTGGGTTGCAGCGATGGGGTGGACGCCGAGCTCGGCTCCAGCCGCACGGTCGAAGCCTGAGGCGAGGTTCGCGGCCGTCTTGGTGAGCGTGCCGCGAAGCCTGCTGGGCTTAGGCGCATCTGAACCCCTGAACACAGTGTAGTACCCAGAAGTTGGGATACCGCTACTTTTACCCCCAGCCCCCCCAGATACGGCTGCACCTCCTCCACCGCCTCCGCCTGGCGGGGTGGGTTGGGTGTATGGAGCCCTACCCGCGCTCCCGCTCTGGGTGACGCCCACCGCGGCTGCCCCGCCTCCCTGGGCGCCTCCTGTTATGGTTGCCCCCATGTTGGGCGGCTGAGCCTGGGAGTAGGGTTGCCTCTGGGTTGCTGCGGCTGCTGTCGCCGCCCCCGCTGCTGCGCCTGCCGCTGTGGCGGCTGCCCCCCCGCCGCCCCCACTACTACCTCCTCCACCGCTGCCTCCTCCCCCACCCCTTGAGCCTCCTCCCTGGGCGCCTCCTCCAGGCAGGAAGCCTCCTCCGCCTATGCCTGTTCTCCCTAATCCGCGGAAGGCTGAGCTGAACATTCCGCCCATGCCTGTGAATGCGAGGATGTTGGGTATGAGTATGAAGATGAAGGGGCTGGCTATTACCAGGAAGGTGGCTGTGGCTGGGTTGGAGAAGCCCACTGCGCCTATGATTCCGAAGACGGCGGCGACCACTAGGCCGCCGATTGCGAAGCCGAGTAGTACTTCGGCTATGAAGTCTACTATGCGCCTTAGTGGTGGGAAGAGCCAGAGGACGGCTATCATGGGGGTGACCACGAGGAGTGCGCCTATCGCCACGAACCGTACGGCTGCGAACACTATGAGCATGAGGAGGGAGAAGAGGAGTATGCCTCCGAAGACGCCTATCTCGGTGTCGAAGGGGCCGACGGCCGCGCCGAGAAGCGCCTCGGCGAGGGCGGAGTAGAAGAAGATGTAGACGTGGCCGGAGTTCACGAGTTGGGCGTCGATGGGGTTCACTATACCCGCGAGTATGTTGTAGAAGTACGGCGCTGTGTATATGACTATGAGGACGGCGATAACCTCCTTCGCGAGCCTGATGATCTTCTCCCATAGGTCATCCGCCCCCTCCCAGTAAACCGTCCAGATCACGTCGGCGAGGATGAAGATGCCGAGGAAACCCGTGGCGTAGTCCGCCACAACCGAGTAGAGGCTGGCGATCTCGGCGCCCGGCCACCCCGTGCCCCCGTAGACAGGCATCTGTGTGAGCCAGATGAATATGGTGCTGCCCAAGGCCTCGAGGGGGCTTAGGATGCTGTTCGAGGCTGCGTTCCCGAAGGCTGCGACGGCTGACATTATGGAGGAGATGAGCCAGTTCAGGGAGAGCTTCTCAGCGTTCACAGCGGCCCCTGCCCCAGCCGTGTAGCCGTTATAGACGGCGGTCACGATGATCGTGTAGGTGCCCGCTTCATTATATGTGTGGTTGAGGGTGAAGGTGGGCCCCGTCGCCGTGGATGAGGTGTTGTCGCCCCAATTCACTGTTACAGCGGCTGGCGCCGCTGTGCCGTTCGTGAAGGAGGTGCTCCCCGTCAGGGTCACGGTGAGGGGTGTCAGACCTGATACCGGCTTCACGGCGACCTGGGCCGTCAGGGAGGCCTGAGGCTGAAGTTGAACCTGGCCGACCGCCCCCAGGTTCAGGGCGACGAGGACGAGGACAGCGGCCCCCAGGTAGGAGAGAGCGCGGTCGGGTCTGGCGGCGGCGAAGCTGATCGCCGCAGCAGCTATCGCTACCGCTATAGCGGCGTAGGCGAAGAGCTGTATGTACTGGGCGCCCGGGATGCTGAGTTGGGGAACCTGGCCAATCGTGAAGATAGCGGTCCACCCCGCCGTGAGCACAGCGGCCCCGGCGATTGTGAATACGAGGAACTCCCTGCCCCTCTGAGCGTCCCCCGACACCAAGTAGTAGACGGACACGGTCAAGCTGAGCGCCACAGCCACCCAAGCCGCATAGTAAAGGTAGCCAACCACAGTGTTAACAGCGTGTGTCAGGTCAAACATAGCCGCTGGTAGGGGCATCGGGTACCCTCCGAAAAACAGAAGGTGAAAGCTTTAAAGGGGGAAGCCAGCGTCCTACACGCTGAGCCCGTGGTGGCGGAGCGGTTCCCCGGTCGCGTTCACCGCGTGAGTGCGGTCGAGGTGTGCATCCCCAGCTCCTCTCCCCCTTCCTCTTCTCCGAGGCCCAGCAGCCCACCTTCCTCGGCCGCCTGGCGGCGCTTCGCGGTCAGGCTATCCACAGCGCTATAGATCGTGCGCAGTAGGAGTGTTAGGCTCGCCACGCCTTCCGCTTCAGCCGACGCGCGTAGAGCCCTGTGCAGGTCCTGGGCAACCTCCCCCGTTGGCTCCACCCCCGCCACAGCGCACGCCTCGGTGGCCACCTCGAAGCCGAGTTCCTCGGCGAGTTCAGCTTCCTCCGCCTCTATGTCCCCCAACGCTAAGCGGCTGAGGAAGCGCACCTTCAGGAGGCGCTCCCCGTCCAAGCTGAGGCTGAGGTTACCCCTGTTCAGGCGGGTGGCTGAGGATGGGAGGAAGCTGTCCCCCGGCCAGCCGAACTGGCGTGCGAGGGGTGCCCTAAGCTCCCCCACAGCCGCCTCATCAAGGGTGCGGGGCCTGTAGAACACGGCTGAGGGCCCCTGTGAGCGGAGGAGGGCGACCGCGGCACGGATGGGGTCACCCGTGCTCACAGCCACCCATCCACCCGGCTCGACCGTTATGGTTAGCGCGGCTGTTATCTTTGACCTCCAATCACTTATTAAAATTACCTTCATAACTTCCAGGGCGCGGAAAACGGTAAAAGGGGGTAGCCCGCGCCGCTGTGTCCTTATTCGTCGGGGCTATGATACCTGCCTCTCCTGCTTACCCATCTGGGCGGGGGTCGGCGTGTCAGTGAAGTCTTTCACTTTCCCGTGCTTGACCTCCACTCTGCGGAAGGTTGGGAGGCTCACGACTCTCATAATGAATTCGAAGACGGAGTCAGCCAGCTCCCTGTTTTCCTCCGGTGTAAGCCAGCGCCCATTCTTCGCGGCGCGGGTATGCTTTCTCATGTAATCCCTGACCTCCTCAGGTGTCTTTCCCCCCTCCGTCAGCGCCCGAATATTTTCGGGGCAGTTGAGCGGAAACCAGATGGTGCCGTCGTCTCTACGTGGCATGGCCTCCGCCAGCTTGTCGAGTATAGCCTTCTCCTGCTCTGTGAGCTGGTAATCCGTGACGAGGTCTTCGAAGTCCTCCGTATAGAGGAACACCTCCTCGAGGAGACCGTATGCATATACGTTTGTCTCATGGAACCCATCGCTGATCTCGTAGTCCAGGTCTATCCCCGCCGCCTTCAGGACGTAGGCCATCTGGCTGTGGTAGAAGATGCTGTGCTCCCCCCCGAAGCCGAAGTGTTTGAGGCAGGCTATGTAGCGGCGCTTCCTAAGCCTGTGGCGGGCGGGCTCGTCGGGTCTGATCTCCCTCCAGCCCTTTACGTCAACCGTCTCCCCCTCATACAGTGAATTATTAACGTAGTGCCCGAAGATGTTCGTCTCCACCCAGCCCCACAGGATCTTTTCGGGGCTGGTGTAGTAGTTGTGTATAACCTGTTTGAGATGCTTCTCGTCATGTGCATAGTATGTGTGTTCAGAGATGTAGACGCCTTTCCTCTTCGATGTATGCTGTTCATAAACGAGGTATTTCTTCCAGGGTTTTCCCTCGAGCTCCTTCTCGGTTTCCATCATTTCATGAGAAAATATGATGAAGAGTATTTAAAGATTGAGGCGCAGCCACGCGTGGCACGGGAGGGAGACGCCCTCAGAAAACCGTTAGAAGGGCTCTGAGGGGGGAGCGCGGCGCCAGTGAGGAGGAGGGGGGGAGGCGCGGCTCCGGGCAGTCGGGGGGGGGGCGGCTGCGTTGCGTAGAGTCCTACAGCTCTCTACCGCTCTCATAGCCCCTGACGGCTTGGAGCAGCTTCTCGTCCATGACGGCGTAGACGGGTTCGAGGAGTGGGTTGACCCACCTCCCCCCGACGTTGTCGGCGTCCTGGATCACGGTTTCCTCCATATAGCGGTCAAACTTCGCCTTATACTCCTTCTCCAATGCGTTCAGGTCGTCCTCCGTGAAGACGCCCACAGAGGTGAGGGTGTGGATGTAGCCCTTTACTTGCCAGGCGTACGCCTTGAAGCGGACGGGGAGACTGCTCCAGTGGTCCTGGTTGTCATGGGGGGAGCATTGCATGATTGCGTTGTCCAGGGGACCCGGTTCCCCGATGAGCGGTTTACCTTCCTTCAGGAGCTGCTCAACGGGTTTCTGGTCGGCTTCCTGTGCCTCGAAGTTGAAGTTGGTGAGCCACTGCTCGTCGACCACTGGGTTTATGAGGGTTGCTGCGGCTGCGGCAGCATTGGCGTAGTCTTCAATATATGTGTATGCCTGGAGGAGGCCTATGAAGTATGATGAGAAGCTTGGCGAGGGGGATCTGAGTATAGCGTCGGTGTGGATGGCCGGTAACAGCTCCACTATTTCACGGGTTGCACCGCCCGCCCTATAGGGGTTGCTGGCGAGGTCTTTGAGGTCCCACTGGAGTGCGAGTGCTGCGCGCCTCGGGTCGCCGATGAACCTAAACTCCTGGTCGTAGAGGTCTGAGAGGGCGCCCCACACGTTGGCCTTCACCATATCCCTCAGCCTCTCCGGGTTCCCGTAGCTCGCGACGACTACCTCGTATGGGGGACTGCTCGCCTGAACCTCTTCGAGGTAGGAGTCCGGCATGTATTGGGAGAGGGTGGATGTGAAACTGGCGTGCACGTCGCCCTCCACACCCGTGAATATGGAAACGATGTTCCTGAAGTAGTTGGGTGAACCCTCATAGCTGTAGGCGAGCGCTACCCTCTTCCCCCCGTCGAGGTTCGCCGCCCTTATCTTAACCTTGTCGGAGAGCGGGATGGAGACCTCCACCTCCCCCAGCTCCCCCACCTTCGCACCCCTCGGGGGCCACAGGCGCTCCTTCGGGGTCACCGCCACGCGGCGCCTGGCTTCGACCGCTGACCCGTTGTGTGTGGCGTCGAGCCCGACTCCGCCCTCGTGAAGCATGACGACAGCGTTGTATATGTTGAGCGTGTCACCCTTCTGAAGCCTCGCTGCCTCATAGGAGAGGAGCTTCGCCAGGAACGTCCCCTCTGACTGGGGGTGCTGGAGCTCCACAAAACGAATATCAGTGTAGGGGGATGAGTGCAACCCCACCACCCTCGCACCCCTAAGGGAAACCCTGCCCTCGAGCGGGCGCCCCAGCCAGTTCATAGCCCAGCGCAACATGTTATGGAACCCCGTGAAAATAGTAAAAGGAGCCACCGTCTTTAAATCTTCTTATATCATGATGTATGTATGGAGGAAATATACCTCTCATTCACGGATGAGGATGAGGTTTTCGAAGCGTATGAGAGAAAGCCGATACCGGGCCTCATAGGCGAGTACCTCCGCGATTCCCCCCTATTCCAGAACAGGGATGTGTGGAGGCTCATCCCCAACTTTGAACTCGACCCGGATTACCCCAATAACGACCCCTACGGGATGAGGGGGGAGAGGAACAAGCTGTGGAGCGGGGTCGCCATTAGGAAGAAGGGGGACGCCTCGAAGAGGTATGTAATAAAGGAGGAGGGTGCGTTCAGCATCCTCGGATTCGTGTTCCACTACCCCGGGAACACTGTTGCGGAATACTACGAGTTCTGGGCTGTCGCCGCCTCAAGCGATATTAACCTAGAGAACCCAAGCGAGGAGTCGCTCAGGATGTTCTGGGCGGAGGACTCCGTGTACACGCTGATGACGGAGTACTTCTACGCTATGGCGGTGTGCATCAAGGAGGGGCTGCTACTCGTAGTCGACCAGACGGGCAGGGTGTTCAACCCCGCCGAAAACGGGTAGTAGAGCTCCGGCGCCGGTAAATAAAAAAGTCTAGGTGCACTGGTTAACCGATATGATGGTTAGATTCACCCTGCTCGCCTTGGGGGAGAACTGGGTCTGCATCTATGATTTGAAGGGGGGGCGCACCGCCCGCGTCTACTTCGAAAGGGAAAGGGGGGAGATGCGTTGCGCCCTGTGCTCCTCTTCCGAGTGCCCCCACGCGGGGTACGCCTGGGGTGTCCTCGACCGCTACAGGAAGCGGAAGCCGTCCACTCTCATCCTCTTCATCCCAGACACCCTCCACGACGGAGGCGAATCAATCCAGCCATAGCGGGTGGGTGCCGAGGGGTTTCACTCCACGTAGACGCACGTAGGTACGCATCAGCACACCAGTCATACGCGTAGCAGAGCTTGGGCTTCAGCGCATCACATAGGGAGCTCACGAGTTCATTGACCCCCTTCCGCTCGGCCCCTGTCTCGACGTACCCACCCATTCATATGCCTTCTGCGTTGCTGAAGAAGGCATCATGGGGAACGCCGACCATCTTCAGTCCCCCCTCCCCGCTTCCTCCTCCACCCTATGTGTGTGCACGTACCCCTCCACCTTTTCCTAAAGGAGGTCTTGGGTCTCTATCTACTATCACCCTACTGCCCATGCACACAAATCCTCAAATCCAGAAATCCATATAAACCTATCTATTCAGAAACTGCTGAGTACGGCTAGTTTGCCGGATGAGTGTTCAACCACTACGGCGTGCGGCTGACGGCACTCCACTGCCTCTCCACCGACTCAGTGTATCCAGGAGGCCGCCCCGCGTAGGTGGGCTACCTCGCTCTCAGGCGGCACCACGAGCCTTCCCTGCGAGCTCAGCCACCACCTCCTCCAGGAGTTGGCGGTCGGCGAGGAGAGCGTCCCCCACCTCCCTGTAGAAGGCGAGTTTACCCACGTGGTTAACCACGTAGGCGAGGCGCACGTTGCCGAGCTCCTTCAAACCCTCAGCGAGCTCCTGCTCTGAGAACTCTGAGTGGAGCTCCCCCTCCACCTCCTCCCGCACCTCTGAAAGCGTCCCACGGAAAACATAGGTGCCGTAGAGGAAGAGGCGGTTAGCCAGGAACCACGCCACAGCGAAGGCGCCACGCCGCCTAAGCGCCCCAACCCTTCGAAGCACACCCGCAGACCCACCCCCACCAGCAGCGCCTCCACCACCCCCATCCCCGACACCATGAGCAGCAGGAGTATGGGTTGGAGCACCGGCACCATTACCACTACTACTACTACTACCACTGGTTCTGGGGAGTGGTTCTCGGGGGGTGACTCGGGTTTTGGATATGGGTTGCCCGGTGGCCCCGTTCCCCGGGGCCTCAAGGCCCCCTTCAGCCTCCGAGGAGGCCCCCCTCCCCTCCCCTCCGACCCCGGTACCTATGGGGGTGGTGTCGGAGTGGTGTCGAAGTGGTTTAGCATAACCACCACTACTACTACCACTACTACTACCACTACCATTTTTCCCCGGGTTTCTCCCCGGCCTTAGGACTCCTTTCTCATTCTCATCAATAATAATAATATGATTATGATTATTATGATGATTATTATTAATATGATGAATATCGCTTTCTACTCCTTCTTCATTTTTCCCTTCTTCATCGATATTCATCATATTATTATTATTCATATTATTCATAATATTCATATTATTATTCTTCGAGGCTCTCTTCATATCTCCACTGGAAGAACCACTAAAACTCACCCCGGAGCCACCGCAGACCACCGGTGAACCAGCAGTGGTAGTAGTAGTAGTGGTAGTAGTAGTGGTGTCCGTGGGCTTTCCCCTCCCCTTGCTGGATGGGTAGAAGAATAGGCCTGGGGGCTCCCAGTCCACTATTTCCCGGCGGCGGTAGTAGTAGAGGTATTGGTGTATGAGTTGGGGCTTCATGCCTGTGGCGCCCGCTAGGTCGGTAGCTGAGGCGACGCCGCCCGCCTCGACGAGTGCCTTGAATATTACAGCGGTCCTCTCCCCCCTCACCCCAGGCGGGGGCGCCTCGGCCCCCGTGCGCAGGCCTCCCGTCAAGTAGGCGCAGAGCGCTTCCCCCCTCTCCGTCAGGTGGATAACACGCCCACCGCCCCCGCCACCACTCTTCTTCACCCCACCCTCCCCCCCAGATAGCTCTAGGTAGCCCAACCTCCTCAGCGCCGCAATGTATTTCCCAAGCGTGTGCCTCGAGAGCTCAACACCGAAGCCCCCAACACGCTCAGCAACCTCACCCAGCGTCCCCCCAGTAAGAGCCACCGAGAGGAGCACGGCGCGGCTACGCCTGCTGCGAATCATACACCCACACACCACGAAGACATAAAAAGCAGAGAACCCAACCCGATCTCCTCCACGCCTGTGTTAAACTTTCTTTGGCGGGTGTGTTTAACTTTCTTTGGCAGTTCTCTTTAACTTTCTTTGGCAACTCTTTGTTCCCGTCCTCCACGCCTGTGTTAAACTTTCTTTGGCGGGTGTGTTTAACTTTCTTTGGCAGTTCTCTTTAACTTTCTTTGGCAACTCTTTGTTCCCGTCCTCCACGCCTGTGTTAAACTTTCTTTGGCGGGTGTGTTTAACTTTCTTTGGCAGTTCTCTTTAACTTTCTTTGGCAACTCTTTGTTCCCGTCCTCCACGCCTGTGTTAAACTTTCTTTGGCGGGTGTGTTTAACTTTCTTTGGCAGCTCGCTGTGGCTGTGTGTTTAACTTTCTTTGGCAGTTCTCTTTAACTTTCTTTGGCAACTCTTTGTTCCCGTCCTCCACGCCTGTGTTAAACTTTCTTTGGCAGCCCTCTGCTCCCGTCTTCCTTGCTCCCTGTTTTTCGCGGGGTGGCGCCGGCTTCTTTTTAAGTTTTTTGTGTTTGTTGGGCTATGGCTGTTGAAGAAAATATTAGTGTTGGGGGCTGGCGTGTGCTTGAGTTACCGCTTGCCTCCCTCGTTGAGTGGGATAAGAATCCGAGGGGTCCGCTGAGCATGGAGGTGAAGTTTGCCGACCTGGCGGCTAAGGAGTGGGATGAAGAGGATGAGGGGAAGCTTTCCGATGACTTCGAGAAGGGGGAGGCGTTCGAGGGGCTGCGCCGCAGCCTGAGGGAGCACGGCCAGATTTCCCCCCTCGTGGTCACGGATGGCCCTGAAGAGGGTAAATACTTCGTTGTGGCGGGTAACAGGAGGCTCGCCGCCGCTAGGGCGGCCGGCCTGAAAACCCTCGTCGCCCTCTACCGACCTATGAGTGAGGATGAGATGTACCGCTATGCTGTTGCCGACAACGCTTTCAGGCTCGACTTCCCGCCTGAGAACCTGGGCGCCGTCTTCAGGCGCTTCCATGATGAGAAGGGCTGGAGCTGGGAGAAGGTTGGGCAGTACTTCGGCCTACCCCGATCCACCGTCCGCGCCTATGTGAAGGAGGCAGAGGAGATGCAGAGGCTTAGGAGTAGGGGTATCTCAAAGAAGACCGCTGAGTCTATGGGGAAGGCGTCCTACTCCTACAGGGTCCCAGACGACAAACTCTTCAAGGCGGCCCAGGAAGCCGATAAACTTGGGGGCGCTTCACCGAGCCAGGCGCGCACCATAGCCAGGATGATGGCCTCAGGCGTCCAACCAGAGGAGGCTGTGAGAAGCGCCATCCAGGGAGGAAGCGGAGAAGCAGAGAATAGAGGAGCTGGAGAAGGGGAGGAGGCGGAGACCAAAGCCGAGCCACTCATCAAGACCGTCCTCGTAACATTCGACCCCGCCCTCGCAGGTGAATTCATCGAGCGGAGGGGCGGGGGTAAACTTCAGGGCCAGGATGTTCTACGCCTCGTAGCCGAAGCCCTCCACGGCGTCATCATCTTCGGGGACACACTACCCACCTCCAAGAGGTTCCAGGCCATCGTGGAGCGTGGGAGAGAGATATACGGCGACACGTGGGCGGTGGAGGCCGCTAAGAGAGTGGAGGAAGCCCTCCTCTCCCTAATAGGCGACTAGGACGCTGGAGGAAGAGCACAGGGAGCGAAGCACAGCGCGTAGACGCACCCACACATGTATTCTTTTAAAGTTTTTAATTCTACTTGATGTATGAGTCACAGCCGTATACACCTGGTCTTCCTAAGCGAGAAGCGGGTTAGGGTGCTCGAATATATCGCCTCCGCTGGACAGAGGGAAGGGAGGAGGCGTTCAGAGATCCTCGCCCGCTTCCCTGGCTCGGACTACGACCTCAACCTCCTCGTCAGGGAGGGCTACGTGGAGAAGCACTACGTGGCGGTCACACCCCCCTGGGCCTCCTCCGAATGGTCGCTTGAGAGGGTGAGAGGCGACCTGGTCCCCTACTACCGCATCACGGTTAAGGGGGCAGCCGCCCTAGAAGCCGAGCGTGCATTTCAGAAACACATACGTGAAGCCGAGGAAGCCTACATCAACCAACTCGTATCCCCCCGTGAGCTACCCCCGCCCTAAACAATCAAAACTTTTTAGCAATGGCGTTTTGCCGTTTATGGAAACCATAATCAATCCTGCGACCTAATAAAAGCGCTTGATTAAATAAAGAAGCGGCAAGCCACGCTTTGAGCCACACTCTCAGAACCCGCAGGGTGCCCGTCGGGTGGCGCACTCAGAACAAAAACCTATTATTGAAAACGGCGCCGCTATCAGGTTTAATGGGTTAAGTTTTGAGTTAAACTTCTTCTGGCCACCATACTCCGCTGAGCCCGTGGTCAGCTAGCTTGGCGGAGAAGAGAAGCCTAGCCGCCTGGTCGAACCCCTCAAGCTTTATCCCCTCACCAAGCGCGCGCTCAACGTA
>Ga0208151_100871_pt1 | contig 10841 bp, 11 predicted proteins | sample ECH_Bhost_MetaG_FD_187130 | JGI IMG/M metagenome (GOLD analysis project Ga0208151, IMG submission 187130) | Hot spring microbial mat communities from Yellowstone National Park, Wyoming, USA - ECH_B host_MetaG (SPAdes) (version 2) | ecosystem: Environmental > Aquatic > Thermal springs > Hot... | reverse complement strand
ACATCCTAATCAGGGGCTTAATTAAATCATTAAGCCAACAAACGATTAAGCCCAGTGAGGTAATCATAGCCACGGAAACAACAGGCAACGAACTCATGAAAGTCGCAAACGAGTACTTAGGAGGCATGACAGTCAAGGTGATTGAGACTGGTTATTGGAATAAGTGCTGGACGGCAAATAAGGCAATACTAAGCTCAGGCGGCGACATAATATTCCTCCTCGAGGACGACCTATACCTAACACCGAACTTCATTGAGGAAGCATTAAACGCATTCAAGGAATACCCCGAGGCTGGTTGCGTATACACAAACTGCATATGGGTCTTCCAGGAAGGCGCAAGGTCAAGGGGTGGGTTCATGGGTTGGCTAGCCAAGGCCCTCAGTAAGTTATCGATTCATGAATCAGCATTGCCGAGGATGGTTAGGAGAATAAACGACCACTTAATAGAAGTGCCCGTATTCACCATGAGCGTTGCATGTAGGAGGGAAGCTTTACTCAGGGCTGGGCTCTACGACATGAGGGTTAGGGAGCCAATACTCGGCGAGGACTTCGACCTAGCGCTAAGGATTAGAAAGGCGGGCTACAAAATAATACAAACAACAAGGGCAGTCTCGTACCACCTAACGATGCAGGTAACAAAAGGCGTAATAAAGTACGGCAGAGACCCATCAATGTTCATGGGAACGTACGAAACCGAGGTATACTTCATGACAAAAAATAGAGACATCCTGAGCCTAAAGAACGTGATAAGCCACACAATATACAGATCAATAGAGGCAGTGGCTTGGGGCATTAGGTCTAGAAATCCATCAGCGATACCTTACGGCATGACAGGTGTGATTAAGGGGTTTATGAAGGGATGCCTACATGGACCATAAGAAATACTTCGTATTTATAAGTACAGCGAGCCTACTGCACTTTAGGGGTGTCGAGCATTGGCTGATTGAGGTAGCCACTAGGCTTAATGGTTCCATGATATTGACGTTTTCGACAGGCTTAAAGAGTGTTGATAATGTAAAGGCGAGAGTAGCCCTGGCCAAGTCACGTTTAGGTAATGTTGAATGGCATGAAATAAGGGCTATTTCCCACGAACATGCAGGTAAGGGCGTCCCAAGTTTCATTACTCGTTTCATGAAACATAGTGGTATAGCTATACCAATCAACTTGAAAATAATTAAATTATTAGAGGTAAATTTACCTACCTAGTCATCGGTGACGCCTATCAAGCAATGCTCCTGGTCGCCATAACCGCAATATCCGGCGCCCGTAAAGTAATCCTAGGACTGCACTCAAGGCCAAGTTATAAGCGTTTCATACTTATCAAACCACTCCTTACATTAATGAGCAGGGCTGGGCTAGTTAAAGGAATACATGCCGTTAATATTGTCAATGCCTTGATTCTCAGGAGAATTTTAAGCAATATACCCATTTGGTGGGTACCAAACGGTGTTGATTGTAGACGATTTAAGCCTGGTACTAAGCGTAACGATGTATTTCAAGTGCTCTTCGTTGGCGCATTAAGTGAGGATAAAGGCGTTGATACGTTTATTGAGACTGCCAAGATTGTCAAAAGTCATTATAATGACATAAAATTTGTAATTGCCAGCGCTGGTGGTCCACTTAGAGGTTTGATTGAGGAGGTCCAGAAAGAAGGCATTGTCGAATTCCTCGGTTTTCTATCTGATGAAGATATTGCCAAACTTTATGCGGAATCTCATGTTGCGGTCTTTCCAAGTCGTGATGAAGCCTTTGGACTTGTAAGCCTTGAGGCCCAAGCGTCTGGAACATCCGTGATAGCCACGGACATACCTGCATTTAGGCAGACCGTGATTGATGGAATAACGGGTATATCGGTGAGACCTTATTCGCCTCAGGCCTTTGCAAATGCAATCATTAAAATGAGGGAATTATGGCTTAACAATAGGCAGGAATACGAAAGAATGAGCATATCAGCAAGGAAAAATGCGGAAAGATTCTGTTGGGAAAAAGGTAGTTAAAATTTATTACGAGAAATTCTTCAAACAAAGTTGAGAATGGCATCTAACGATCTTATATCGATTATTATACCCGTGAAGAACGAAAGGGACAGAATTAGGACTATTATAGATGGACTATACAGACAGACCTACAGGCCTATCGAGGTTATCTTCGTAGATGGCGACTCAACTGATGGCACGGTTGAGGAAATAATGAATGCAATTAAGGAGTACTCATCAGACGACTTCAAGGTCAGATTACTCAGGGAGGGTGATTTTGGTTCTATACGGTCTCCTGCTAATGCGAGGAATATTGGCGCACTGAATGCTGGTGGCGAATATGTAGCATTTTTCGATGTGGATTATGATTTTAGGGATGACTTTGATGCTGTGGGTAAGATTGTCCAGGCCTTCAATAATGGGGCTAATCATGTAGCGGTTAAATACGTACCCAATATGCACACCTGGATTGAGAAGCACTTGGTGCTTGACGATATCGTGCATTACTATAATGGCGATAAACCCGTACATTTGATCTGCGCATTCAAGAGGGAATTCTTTAACGAGGTTAGGTTTAATCCAACACTGGGCTTTAGGGAGGACTTTGAGTTCCTCGATAGACTTAGTAAGCATTTTAAACTCAATACCGCAGTGGTTGATACAGGTATTAGGAGGTGTTACCTCCACACGCTCAGTGACGTTAAGAGACAGCAGTTGTGGTACGGCAGAACAGCCATGAGGTATTACAGGACTGCAGAGATAAACCCATTAACAACGATTGTTAGATCGAACGCGGTACTTGGGTTAGTATTGCTCACAGTAATTACCGCACCACTAATAGGTTTATCGTCAATAATATTTCTATTCTCTGCCTTTGCATTAATATACATGCGTTGGTTAAGAAAAGACATAAGTATTTTAAGGCCTAGTAAATTCTCAGTTCTCGACAGGTTTGCATGGTACCTGATCAGAGAGGTTGTTGGGAGGCTATTTTTCGATTTAGGATTTATAAGATCAATTTTTTATAGACAGGTGGAGGTGGGGCGGTGAGTTCTAAGGAAATTAAAGGAGATTGTGGATTTGTCAGCATTATAATGGTTACTTATAATAGTGTTAATAAGCTTCATGAATTTTTCGATGAAGTACTTAAAAGCCTAGTTAATTTAGATTATGATAATTATGCCATAGTTATTGTGGATAATAATTCAGGAGATAGTACGATTAATCGTGTTAAGGAAATGTTAAGAGATCCTGAGATGAAAGGTAGAGTTCTTATTATAAAGTTAAGAGAAAATAAGGGTTTGCCCTATGCCTACAATGTTGGTGCAATAATGGCAACAAGAGTTTTTCCAGAAACAATGTACTTACTTTTCATGAACGATGATGTAATACTAAGTAAAGAATTGCTAAATGTCTTAGTAAGAAGTTTGAGGGAATCCTGCGATGTGATTCAACCAGTTATAATCCACATGAATGGTCATAAAGAGGTGGGGTTTGGGATTGGCATTACGGGGTATGTAAAACCCTTAAATTGTAAAGAAATAGATTGCTCTACACGATTCACCAGAGTGCCCGTTATAAGTGGCGCAGTCTTCATGGTAAAGAAGGATGCGTTCTTTGATATAGGTATGTTTGATGGAAAAATATTTTGGGGATATGACGACGTAGACTTCTGTTGGAGACTTCATAAACATGGTTATACTACATGTATTGCTATGGAAACACACGCTATACATTATGGTAGTGCTACATGGGGTAGGGAGAACCCGATTAAGTATTATTATAACACCAGGAACCATATTTACATGTTTTATAAAAACCATTATTTCATGTATGCATTATTATTAACTCCAGTGCTGCTTCTTGAAATACTAAGGTTGTTCCTCTGGAAGATTAGTAGGAGGGATTTAGAAAGCATTAAGGCTATTTTATTGGGTATTATTGATGGTATTCGTATGACTCCTCTAGCATTAATGTATTCATTAACCCATAAATATTCCAATTCTCAATTCGTTAAGTTTGATTTAACGGTAGATCTTGAGCTAATTCTAAGAGGGCTTTATAGTCGACTTAAGGAGGGTAAATAATGAAACCTTCAGTAATGAGAAGAGTTGTAAGGGGTATTCGTTGGATTTCCCACGATATAAGCTTAGTGATTAAGGCACCCAAGGTAAGTGTTTTAAGCAAGATTAAACTCTCCATATTATATATTATTTATCATGTATTCAAGATTGACTTTAATAAGTTTAGAGTATTCATAGATGTTAATGGTGTTAAGTATAGGTTCATAGGTTATGACGAGCTTGGCGTATTGGCGTATCTTGAACCGTGGATGGACAAGTATTTATGTGTGAGGAACGGTGAAGTCTTTATTGATATTGGTGCCCATGTTGGTAAGTACGCATTGAAAGTTGCTAAGGAGAACCCAGTGAGCTTAGTTGTAGCCATTGAGCCAGGTAAGTTAAAGTTCAATGCCCTTGTTGATGGCATTAGGAGAAATAATTTAAAGAACGTGATTCCTCTTAACATAGCTGCGTGGGATAGTGCAACAAGACTTAAGTTGCGTGTATACTCAACCATTAGTACCTCTACTGCGGTTGATGAATTTAATGGTATTGGTCATTTAATGCGTATCGAAGATGTTGAGGCAAGACCGCTTGATGATGTGGTTAAGGAACTTGGTCTTGGGCGTGTTGATTGGGTTAAGATTGATGTTGAGGGTGCTGAGCTTCATGTGCTTTGTAGTTTTAGGAATGGCATTGCTAGGTTTAGGCCTAAGATAATTATTGAGGTTAAGGAGTTCAATAGGGAGGGTGTGTTCAACTTCTTCAGTGAGGTTAATTACGAGTGCAAACACATACCCGAGGACGAATCAGGCGAATACTTCATATGCGTGCCAAAGAGTTAGTGTCCGTAATAATTCCCACACTTAACGAGGAGGGAAATATCGAGAGGTTATTAAGGAGCATTTTAGTTCAGGATTATAGGCCTATCGAGGTTATAATTGTGGATGGTGGCTCTAGAGACAATACGCTTGAGATAATTAGGAAATTCGCTGAAAAGTATAGTAATGAGGAGTTCGTGGTTAGAGTGTTGCCTGAGTATGGTGAATGTAGAAGCCCTGCCAATGCGAAGAACATCGGTTTTGCCAATGCTAGAGGTGATTATGTGCTATTTATTGACGCTGACTACATAATTCTTGATCGTAATTTCATATCTAGGGTTGTGGAAGCGCTTAAGAACACGCCCTGGGTTAGTGTTAGGTTAATACCCGTTATGGGTGAAAATAATTTATTGACATTTGCTCAGATTGTTGAGAATAGGGCATGGGCTCCCAGGGGCTATGTCGATGAAAGGAGGTGTTTCAGGAGGGATTTCTTAGTGACTTATGCAAATCCGCCGTTCAACCCTTGCTTAGGCGTTGGTGAAGATGCGGACTTAATTAGTAAGTTAAGGGGCATGGGTTATGTGCCAATGTTTGTTTATGTAAGGCTTGGGGATGTAATTCCTAAAAGTTTGCGTAGGTTTGTTAGAAGGTTTGAGTGGTATGGTAGGACAGCACTTAGGTTTTATATGCAGGTTCGTGGTTATTCACGAATTAGGGCGTTTATTCAAGCCTTAAGAGATAATGTTGGTGTTTGGATCACTATCATGTATCCTTTGCTTCTGGTATTATTATACTTTTTACTAAACATTTTAGGCATTTTCATAGTATTGATTTTATACGGTGCGCTTAGGTTTAGGTTCTTCCTGAAAATGCCTATAAAATCCCTGAAGGTGCTTGTGGTAATTAGTTTCCTGGATTTTGTTAGGGCTATGGCGTACCTCTATGGTTTATTTAAGGGCCTTATTGGAGCTAAAGTGAGGGTTTCGAGGGATTTCGTGTGAAGCCTAAGGTCAGTATAATAATCCTGAACTATAACGGTAGGAGCAGGTTAGGTGCCTTACTTGATGAGTGCATAACTTCAGCACTTAATCAGACTTATGGTAATGTTGAGGTTATATTCGCCGACAATGGCTCGGCTGATGATAGCTGTGAGTATGTTAGGGCTAGGTACGGGGATAAGGTGAGGGTTGTATGCCTAGGCCGTAATTACGGCTTTACCCTGGGTAATAACCTAGCATCTAAATTTGTTAGTGATGATAGCGAGTACCTGCTATTCCTTAACCCAGATGCCATCCTGGAGTCTGATTACGTCGAGACTATTGTTAGATTCATGGAGGGGTATAAATGGGTTGGTGTAGCTCAGGGTGTGCAAGTGTCTATGGATGGTTCATTTGTTAGCCTTGGTGGTTATGTTGATTCCTACGGTAGGGGAGTTGAGCTAATCCTTAAGAATTCAGTGCTGAACCACCCAATAATGGTTTTGTGGGCTTCGGGTAGTGCCATGGTGGTTAGAAGGAGGCTTTTCAATAAGCTTGGTGGTTTCTCTCCTGAATTGTTCCTTTACCATGATGAGATTGATCTATGCAGTAGGGTTTGGTTGAGTGGTTATGCCGTGGTTTCAATACCATTAACTAGGTATAGGCATTTGAGGGGTGGTGTTAATTGGGTTGGTTGGTATTTTGCGAATAGGAATAGGTGGTTAACCACCATTAGGTACATGCCCCTAAGGAACATGCTTACTTCACTACTAATTGCTTTACCCCTTGAGTTCATAATAAACATTGCAAAATCCATTAGAAGGCAGGAGAGGCAAAGGGCGTCACTTTACGCTAAAATCTTAAAATTCATAGCGAAAGAGTTCGTGAGTAACGTGAGAAAACGTGCCAACGTTGGTGATGTTGAGAAACTTAAAGGGCTCATAATTAACGCTAAAAGTCCACTTTCGAAAGAGCAGGAGGCACTTGCCTATATAGCTCAAAAATAAATACTTACGTCTTAAGAGCGGATTAATATATGCTTTGCATATACATGCCTTTTTGGGGAATTGCAGGTAGTGAAATTCGTGTTTTAAAGACCATTATTAGGTTTCCAAAGGATGAGTATTTAATGTTCATACCCATTGATTATAAGGCCTCCTTAATTAAATCACTCGTGTATCTTGAAAAGGATCGTGATTTTCGAAAAATTAATGAGGCTATTAATGATACTATTGAATTAAAGCCTATCAATAATACAACGCCTAGGGTTCGTGGTATTGCCAGTAGATATGCATCGTATAAATATGGTAGGTATGTTGCATATACGGCTAAGAGATATGGTTGTGAAATGGTGTACATGCCTTATGTTGGTAATCAAACATACGTAATACTAGGGTTAAAGAGTAGTTTTCCGAAAGTTTCTGTGCTTATTCAAAATACGCCTATTATTGAAACGTTAGTGTTTGAGGAGGGAGATCCATTAACGATAATGATTAATAATACTCGATTAAGAGAGGGTAAAAGTGGCCTGAAACTATTGGGTAGTTCATTAATTAAGTTTACGAAGTTATTTATGTGGCGCTTTATTACGACTAATGTCAATCTGCTAACGGTCTCTAAGTCGATACCATATGAATTAAATAAAGTTGGTGTTAATGTAGAAAAGTTATTAATCCTGGTGTTGGTGTTGATCCTTGTCCCTTTAGTGGTCTTGATAGGTTTTTGATGTTGTGTTCTTTGCTAGGGTTACTCCTGAGAAGGGTGTTTTTGACTTCCTTAGGGTTGTGGCAAACCTCGTTAGGTGGAGGCGTAATATTAAGGCCCTTGTCATGGGCTTCGGTGGTGGGGATATGGCTGTTAGGGCTCGTAGGATAGCTAGTGAGTTGGGTATTGCCGGTAATGTCGAGTTTAGGTTCAATGCACCTCGCGATGAGGCTATGAGGCTGCTGGCCCAGTCGAAGTTAATGATATACCCAACGAGGCTCGACTCAATACCGCTAAGCGTCCTAGAGGCACTCTCCTGTGGGACGCCGGTGATTGCCTACGCAATACCGGCAATAAGGTTTAACTACGCGGACACGAGGGCTGTGATAAAGACGAAACCGTTAGATATCGAGGAAATGACGAGGATGGCAATCGAGGCGTTGGAGAGTGATGCATGGAGGGAGTTGGGCAGGGAAGCCGTGGAATTCGCAAAGAAATACACATGGGAAAACACAGCAAAAACAGAATGGAACACACTACAATCAATAATGAATTTAAAGTATGACTAGCTCGGGTAGGGTTAGTGTTAGGGCTGTTGGTGGTGGTTTTGCGTTGTTTGTGGGTAGGCTTGCCTATAATGCTGTCTCTGCCGTGGGTAGTATAGTCATTGCTAGGTTGCTTGGCCCTGCCAATTACGGCATCATAAGTATAGCCCTCATTTACCCACTAATGTTCAGTGGGCTGGCCGACCTAGGTCTATCAACGGCTATCATGAGGTACGCATCAATTAGCAATTTTAGGAGGGCATTCACCGCCCTGCAGCTCCGTGTATTAATTACTATGGCCTTCGCCGTAGCCCTCATACCCCTGGCCCCCTACCTGGCGTTTACTCTACATAGGCCTTACCTAACGCCCATGATTAATGTCTTAGCAATATACGCCTTCGCCTATAAGCTATCTATGATGTACGCTTTCGTCAGGCTTACTAAGGCGATGAATTTAACAATAAACCTTGCAAGGAATAATTTTATTAAGATTTTTGAATTGCTCGATACCACTACCACTTTATATACCTGGACTTTATTCCTTAATATTCTATTAGTTAATTCTATAGCAATGTACAAGTTAAATATACGTGATTTAAAACTTTATAAATAGGTAGTAATCTTGAAATTTGACAGTTCAATGAATAATTACTTCATTTATGACTTTATAAATAATTTAAGGTATCAAATTAGGCCTTCGACAGGTAGAGATGTTATAAAAATTGGAAAATTTGTTACGAAGATACATGATGATTTACATGAGGCCTCCTACGAGTACCAAAATCTTACAGAGATAGCTCTTTCAAGGCCTAAATTGTTTAAAGTTCCAAATGCCATAAGGCTAGTGAAGGGCCAAAGCGTTGGTGCTATCATTATGGAATATATTCCTGGTTATAACCTTGATAATTATATATTAGATTATTTACTAAGAGAGAATATAAATATTACAAAAATTTTTTATAAAACTGGAAAAGCATTAAGGGAATTTCATAATTTAAAATTGAATAATTTAAAAAATAGTTCTTTGCCTGCAACCGATCTCGATTTAAAGAGTGAAATTGTGAAGCTCTCTAAGGATCTTGTTGAAGCGGGATTAATTAATGAGGAATTGTTTGATGAAATCTTTAGTGCTATTAAAAAGGTGAGAGTTGATGATAAAATATTTACTAAGGTTAACTTACATGGTGAATTTTATTTTACTCATATAATACTTCATAATGGAGAAATAGTATTCATAGACCTTCATAACGTACAGAAAGGGCCATTATATTTTGATCTAGCGATGTTTAATATAAGTCTTTACTCATCGCTCATGTTTTCGCTCTTTAGCCCTAAAGATCTTATTCCATTAGCAAGAGCCTTTTTATTGGGATATTTAGGATGTAATGACGATTATTTTATTATGTCGTTAAGTCTTGCAGAGCTTTATATAGCATTAAGGGAGATCTTAAGTCATGTGCATGCTTTATACACCGAAAAATCATTTATAAGATCATTATTAATCGTATTTAAGATAAGAAGGCTTAAGTCGGTAATTGATGAAGTAATTTTGTCGCAATTAAAAACCAAAATAGGGTAATTTTATTAAAAATTTATAAAATCTTAAATATCACGGAGCATTATGGAGAAGCCTAAGGTTACGGTTATCGTGGTTAATTATAATTCTGAAGCGAAGTGGAGAATTATAGAGGAAAGCCTTAGGAGTATTTTCTCATTAAGTTATAGACCTCTTGAGGTGATAATTGTAGATAATGGATCTACAGATAACAGCTTTGAACTAATTAAGCAGTTTATAAATAAAGTAAAGCATAGTGAAGATTTTAATGTGAAGGTTATTAGGCTCAGTAAGAATTATGGTTTTGCTGTTGCAAATATAATAGGGTATAGGTTTAGGGATCCATCTTCGAAATACGTTGCTTTAATAAACAATGATTTTGCGCCGGAGCCTGATTCTCTTGATAGGTTGGTCAGGATTTTGGAAATTAGCGAGAAGATTGCTGGTGTGCAAGGGATTATTTTAACATGGGATGGTTCTCATATTTTAACGTACGGTGGGTTCATTACGGATAGTGGTGAATTGGGGGGTGGTATTGGTGCATTTACGAGATTTACTTCTGATATGTTGGCTAGTTTAAAACCTATCATGGTGACGTATCTTGACGGTGCGTACTCCATTTATCGTGTCAGTGCGATTGAGAAGGCTGGTGGATTATTTATGCCGTACTTCTTTATGTGGGGTGATGATTATGAACTTAGTATAAGGCTATGGAGGACAGGTTTTATACTACTTGCAGTACCAATCGTAGCTGGTAGACATTACGCTGGTGCCACAACACAGTTAAACAAGCCTGGGTCAATATATGAACCTTCGAGGACATCGTACATTTATGAATATTGGTCGTGGGTAAGCAATGTCGCCGTAACGACTGTATTGTATGGTTATCCGTATATGCTACAGTTACTAAGAAGATTACCTATAACTTTTGCGCCAGCAATATTAAGAAACTCTAAGGCTATTATTGGTGGCTTTTTCAATGGAATTAAACTAGGAATTACATTAAGGGCAAAAGTTTTGAAGGAAAAGCCATGGCTTAAAGTACCTAAAGAACCCAGATTTAAAACGCATTTATTATTTGAATTAATATTTTTAACATATTTGTTTTTAAAATATAAAACTAGAGCATCAAGAATATATTATATACTAATTGCAAGAGCATTGCTTAAGCATCTCATTAAAATGCATGTAACATAA
>Ga0208151_100869_pt1 | contig 10846 bp, 15 predicted proteins | sample ECH_Bhost_MetaG_FD_187130 | JGI IMG/M metagenome (GOLD analysis project Ga0208151, IMG submission 187130) | Hot spring microbial mat communities from Yellowstone National Park, Wyoming, USA - ECH_B host_MetaG (SPAdes) (version 2) | ecosystem: Environmental > Aquatic > Thermal springs > Hot... | reverse complement strand
ACTCACACAAGCCGGTTAAGCCGGGGTGGCCGAGCCTGGTCCAAGGCGCGGGCCTTGAGAGCCCGTCCCCGCAAGGGGGCCCGGGTTCAAATCCCGGCCCCGGCGCCACTGCCATTACTCCCCACATTCCTGGCCGTTCAATTCCCAAGCCCACTCATTCAACCCCTACTCAGGTTACGGTTCGTTGAAGCTCCTGTTACGGAAGCCTTAATAACCCTTTGAAGCATACACTACAACGTGGAGTGTACCCCAGAGTTGATTAGGGGCCTCAAGGATGAGGAGCGTGTTAGGGTCGTAACCTACCTGATTGATGAGAAGGGACTCAGGGCTAGGGACTTGGGTGTTACAATCAACCTCATAAGCATGATTAGGAGTGGTAAGCGTAGGGTGTCTGATGCCCTACTCTGCAGGGCATTGGCCTACCTGGCGCCTGAGGAGTTGGCTAGGCTCCTTGGCAACCAGCCTGAGCCAGTGAAGGCAACGTATGATGACCTGCTTAGGGTTATAGCAACGGCTAGGGTTGATGAGAGGTATAGGGAGTTACTCTTCAACATGATTGCCCAGTCCTTCCCTGAGTTCATTACAAGCCCAGTGAGGCGTTACGTTGTCAGGGAGCCTGACCTTGAGGCCTTCAGGGATGCCTTAATGGCACGTAACCTTGAGCGTGACACTATTAACCGCCACATGCTCTACCTCCGCCGTGCCCTGGCGGAGTTGAAGTATGTTATCGATGTTGATGGTGTGAATAAGTTAGTCTCAAGACTACTCAGTGAGGGTAGGCAGGCTACAGCTAGGCACACTGTCAAGGCCATTAGAATGTTCACCAAGCTAGTCATTGCGAGGAAAGATAAGGCAGTGGCAAGTGAGGTTCTGGGCAATGTCAAGCCACTCTACAGTAAGCCCAGCCCACCCCCACAGCTACCCACCATTGATGAGCTAAGGGCACTGTGGCGTGCATTACCCACGCCAGAGTCACAACTATACCTTACCCTGCTTGCCGAATGTGGACTTAGGCCTGGGGAACCCTTCATGATTAGGATGGAGAACGTGAACCTTGATGAGGGTGTCGTGTGGATTATGAATGTTACTAGGACAAAGCGCTCCTACTTCACGTTCCTGGGGCCTGAGGTTGTTGACTGGGTTAAGTCAGTGTACCTACCAAGGCGTGAGTGGGTGCTAAGGTTCGAGGAGGGTAAGGTTAGGCCAGAGAACCTTGGTGTTAAGGCGAACCTTGAGGATTGGAGGCAGAGACTCCTACCCTTTGACCAGGACAGGCTTAGGAGGGAGGTTGAGGAAACTGCTAAGAGGGTCATTGGAAGAGTAATAGTGCCTAAGATTCTCAGAAAGTTCTGGGCTACACACATGGTGAAGGAGGGCATCCCAGGCGACATCATTGACCTAATCCAAGGTAGGCTACCCATAAGCCATAGAGTACTTGCACAGCACTACGTTATCCTGAAACCAGACGACATCAAGAAGCTCATCTTAGAACACACACCACGAATATGCTGTACTTGAGGCAATAGGTAAGGTTAATAACCCCACCTCGGCTAGGTAGCAACTAGTTGTCTTGACAGGTATGCTGGGGCCCTGGGCCACTGGGGCATTGGTTACCCACTGACCACAGGTTCCCTTTATTAAGCCTAATTCAAGCCTACACTTGTGGCTAAGCATCGGCTTAAGGTATTCATTAGGGATGAATTGTGGAGGGCTGTTCACGTTGAGGCTTTGAACAAGGGGGTTACCGTGGGTTCAATTATCGAGGATGCAATTGCCCTCTACCTAGCCCTGTCTCAAGGTAACGTGAGCCTAGTCCTCAAGCCAGGCGTGTCCTTGAGCCTAACATCGATTAAGCCGAGCCTAGCCACGCCTTGTGAACAGGCCAGCAAGCCCACTGTTGAACCCATTCCAATGATGCCAGTGCCTAACCCACAACCTGAGGCTAAGCCCGTGGTTGAGCCTGACATGCCTAGTTTTGTTAGGGATAACCCGTGGCTAGCCATTATCTCAAGGCGGAGTGCTGGTTAATCCTGAGCCACTGACCACAGGTGGGGTTAATTAGCGGGCTCAGGGAATTGAATCCTGACCACTATGAGGAGTATAAATGTAATAATCATCAGTGTAGTCTTGTCGGCAGTCATCATAGCTGGAATCCTCAATGCCCAGTGGCCCTACGGTAGTGGCTGGTGGGTTCAAGTCAGTGTTAATGCCCCAAGTGGTATTGAGGTCAAGCTGACTGACATTTACGGGCATGTTGCCTACCTTCAAGGCAGTGGGCATGCGGCACTAGGCCCAGTGTACGGTTGGTGGGATAGGGTTTATGCGAGTATTGCCAGTGGGCCAAGTGGGTGCACGGTAAGCCCGAGTAATGTGGTTGTTTATGAGTGGGCACCATATGCATCATTCACGGTGTCTTGTTCAACATCAACCACGACTACAACCACGGCTACTTTGCCACCGCCAACGGTAACCATTACCTCAACGGTGACTAGGACTACGACCTTGACGGCAACATCAACCATAACCTCAACTGTGACATCCCCAGTAACCACGACTGTTACAACAACGGTGACAAGCCCGATAATAGTCAAGAAGGCTAATAATGGGTGGGTCACAATACTCCTAGCAATAATTACAAACCTGGCTAAGGGATTCCACTGGCTGGCAAGTAAATTCGCCTTCAAGCCAGTCACACAAGTTCAGGCAGACTTCTATGTGCCAATATTGGAATGGGGTTGGAATTATAACTTTGGAACAAGAGTCATTGTCCTTCCTAATGGGCACGCCATTGCGAGTAATGGGACTACCACGGCGACTATTACACTGCCGAATGGCACCACGACTGTTGTCATCCTCAACAGTAGTAGCGCCATCCACTGGAGTATAGTATTATACGGGTCTGCTAGGTGGGTTATTCAAGATAATTACGGTAACTACGTGAGCGGTAGTAGTAACAGCAGTGGCATATTCTACATCACAGGGCCTACCGACGTCATAACGCTAACCGCACCTGCCGCATGCCAGGTGACCCCGAGTAGGAGTGCGACGGTTAGCGCAGGCTCGACAGTAACATTCACGATTAACTGCAGGCCGAATTGGCTACTCTACTTTACTATACTATACTCCTGTAACATTGGCGTCAACCCCACTTGGTCGATTAGTGATAATTATGGGGATACCCAGAGTGGTGGCTTCACAACCACAACAATGGTGTGCCAGGGGTATGGGTGCACAATCTACAATGAGGCCACTGGAGCCTTCACATACACAATTAATGACTTGTACTCCATACTATACGCCTCAATATCAAGTGGGGGTGCTGGGAATTGGCAGGTTACAAATACTATAAGCCCAACCTCAACCGTGGTGCCACAACCGCCAAGTGGCGTTACGACGGTCACCTTCAATGCTGGTTGCCAGGCCAACTACGTGGCCCCCACTAGCACTTCAACGACGAGTACCCCACTGCCAGGTGGCTGGTGGATACTCTACATCAGCGTTAGTGACACTCCAGGCGTGAGTTATACTATACAGGATAATTACGGGAACAGCCTCACTGGAAGCCAATCCGTGTCTAATGCACAGTTTGCGAGCTACTGGCCTGGGGCTAGTGTCACACTCACGGCCACTACAGTGCCTGGTTGTACTATAAGCCCAGCTAGCACTACCGTAACCTCCAGTGGCCAGAACCAATACGTCGCATTCACCGTGTCTTGTGGTTCAAGCGCACCAACACCCACTAGCACTCCAACGCCTTCACCTACCCCAACAAGTACCCCAACTTCAACACCAACGAGCACTAGTACACCTACCTCAACTACCTCAAGTCCACCACCAACTACCGTCACAACAACCAACACTGTGACCACACCACTACCAACAATAACGAATGGTGTTATCGTACAATGCGTAGGTGGCTCAGTACCACTGGGCCAGGCTTATGCCTTTGAATGCTGGGCCGAGTGGGCGAGTGCAACAGTAACAACACTAACAGCGAAGGCTCGTGCCCCAGGCGTCTACGTCACAGAATCCATCTCATTAACAGGGACTAGTGCCGCTGGGCAGTACGTTCAGACTTGGAGCGTAGCTGGTACGTGCCCATCCCACTTCGAGCCAACGGTAACCTGGAGTGGTGGTAATATTAACTGGAATGGGTACAGTACACAATCCACAACAACATGGTACGTGACTGTTGAGGCATGGTGCGTACCATCGAGACGTGGCATTAATATTGCCTTCTTCAGCACTTGGTCACCACCAGAGTTACCCATTGCCTGGGTGCTGAGGGGTGGTACTGATGTCGAGAGCGTGATTGCGCCACTTTACCTCAAGGCTTGGAATGCCTACGTTGAGGAATGGCTTGCTGAGAATGGGCCAATGCTAGACCTGTTCATACTCCTAGCCCTAGTACTACCAGTGCTTGTGAAGCCTGCCACGAGGAGGATTAGGCTAACCTAACCCAATCCTCAAACCCGTGTTTTAAAATAAATCTTTTTATTTTTTAATTCCTAGGGCTTCAGGGGTAGCCACTTGCCCCCAGGCCCACAGTAGTAGTCCCAATTACCGCTAATTGGTTCGGTAATATTAATGCCATAGACCATTCCACCGTAAGTCCAGCCAGCTGGCCAGTAGCAGGGTGCTGGCTTACCCCAAGTGGCAAGGCCAGCAATCCATGCAACATACTGTGCCCCCAGGTACGTCATGTTGAGGATGTAACCGTCTGGTGTACCAGGCTTAACACGGATTACTTGTACTAGGCAGAGGCCAGGTGGGTTAGCCAGTAGTTGTATTGCACTCTCCGGTGTTTGCCAAGGCCAAGCCAGTATCATGAGGTATGCCCCATTGTTCAAGTACTTGAATTCCCAGTCTCCGTGGCTTGGGCTCGTGTAAGCTGTGGCAACCACAGTGTACCCGCTCCATGGGTAGCCTGAACATTCACTGCCCACGCATCACCGAGGACTTCTGAGGAGACCATGAATGACTGTGGGTTAATCCAAACCACCTCAGGTGGGTAGAATTGGTACTCATTCACGCCAGTCTTTGGGAACGTGTAGACCAGTATTGGGTACGTGTAATCATTGTAGTTGCTACCCGTGACCTGCTGTATGAGGCTTGCTGGTGCAATCCAGGCACCCACAATGGTGATGCTGGCGTTGGGGAAGACCCATAGTGTTGCTAGGCAGTAGCCTAACGGCAGTGACAGGTTCACCATGCCGAGCATGTTTAGACTGTAGGCAGTCCTCATCCAGGTTATTGTATCATTAAGGCTAGTGAGGTTTAAGGGTGGGAGTTGGCTAGCATTCTCAATAACCGTTGTCGTCGTGGTTACTGTGAAGGGTAACGTTGTTGTACTCACGCTCGTACTAGTCACAGTCGTCGTGTTCAACACGGTTATTGTTGATGGCACTACATAAATCCTTGTAACCGTAGTATTCGTAACTACTGTCGTAGTCTCAATAACCGTCGTAGTCATTGTAACAGTCTCAACCCTGCCATTCACGGTTGTTGTGGTAGTGGTGGTGACAGTCCTTGTAATGTTGATAGGCACTGTCACAGTGGTACCATTCACCACGGTTACCGTCCTGAGGTGAGTTAAACCTGGTATTGGTGGCGTGAGGTAGCCTACCACAGCACCCAAACCAAGGCCAATCACAATGCCCAACACTACCCATGCCACAAGCTCCCTATCAATGTACATAGCCACCACCCTCACTGAGTATTATGACTATACCATCAACCCTAGCACCATTGTACCTGGCCAGCATTCTACCACCTGGCTCACGCCTACTCACGTAAATGAGCACCTCATTCCTACCCCTCCTAACTATAACACTACCCTTGATTGGAACAACCACACTAGTCATAAGTATATTAATACTCAAGTAATTAAAAACCTGTCCCGTGGCCAGTGGGCGACAATGGGATTATTAGCCAGGCACGATTTCAACAATGTACGCCTTATTCACGTAATGCACCCTCCCATCAACCATTACCTGAATCCAAAACCTCCTAGCCTCACTAACAATACCCCTGAGGACTGTACCATTGGCAAGCGTAATCGTAACAAGCCTACCAGCATAGGCCTCACTAAAGTCACTATGCTTAACCTGCCTAGGCCTACCCTGCGGTTTAGGTTGAGGCAGTGGCATACTTGATTAGCCACCAGGGTATTTATAAGACTCTGCAGTGGTAAGCTGGTGGTTTAATTGCCTTTATAAATGTCCAATGGTTTACATTTTGCTCCTACCCGAGTTTTATCATGATAAAACTCGGGTAGGAGCAACCATGCTGTGATTGGTCAATTATTGAAGGAACCCTAAGCCTAGTACAATGGAGCCATGGTAGTACTGCCAGTCCTCACGGCACAATATCTGCTCCCACTGCTCCCACGCCCACCCCCCACCCCCAGAGTGAGTTGTATGATTAGCCAGTATGAGGGGTTGGGTTGGTGGAATGAGGCCGCTCACGTTATACTCACTCTCAGGGGTACCCCCTACCCCGTGGGAGCAGTGGGAGCAGACGTTTGCCCGTGTGTTTTTGAAGTGTGCCTATTACTGTATTGTTATTCTACTGGGGTTCTTCACCGAGGAAGAGCCACCTCAGGAACTTGTCAATGCGGATACTATACCCCTTATACCTAACACTACCCCCATACGTCCCAATCTCAGCCCCAAGTAGCCTCCTAGGCCTACCAGGCACAATCCTAGTACCAGGCTTGAAGACAATCCTAGTCTCCCCACTATCAAGCCTCATTGAAAGGAGCCTAAGGGCATCCAACGCATCCTCACTAACCTTAACATTAACCTGCCCATTAACATCCTGAAGGCCAATACCAAAGACCCTCTTAACAACCTCATCAACAGCCTGCCTAACCTCATCAAGATTATCATCACCTTCACTGAAGGCAACCTCACCATCATTCTCCCCATACTCAAGCAGGACACGTAATTCACAATACTTATTAATCTTTGAACCGCAATACTGCCTAGCATAGTCCACAAGCTTCAACTCCTCATAAACAATACCCTCACTATCCAACTCGCTAGTCTTCTCCTGGAGTAGCTCCTTCAACCATTCGTTAGTCTGGTCTGCAATAATCCTGAACTTAGGGTACTTTGAACCAATGGCATCCATTAACCTCATTGAGAGTGTTAGGAGGTTCTTAGTATCGAACAACTGCCTCTTCACATCCTCATCCTTCAATAAGTCCATGAGGAGCCCGTAGGCAGGCCTGATGGGTGGTAGGTTGTCTGAGGCATCTTCAGGTAGTTTTTCATTAGTCCATGCGAGTTCAATGAACCTCCTCTTGATGGCCTTACCACCGCCAATAATCCTCAAGGCACTGTCATAAAACTCTTTGAAGGGTGTATTAGTAGCGACAATAATGCCCCTAAGATTTTTGAAGAGGACTGGAGCACCGAACCCGTAACGACTAGCGTGAAGGCCAATCCAACTCTGGCCCACGGCAGATGCGTGAAGAATCTCGGCAAGTTGTATTAGCGTCTTATGCTGTTCATCAATAATCAAGGGTAGCCTGTTGAGGTTCACAAGCTCCCTCAACTGTGGTATGGTATTAACGGAACCTGACAAGACAACCAAGTATGGGTCTATATCATAGACGCCAAGTATCCTCTTCCCAGCCTCATTGAAGAGCGTCGTCTTACCCTCAAAGCCACTTCCCCTATTCCAAATTATGAAGTCAATGAACTCCTGCTTAGCCTTCCTCACGACTGGTGTAATAACTTTTGCAAGGATGAAGACAATGTTCAACCATGCGTAACGGGCATTCAAGTCATAGTACTTGTTAATCCAATTGTAAATGTTAATGAGGTCATCAACACCATAGTTCCTAATATCCAGGATGCCATATGGGTCTGACAATGTGCCATCCTCATTAAGGCCAGCTGACAATGGCATTGTAACCCTCTTGAAGGCACGGCCAATATACATTGAATAATCTAATTTCCTAAAACCATACAACCCACCACTGGCATCCTTCAACGCCACTAGGAATGAGTCAAGGTTCTTGGAGTACGTGAGAATCCTTCCATCCTCACCCCAGGCAACGTAAAACCTCTCGTTAAGGTATGGGTCGTAGATGTAGGCTAGCCTACGTGGTAGTATCCCAATGTTCTCATACATCTTCTTCCCCTCAACCTCAACAACGAAGGCACCATACTCATCATTATACTCCCCAATAATATGCTTGGCACAGTTGAAGGCACCCTCAACCCTATCCTCCTCATCCTCACCCTCCTCATCCCCACTCCTCTGCGTAGGCCTACCAATGCACAATACGAACTCCACTGCGCCAACCTTATCCAAACTAACAGCATTGAGTACCTTCTCAATGCCCTCAGGCAATTCAACCTTATCAACCTTACCAGTATTATTAATAATCAGGTCATCTGGAATGTTCCTCAACCCAAGAAGCTCCATAGCCCTCTTAGCAATATAGATAATGCAATTACCACGAAGGCTCTTCCAATGGCACTTAATGTCAATACCAGCATTATTCAATACATCAACTTGATACTTACTAGCAATCATGAGGCACCAGTCCCCCTCACAGTAAGGCTCTGCAAGAATACTATCAGAAACTATCCTCGCCCCACGCTTCTTCAACTCGTTTATGAACTCCCTGTATGAATCCTCTGTGGTGGGTGGGTTGAGCCCCTCAATCATGGTTATCACCCTCAATTGGCTTCAATCTTACCACAACCTGGGTAGCATTATTGAACAAGTGCCTAAACCGTTTGGGTAGCCAAAACTCTAAGCCCACAAGGCCCTTACGCCTGACCTTAGCCTTGAAGGCAAGCACCGCACCATCAACCTCAACTTCAACATTAACCCTCTTACCCACCAGGCCCCGTGCTTGGATGAGGCAACCATCATTATCATTAATGCCCATGTAAATGCGTTCTAGGGCATATGGACTGCCTTTTAGTACAATGCGCCCTTCACTGTCCCTGCACTTACCAGGGGTAATCCTTATATACCTAGGTTCAGTAACGGTCATGGGGCTCTCACCTCAATCCAAGCCCGCGGGAATGCCTTGAATGGTGACGAGCTGCAAACCCCCATCAACCACCACCTCCTTCCCTTTTCCTAGTAGGTTTCCTAACGCCAAGTAGCCTTAAGACAATCCAAATCTTGCCATCAGAGTCCTTTGATTGCTCAATGATGGGTAGCATTGGGGTTAGCTTACGTGGGTAGAAGATAACCAGGTAATCATGCCCATTCGACTTGTAGAACCTCAATGTACTATTGAACATTGCGATTACCCGCTCCGCCTTGTCCAAGACGGCAACCTCAACAACCTCATTAACGTGCCTCCTCAGCAATTCCTCTGCGTCACCAGTCACCCTAAGTGCAACGTCCCCATTATTCCACCTCCAAAGCGTGGCCTTCACCGTTAGTTCCCTAATCCCGCTTGTTAGTTGGACTTGACCCTCCATACAGAAGACCAGTCATAAACGGGTTAATAAGCCTTACGCCTCATAACTTACAATATCCAAGATGGGGTTGAATCTTGATTGACTGGTCTGATATGCATTTCTGCTATGCAAGTTTGCTAATCAAGTTACGTAAAGCTTAAAAATCCTACGCAATTGTTTTGCCCATGCCCGAGGGCTTCAGTAGGTATGTCCCACACGTGGTGGAGTGCCTTGCCAGCAACTACATTGACTACAACCCAATCCCACTGATTAAGGTTAGGTCCTGCTTCGGGGCGCATAGGTGGGGTGGTACTAGCGAGGTTTACGATGGGGTTAGATACGCCGTCAAGTTAGGCTACGTTGAGGAGGTACCCTACGGCAGGCTTGTTAGGTACAGGCCAACGCTTATTGGCACAGTCAAGGGTGCAATAATGGATGCTGCTATGACAGTGCTAGGCATTATGGATGAGAAGGCTATTGAAATCACTGAACGCTTGGGTGTAATTCTATATAGTAATCTACTATTAGACCTCCCAGATGCCATCCTAGTTGCGCAACAAGGCGCTAAGGGGATTGAGTGTGTATGTTGTACTGAGGGTGGAAGGTGCTTTGAGTACAAGCGCATTGAGGGTAGGGACAGGGTGTACCTAGGCATGATTGCCCTCAAGGTTCTTGCAGGCGTCGAGGTTAGGGGCGTGAAGCCGAGGGACTACTGGCCGTTGTTCAGGTTCGTTAGGGATGAGGCCCTCTTCTACCTTAGACGTGGCTTCAAGGGCTACGACCCAGATGCGATGGCTAGGGCAACACCGCTCATTACCCTATTCCTACTGAGGTTCGACCGTAACTGGTTCGTATCCAAATCCAAAGTCAGGCAATTGGCTTTGAAGCTCTGCCGCCAATAGTTACGGTTAATGTGGGTTAAAAACATGTGGGATTGAATGTTTCTGTTACGGTTCTAGGGCCTTGAGAGCCCGTCCCCGCAAGGGGGCCCGGGTTCAAATCCCGGCCCCGGCGCCATGTTTATGGTTGCTTCGCTGTTGGGTTGGGAGCCTTTACTGGGCCTGGATCCTCTTCGCAACTTGGTTGGAGGGCTGGTGTGGGTGGGAGAAGGGGAAAGGGTGTTTGTTTTGATCGTAGTTTTTATGGTTTGGTTGTTGCCGTGGATGTGTGCAATTGGTGTGTTACTTTACACATGCGCTCCATGATGAGACTCCGGTTACGTATTGTGATGCGCTTGGGCTTATGGAGTATGTCCATGATGTTGATGATGGGACTAGGCCTGTGCTTGAGCCTGTTGGCTGTGCGGTGAGCCACCAACCACCATCAACCCAAACATACTCATAGGTGATGAAGTAAAAAGGACAAAACGCAGAAGGCGAAGGCTGCAAACTAGTCATAACCTCAGCACT
>Ga0208151_100867_pt1 | contig 10851 bp, 9 predicted proteins | sample ECH_Bhost_MetaG_FD_187130 | JGI IMG/M metagenome (GOLD analysis project Ga0208151, IMG submission 187130) | Hot spring microbial mat communities from Yellowstone National Park, Wyoming, USA - ECH_B host_MetaG (SPAdes) (version 2) | ecosystem: Environmental > Aquatic > Thermal springs > Hot... | reverse complement strand
GACGTGGGATCTGGGTTGAACGTGAAGAGGAAAGGATTCATCAAGTTGTTGAGGATGATTCTGAAGAACGAGGTGTCAAAAGTAGTCATAGCCTACCCAGACAGACTGGTGAGGTTCGGCTTCGAGGTACTTGAGGAGGTGTGCAAAGCGCACAACTGCGAGCTCGCCGCGTTGAACAATGAGGGCGAAACACCTGAGCGGGAACTGATCGAAGACTTGATCTCTATACTGGTCTCGTTCAGCGGAGAACTGTACGGAATGGGGAGTCATGAGAAGGTGAGGAAGTGCGTTGAGGAAATTAAGGCTTAAATCGTTTCAGCCAGGGGAGGAATACGTTTACCTAACTTACTCCATAAAGAACGATAAGAAGGAGGAGAGCAGGGTACTGCTGGAGAACTACAAACATCTGTTACAGAAAGCTCTAGACTGGTTGTGGGAGAGGATCAAGGTTGAGAGGAAGGAAGTGAAAGGTAAGAAAGTCATCACGAAGATAACCCTCCCCGAGAAGAAGGGGGTTTACAGGACGTTGAGGGATGAACTGGAAAAGGTCAACGTCCTAGCCTCCCACTACGTTGACAAGGCAATAAACGACGCTTACTCCGTGTTGAGGGGTTGGAGGAGGAGGGCTGAAAAGGGACGAGCTTCACTGAGGAAACCTAGATTGAAGAAGGTTTACGTTAGGGTGAAATCAACGCTGAGGAAGGTTGATGACGAGAGCGTGAGGATCACCGTAAGACCTTACCATTACATTACATTCTCCTGGTCCCACACCTGGTTCTCAGGGAGGGTCAAAGGGTTGGAACTGGGTGAGCCCGTGATAAAGGAGGACAAGGTTCACTTGCCATTCCGTTACAGATTACCCTGGTCAACTCCCCTGGACTATCTAGCAATCGACAGTAACCTATGCACGCTGGACGCTTACGATGGAGAGAAGTTCGTCACTTTCTCCTTGAGGGAGTTATACAGCCTGAAGTTTGGGATGCAGTTGAAGAGGGGTAGAATACAGTCCGTCGCTTCCAAGCGCGGTGGGAAAGGGAAAGTGTTGTCGAGGAAGTACTCCCACCGCGAAAGAAATCGCGTGCTGGATTACGTTCACAAGTTCGTGAACAGTTTACTGGAGATGTATCCCTTGACTGCGTTCGCAGTTGAGAAGTTAAACAAGCAATCGATGTTCCAAGACGCTAATGACAAGTTGTCTAAAAGGATCTCCAGGACTGTATGGAGGAGCATTCACCGTGTGTTGAAGTACAAGGCCCCACTATACGGCTCCCTAGTTAAGGAGGTGAACCCTTACCACACATCCAAGTCCTGCCCCAGGTGGGTTTCCCGAAAGGTCGGCGGGACTTTTCGTTGCGAGAGGTGCGGGTTCACCCTTGATAGGCAATTGAACGCGTCCTTGAATATCTACCTCAAGATGTGCGGGTTTCCCCACATTCGTGATATTCCACGGGTGTGGGTTGGGGTTACCCCGCTAAGGGGGCGGAGGAGGATGAGTGGGGCAATGCCCCGTGACTCTGGTGAAGCCCAAGGGCTGAGGATTGATATTAAATATTATGAAATCCTATGAAACCAAACCCCGTCTATTAATGTCACTGTCTTCTCTAGAATCATCTTAAAGTGTTTTTTCTAGATAACCAGAAAACTTCCTGTCAGAAAATCCCTTATGACAATGAGTGACATGAGGGTTAGAGGGGTTCGGGCTTCATTGTAGTCTCATGAATTCAACCCCTAGCCCTTGGGCTTCAAGGGGTCAATGGTCCCCCTTCACCTCTCTCTGCCTCCGGGTAACCCTCATCCACCTACTCCCCTCAGTCATAGGGGACGCGCATACCCTTCATCGTCTCACCACACTCAGTGGGCGTATACTCCACCTGGTGTAGACTCATGGACTTCACACCCTCGATGCTCATAAGGGTATATGAATTTCACGGCTCAAGTGAAACTGTTAACCACGGCTTACGTTCCCGTTGTCTTCCAAAAACGATTTTACGATCTTGGGGAGAGGTTAGAGGGGAAGGGATGTCAATAAGGAAAAGGAAGATGGAGCACGTTGAAGTAACCCTATTCGGAGAGGTTGAGGGATACGGCGAGACCCTCCTATCTGATGTCATACTAGTGCATAAGGCAATCCCTGGGATAGACTTCAACGAAGTGGATACCTCTACCACCTTCTTAGGGAAGAAAATAAGGGCACCCCTGCTCATAACCGGAATGACAGGAGGATCCGAAGATCTAGCCAGGATAAACTCCACTCTGGCTCAAGTGGCAGAAGAAGAGGGGATAGGCATAGGCGTTGGAAGCCAGAGGATAGCTATAGAGAACCCTGAGGTGAAGCAGAGCTTTAGCGTGGTAAGGAAAATGGCCCCGTCAGTGCCAGTGATCGCTAATATAGGCTTTGCGCAATTAGAGCATTATACAGCGACAGAATTTAAGTATGCCATAGAAATGATAGAGGCCGACGCCATAGCGATTCACCTTAACGCAGCTCAAGAGGTTTTCCAACCCGAAGGGGACACTAACTACTCTTTGAGCCTGGTGGACAAGTTAGCGGAAGTAGCGAGGGAATTAGGAGTCCCAGTTATAATCAAGGAGACCGGCTGTGGGATCTCCATGGAGACGGCTTCACTTTTACGGGAAAAAGGCATTAAGATATTCGATGTATCTGGCGCAGGAGGAACGAGTTGGATCGCGGTGGAGATGATAAGGGGTAAAAGGAGGTCCACACTGAAGGCAGAGAGCGCAGGGGTCTACGCTTCCTGGGGGATCCCCACAGCAGCCTCAATTATAGAGGTTAGATACTCTGCTTCGGACTCAGTCCTAATAGGGAGCGGCGGACTCAGGAACGGCTTAGACGTAGTTAAGGCGATCTCGCTCGGCGCGGATTTAGCGGGTATGGCTCTTCCCATGTTGAGGAACGCGATGATGGGGAAGGATAAGTTAAAGGAATTTGTGGAGAGAACGGTCTTCGAGATCAAGGCAGGGATGTTCCTAACAGGAGCTAGAACCCTCAGGGATCTACACAAGATCCCCCTTATTGTGTCCGGCAGACTAAGGGATTGGCTGAGCTCCAGGGGAGTAGATTGGTTAAAATACGATGAGATCAGAAAGGGGTTGGATGGAACTCGAGGGTTATATAGCCGAAATAGCTCGTAACGTGAATGGAATCATAATGGGCGAACTGGAGAAGGGGAAGTCTTCTCCCTTCGTAGCTCAACTCTATGAGGCCTCAGCCCATCTATTCAGAGGTGGTGGGAAGAGATTAAGGCCAGCTATTTTGGTCTCCTCCCTAGATCTCTTCGGGGGAGATAGGGAAAGGGGTTACTTAGCAGGAGCTGCAGTGGAGGTAATCCATGTATTCACCTTAATCCACGACGACATAATGGACAGGGATGAGGTAAGGAGGGGGTTGCCTACAGTCCACGTAAGGTGGGGCGAACCCTTAGCGATCTTAGCTGGTGATCTGCTCCACGCTCTCGCTTTTTCCCTGCTAGGCAGGTCCTTGAGTGGTTTGAGTAGTCAGGTGATCTCTTCGGCCTTAGATCTCTTCTCCTCTTCCATAATGACGATAGCTGAGGGTCAAGCTATGGACATAGGCTTCGAGAAAGCTGAAAACATTACGGAATCCGACTACCTGGATATGATAAGGAGGAAAACAGCTTATCTTTTCGCCTGCTCAGCGGCCTTGGGCAGTAAGATCGCGAGAGCGGATGAAAGCGATGTATCTAAAATGTGGGAGTTCGGGATCAAGATTGGCACGGCATTCCAAATAGCTGATGACATACTAGGTATCTTCGGCGATGAAAGGGAGACAGGCAAACCCGTTTTCAGTGATATAAGGGAAGGTAAGAAGACCATCCTGATCATAAAGGCTTTGAGCGAGTCCTCCTCAAGTGAGAGAGCAGTATTACTCAGAGTGCTAGGAAGGAGGGATCCGCCAAAGGAGGATTTGGAGAAAGCCGTGGATATAATAAGGGAGAAGTCACTGCCCTATGCTCAGTTTCTAGCCCAGCAATACGTAGAGTCTGCAATTTCCACACTTGAATCGGTAGACTCCAAGAGCATAGATTCAAAAAATGTTTTAAGAGAGATCGCTATGCTCACGATTAGAAGGAAGAAATGAGGTTTTGGACCCTATTGTTAGTGATCGTCGTCTCATTTGCATTCTCATACCTGTCCACCTCGTGGATCATAGGGAATGCGAGTAGGAAGGGTTACACAGGTAGGGACGTTAACAAGCCGGACAGAAGGGTTATCCCATCCCTTGGAGGGATAGGAGTGATGACAGGTTTCGTAGCGGGCGGATTTACACTGGAGATCATGGATCCAGGCTACGCTAGGGTGATAGAGCCCATAATATCCTCCTCCCTACTGATCGGATTTTTAGGTCTTCTGGACGATATCTTGAACTTGAACCAGAAGATCAGGGCTATCCTACCCATTTTCGCTGCAGTGCCCTTGTCAGTTGCGAGCCTAGGGCATAGCCAAATATCCATTCCTTTCTTAGGCCCTGTGAGCTTCGGGATATTCTATAACATCCTGATCATCCCCCTAGCCCTGACAATAAGTTCCAACGCGTTTAACATGTTGGAGGGTCTAAATGGCTTAGGAGCTGGAATGGGGATAATAATGAGTTTGGTTTTAGCTTACATTGGGGTATCGAGGACAGGCCCCATTCACGTCGCTGGCGTCTTAGCCCTGGCTTTAACTGGCTCTCTCCTGGCCTTCCTATCGTTTAACAAGTACCCAGCTAAGGTCTTCCCAGGTAACATAGGGACATACTTCATCGGAGCTGTCATAGGATCCCTTGGGATCGCTGGGTATATGCTAACTGCGACTGCTGTGCTTTATTTACCCTACGTTGTGGAATTCCTTCTCAAAGCTAGGACAGGGTTCAGAGGAGTTTCTTTTGGTATTCCGGACGGATCCGGAAGGTTGCAGTGGAACGGTCCTCCTCATTCCCTAACTCACTTAATCATGAAGATCGGGAGACTCAATGAAGCTCAGGTAGTTTTGATCCTATGGGGAATTGAAGCGCTTTTCGCAGTGCTTGCAATATACGTCCAGACTACGACCATAGTTATTTGAAGATAGTTGAGACCAAATCTGGATTTCCTTGTCATCGATCTGGATGCATTACGACCCTCAATCGATCCCTTTATTTCTCACTAAGATCCTTTTTCTCTATCTAGAGATTGGATTCAAGCGGGAGGTCCTCTGATCCTCTCGGCCGCTCACCAGATGAATTAGGCAAACCCGGACCCACGGTGGGAATGATGAACTGCACTGAAGGGGTCCCCTTCAATGCGGGAGGAAGTCAGCCTCTACCCATAGGTTAGTAACGAACCATTCACTCCATAGGTTAATCGCATCACGCACTGGGCCTCAATGATTGAAATCGTATCTCTCTTGGAGGGAAGCTTATCTATCAAGGGACTAATGCAGCTGATCTAATTAGTTGATAGAGGGACTTTCACCAACTAGTCGGTGAACTTGGTAAATTTCTTTAAATAATCCTACCCATAGGAAAGGATGAGCCATATGGCCCAACAAACGGAGTCAGAAACACCAGCCGGTTTCAGACTATTACCCGCACCCTCGAAATTCGATAAAGGGGTCATTAACTTCGACGGTCGGGAGATAAAGGTAGGCGGCCCGCTGCCTCCATTAGCGGAAAACGAGAAATTGGTGAGAGTGACCCAGTCCCTTTGCCCGGCCTGTTATAGGTTACTTCCCGCAGCTATCTTTGAGAAAGAGGAGAGACTATACATAAGGAAGATATGCCCGGAGCACGGTGAATTCGAGGACCTCTACTACGGCGACGTGGGGATGTACTACAAGTTCGACTATTGGGAATACGAGGGTAGAGGTCCTAGAATACCTTACGTTAACTTGGAGGCTCCCTGCCCGTTTAACTGCGGCCTGTGCCCTATGCATCATCAACACTCAGCCCTAGTGAACTTGGTCATAACTAACAGGTGTGATCTATCGTGCTGGTACTGCTTCTTCTACGCTGAGAAGGCCGGTTACGTGTTCGAGCCGAGCCTTGATCAAATCGGGTACATGATCGATCAGTTGAAGTTAAGAGAGAAAACCATGGTAATTCAGGTCACAGGTGGCGAACCGACCTTAAGGGAGGATATCGTGAAGGTAGTGAAGCTCCTCAGAGAGAAGGGAGTGAAGCATATTCAGCTCAACACGTGGGGAGGGACCTTCGCGAAGCTCTACATGGAGGACCCAGAGAAGGCAGTGAGGTTCGCCAGGGAATTGAGGGAAGCAGGGGTCAATACCGTTTACATGAGCTTTGACGGAACAACCAGGAAGACCAATCCCAAGAACCACTGGGAGATCCCCTACACCTTCGAGGTCTTCAGAAGGTCTGGAATGACCAGTGTAGTCCTAGTTCCCACAGTGATAAGAACTGTAAATGATGGGGACCTAGGTAATATAGTTAAATTCGCTGCGAAGAACATGGACATAGTCAGAGCAGTGAACTTCCAGCCGGTGAGTCTCACTGGAATGATGAAGAGGAACATGAGGTCTAAGTTCAGGATCACGATTCCAGAGATAATAAAGAACATAGAGGAGCAAACCAATGGGGAGATAACCAGGGACAGTTGGTATCCAATAGGAACCTCGGTGGTATTCACAAGGATCATAGAGGCAATAACTGGGAAGGAACAGTTCGAAATGGCTAACCACCCCGTATGTGGATCTGGAACCTATGTTTACGTGGAGTGGGAAAATGGAGAACCTCACTTCTTACCCTTGTCTAAGTTCATAGATCTGGAAGGTCTACTGGAGTACTTCAAGGAGAAGACTGAGGAGCTAAGGGAAGGAGGGAATAAATATTGGATAGGTATCAAGCTCCTTTACAACCTGAGGAAGTTCATAGACAAGGAGAAGGGACCCAAGGACTTTGACGTTTGGAAGATGCTCTACAGCATACTGGTGAATCACAACTACGACGCTTTAGGGCAGTGGCACTACAGGACCCTATTCCTAGGGAACATGCACTTCATGGATCTCTACAACTACGATGTAGAGAGGGTGATGAGGTGCGACATACACTATCTGTCTCCAGATGGTAGGGTAATACCCTTCTGTACCTATAACGTGTTGAACGACCTATATAGGGACAAGATACTGAGGAGTTACCAGGTCCCCATAGAGGAGTGGAGTAAGAGATTCGGTAAGGACAGCATAGGTGATGCCATGAAGTATAGGAGGAATGCGACCAAGTTGGAGTCTGGGGAAATATACAAGTCGACTTACAGAGGATTTATCGTATAATCATTAAGATTTTTTATATATTAAATGTATTTCATTTTTACACTCACATAGAGTATAAGAGATCAGCTTCAGTGTTGGTGATTCAGGGCCCTCGAAGCCCTCCCCGTCTACCAAACTCCTTCCAGAGCCGAAAAGCCTAGGCGATATGGTGACTCTGAGCTCGTCGTAACAACCAGATTTTACCACACTCCACAGAAGATTCCCTCCTCCCTCTATCATGACGCTGTTGATACTGAAACTGGAATTAAGGTCTTCTAAGGCTTCGCATATCTCGCCAGCAAACTCCCTTACAACTACGCCCTTCGCTTCCAGCTTCCTCCTCACTTCCCTATCATGCGAATATCCGGCGTAGACCACCGTGGTCGGAGGGACAGTAAAGATCCTATAAGAAGGATCCAGTCTAAGGGAGGACGATATTACTACCCTAATGGGCTGCTTCCCTTTCACCCCCTTCAGTATTAAAGACGGGTTGTCCACTCTAACGGTATTCCCGCCCACTACAACGGCATCCACTTGGGCCCTCAATTGGTTCTGCCTGAGCTTATCCCACGGACAGCTGAGTTCACTGAACCCTGTTTTGGAGGCGAGCCTGCCGTCGATGGTCTCCGTGGAGAAGATTATGACGTAGGGCCTCAAAGGAAATCCTCCAGGGATCTGCCCTTACGTTTCCTAACTCCGACTTTTAGGGGCTTAAACCAAACCCGCAGGTCGCACTCACTCCTCTTGTTACAGATCAAGCAACATTCTACGCACACGTTGATCCCCCTTATTCCACACTCCTTCACTACCGCAGGCCTCCCGCAGCTCCCACAGACCTCCTCGTAGACCACTATCTCACCTCAATGCAGTCGTATACATCACAAACGAACTTCGCTTTCCCATGGAAAGGAGTGGACTTGGTGAGTCCTGTGAACATCTTGTCTCTCCAAAAGACGATCATGGCCCCCTTAGTGGGCGTGCGAGCCTGTAAGAACTGGAACTCTCCATAATTGAACTTGCTGTCTCTTACTTCAATGTTGACAGGAATAGGCGATGAACTACACCTCCCCATTCTCATCTCCACTGAGTCAGGAAAGTGAGCTATGATTTTGCTGGAGAAAATGCTATAAAACACGGAAGCGGAATCTCCCAGCTTTGGGGAACAACTCGTTAAGATCAGGTTCTCCACTGCCTCACCCTTCGTGATCTCTAACACGTTATTCAGAACTAGGTTCGTTACTTCAACACTTCCGCTATTCACGAGCGTCCAGTGTTTGCCGGCCTTAATTAAATAGACGTTGAAATAGTCTCCTGTAATGCCCCGCCCTGACACTAGGAATACGTCCTTCACTCTCTGGAGATATGGCACAATATCATTGTAGGGTCACTATGGATTTTATATCTAAGACTTCTGGCACATCTATGTGAGTTCCTGCCTTCACTATCGAGAATACAGTTCTAACGTTACCTCCTCCCTTGGTCACTAGGCTTGCCAAGTGGGATATAGTTTTACCAGTCCTGATCACATCGTCCACTATCAACACGTTCTCTCCCTTCCTTATGGCGTCCTTCCTTAGGTATAGGTTAGCGACCACGCTGCTGCTCTCCTTCAGATTCTCCTCTAGGTAATCGATGTGGGTTGAGTCCTTATACTTTTTAACTAGGAGAAGAGGCCTGTCTAAAATTAAGGAGACCATGGTAGCAAAGGGCACGCCGTTCACAGCAGGCGTAACAACTTTATCGACCTTTCTCCTGTCGATATATTTATTCATGTAGACCTCTATGGCCAATTTCAGTAGGGATGGAAAGTTGAGTAATACATGGGTGTCCACGAATCCGTCTTCGTAGACTTGGATCTGTCCTCTCAGGAAGTTAACTAAGAGTCTCTCTTCCCTTACCTTCTTTATGATCTCGCGGGCCTGGATCTCGCTAGGGATGGTATTGCCATTGACATACCTACATAAAAGACTCTCTTGGATCCCTAAGATCGATGACATCTCCTTGTATGTCAGGATCTTTTTGATTTCCCGCAATACATCCACACTTAACAGTCTCAATCGCATCTCCGAGTCCTTATCGTGGTAAACCATCATAGTCTCAACACCTTTGAGTTCGACATTACGAATCACAGTTGTGCTGCTATTTTAACGTATTTGTGGAAGGCCAGTGTGTCCATAATGTCGCCATTTAGGTGTAGATATTTGCACATCCAGTGTCCCCATGGGTAGGAGGTCCGTCATTAGACAGGACGTCTCCTGTCCCTCCTCCCACTCACCGCGCTTCACCGCGCGGTGAGGCCGAGGGCAGGAGCGACTGTGCAGGCGTGGGAGGACCTTCGTGGCTAATACCCTTACCACCGCCCCAGGGAGGTCGGGGAGAGGGCGCTGAGGACGTATGCTAACGGAGTGAGCATGAGGACCATTTCCAGGAGCTCGAACCCCTCGGCACGGTATTCACTCGGGTGAAGCTTTACGGTAAAGGGAAGTAAGGGAAGTTGGTGGAGCTTTGGGATAACGCTGAGGAAATAGTCTAGGGATGGTAGTCGCCAAGGCAGTGGACGAGATGTGGACCTACTTGTAGGAACTCCAGGGCTTTCCACAAGTGGGTTTTTCACTTGCTTCCTCTACGCTATACCCGTTTTACGTCCTCTTCTCCTTTCGCAATAGGGACGAGGGGGTCTTCATGGGAATTCACCCACCTACCGCGAGGGGGTAGGTGGATGAGTGACGATCACGGTATATCTCTAGTTGAGGGACCACATGGCTCCCCCATCAACCCCCCCCCACGAGTCCCTGGACTCCTCAGGGACGGGCTGGGTTCAAAAGGGCGACCAAGGCTGTGAACAGGAGCTTGTATGATCGAGTTCAGCAGCGTTAGTGCTGTGGGAGGAGGGGTTGATATCGGAATTTATAACTATAACGACACTATGGACACGCCGACAACCATTGGGCTTAGATTTTTAAGTCGTTATTCAATGAGGGAAAACGCCGCGGTAGCTCAGTTCTGGCAGAGCGCTCGGCTGTTAACCGAGTGGTCGGAGGTTCGAGTCCTCCCCGCGGCGCCTTCCTTCGAGATTAATCACCCTTGGCTCTTTGAAATTCGAATTTATGCTATTAAGATTTTAAGAAAATAGAGCGTAAAAGCAGAAAATCCAGGTTAGAGTTGCGCCTAAATTAGGAAGTTGATGCGTCCAGTCTCAAGAACTATACCTTGAAACTTAAGGTTAAACACAAGTCCTTGTTGGTTAAAGGTACAACCTTAGCTCTCACTAGAACGCGAGAAGGTAGAAATAAGCGTCAGGAAATTTTTATAACCATCAGCTACAGTTAACGAGTGCCGCGGTAGCTCAGCCTCGTAGAGCGCTGCCCTGGTAAGGCAGAGGTCCCGGGTTCAAATCCCGGCCGCGGCTTGTGGTGGGTTACCCCCACACCCCCAGTCCCGTCCTTCAGTTTCAGGTAGGTTTCGACGACGTCAACTAAAGGACCCACGTAACGCTCCCTTGCCTTACCGCCCTCATACTCTAGCTTGTAAACGTAGTACCTCCCTCTCCGTTCCCTCAAAATCACGTCCCGTATTTGTATC
>Ga0208151_100863_pt1 | contig 10888 bp, 9 predicted proteins | sample ECH_Bhost_MetaG_FD_187130 | JGI IMG/M metagenome (GOLD analysis project Ga0208151, IMG submission 187130) | Hot spring microbial mat communities from Yellowstone National Park, Wyoming, USA - ECH_B host_MetaG (SPAdes) (version 2) | ecosystem: Environmental > Aquatic > Thermal springs > Hot... | reverse complement strand
GTAATTCACAAAAGTGGTCAGAGGTTAATTTGGTGACATTGCCACACCTATCACCACTTTCTCTGGCCACTGTGAAAAGGTGATAATATGACTGAACTAAATAGGGAAATTATAGAAAATGATGCAAGAAAAAGAGGACTTGAACCACTGTTTCATGACAACCAACCAGTTGATATAAAGTTTGAAAATGAAGAACACCAAAAGGCAATTGTGCTGCAAGCAACACCATTTAAAGATTGGGTAGCTACAGCATATAACATTATCATTGCTAGCTGGACTACAAAGCCAATATTCAAAGACTTTGATTTTATGCTTGAAGTTGTTAAAAAAGAACCATTTGCAACAGTGCCTTACGAGGCATATAACTTAACAGTGGCTGTTGAGAATGTGACAAGAGCAATACTTGCACAGGTTCAAAGACACAGAGGATTGATTGTTCATCAATTTGGTTATGGTGAATTATCAACACGAAATACTGATTTAAGACAATCAACCATCAGAATTCCACAATCTGTTATTGATAATCCAGAACTTGCAGAGAAATATAAGTCATCAGTAGTATCATTAATGAATGTCTACGCAGAAATGATTGATAAATATCACATTCCATTTGAGGAAGCAAGAATGATTGCTCCTCTTGGTCTTGAGACTTATGTAGTTATCACAGGCAATTTAAGAGTTTGGCTTGAATACTTTAAAGCAAGAAAGCAGGAAATTGCTCAGAAAGAGCATAGAATATTAGTTGATAAGATAATTGCTGCATTTGAGCAGGCAGAACCAGAAATGTGGAGCTTGATAAAAGAAAAGTTTAATCTTTGATTTGGTGTGGCGATGTTAATTGATGAACTTAAAAAGTTAAATGACGAAATTCGCTCATGCCAAAAGTGTCCACTTTACCAAAATGGTAAAGTGGTGCTTGGCAGAGCTGGAAAACAAGTGAAGATACCAATTGACTTAATGATAGTTGGTGAAGCTCCAGGAGCAGAAGAAGCACAGCAGGGACTTGCTTTTGTAGGCAGAAGTGGCAAACTGCTTGATGAATGGATTAAAGCATTTGAAACAGATAACTATCTTATCACTAATGTGGTTAAGCATAGACCAATTGATAATAACAACAGAGACAGACCACCAACAAAAGAGGAGGTTGATGCCTGCAAAGGTTATTTAATCAGGCAGATAGAACTATTTAAACCAAAAAAGATATTAGCACTCGGACAGACAGCATTATCATTCTTTGTTCCATCAGCAAATATTGGTGATGTAGTAGATTCTAAAAAGATATTCAAATATACTTATAATGGTGGAGAAGCAACATTGTTTGCATATTATCATCCTGCTTATATCTTGAGAAATTTAACAAGCAATTGGCAAGACCAAATTAAAGATCTTGCAGAAAAAATAACAGGCAAAAAAGAAGTATCGGCATCAGAGCTTTGGAGCACATCAGGAGTTAAAAATTTAATGGAGAAGAAAGAACTTGAAGAGACTCAAAAAGTTGATGATGAGTTGAGTTATCCTTTGATAATAAGCACAGAATATTCTTTGCTTGACTATGGAGGAAAACTTGAAGATGAAATGAAATATTTGAAAGCACATGGAGCAAAGAATGTAATAATTGCTGATAAAAACACTACAGCAGCATTTATAAAAATGGAAAAGTTAAGACAGTTTGGTGTCAATATTTACTATGGTGCAAAAATATCAATTGATAATTTCGAAGCAATTTTAGTTGTAATGAATCAAGAAGGATATCAAAACCTAAACAAGATTGTGAGTTATGTTAATTTATCAGAGCCAAATTTGAATGATTTGGTTGATTTTATTATCAAGAACAAAAATGGATTAAAACTTATATTAACTCCAACCTACCAACCAGAAGACATCGAAATTATAAAGAGGTTAGCAAGTGAGTTTGCTGAAAAGTATGTTGCCTCATCATTTAATTATAAAGCAAAGATAAAAGCAAAGTTTTTGCTTGATAATATAAACAATGCTTCTTTGATTGTCTATCAAAACAATAAGTTTACTCAACCACAGGACTATGATGTTTATTTAACTATATTAGCGATTAAGCAGCATAAAAAGTATTCAGAGGTTGCTACTGTTAATAAGGAAGAGAATGCTTATATACACACATTAACAGAATTAAAAAATGAGTTTGGTGATGAAGCAGATGCAATTATCAATAATCTTAATGCTCTTGTTGGTAATATCAGTTATATTATACCAAAAGGTTATAATTTGCTGCCAAAGGTTGAGTATAAATTTGATTACGAACCAACTAATGATGAAATTATTGCATACGCTGGTGAAAAACAAATTGAACTTGATGAGGATGGAATAAGCAGAGTAAAGAAAGAACTTCAATTTTGGCACCTTATTAAGCAGAAAGACTTAACCAGCAATTATGAATTATATGCAAAGAAACACAATATTTCTATTGATGAAGCCAAGCAAATATACGAAAAAAGACTTCAAGATGAATTTGAAATAATATCAAGTAAAAAGTTTATTGATTACTTCCTTTTGATAAAAAGTATGTATGATTATGCTAAAGCAAAAGATAAGGTTATCTCAGCAGGTAGAGGTTCAGTTGGTGGATCTTTGATTGCTTACTGCTTAGAAATTACTCAAGTAGATCCTGTTTTGTTTGACTTGCTGTTTGAGAGATTTATTAATCCAGAAAGGCACGATCTGCCTGATGTTGACTGTGATTTTCAGAGCACATTCAGACCAGAGTTGATAAAGTTTTTAACAGAAACATATGGAGCAGAAAGAACAATACCAGCAGGCACTATATTATCATTCAAAACAAAGTCAGCACTAAACGAAGTTGGTAAAGCTCTTGGTGTTCCTAAATATGTTCTTGATGAAATTAGTTCTTTGTTAATCGTTAGAACCAGTGGAGATGCAAGAAGTGGACACATGCTTGAAGAGACTTTTGACACATTTCCGCAACTCAATAAGTATAAAGAGCAGTACCCAAAGTTCTTTGAAATATCAGCTAAGATTGAAGGACAAAAGAAAGCAAGAGGAACTCACGCATCAGGAATTATGGTTCTTCAAGATGCGTATTATCATTACTTTTCACTGGAAAAAACACCAAAGGGTGTAACTACCAGCTTTGAGTATCCTGAACTTGAAGAGTATGGTTTAGTTAAGATTGATTTACTTGGTTTGTCAACTCTTGATGTTATTGCTGATGTTACTAAAAAGAATAACATAAGAGTTAATTATATGAATCCTGATGGCAAAAATGGACTTGAAGACCCAGAGGTATATAAGTTAATTCAGGCAGGTTATACTGCTGGTTTGTTTGAAATTCATACTCACGCAATGACAAGAATGGCATATGAAGCAACATTTTCTTTTGATGATTTAATTGCTTTGAATGCTTATGATAGACCAGCACCTAATAGGTATGGAATCCCAGGAAAGTATAAGATGTTTAAGAAAACAGGTGTTCCGTTCTCAATTGGTGTTCCTGCTGCTGATAAAATATTAAGTCAGTACCCATTGTTTTATAGGTTTGGCAACTTAATATTATTCCAGGAGCAAATCATGGTCATATTTAACACAATTGGTAACTTTTATAGTGTCCATTCAAACTCAGCAGTAAAGGCAATTGCTAAGTCAAAAGGTATAACCACATTCTTCCAACAGTATGGTCAAATGTTTATTGAAGGTGCAAAGAAAAATGGATATTCAGAAGAAGAAGCAAAAAAGATATTCAATCAAGTATATCAATTCGGTTCTTTTGCTTTCAATGCAAGTCATGCAACACTCTACGCAGCAACAATTTATTATACTGCTTGGTTAAAAGCACATTACCCAATTGATTATTATATTGCTTCTTACTATTGGGCAAATGAAAGTGAGAAAAACGAGATTGTAAGTGAAATGATAGCAAGAGGGTATAAAATTTATCCACCAGATGTTAATGTTAGTGATAAATATAAACTTACTTATCGTGATGGTGTTTTCTATATGCCATTAACAGAAATAAAGTATTTATCAAGTAAACAAATGGATGATTTGATTAGAAATCGCCCATTTAACTCTGTTGAGGAGGCAATTCAAAAACTTAAACTGCCAAGCAGAGTTGCTGATAGTTTAAGAAAAACCACAATTTCTGGTGAATTTAATATTGAACAAGCAATTATATCAGGAACAAAACCACCTTTGCTGATAGCAAATAAGGATAAAATAATACCTATTGTTGAGAGACTTACAGGTGTTAAGATAAGTTCAATCAAAGAAATTATTAAAAGGAAAGACAAAACAGGATGGTATTTAGCAATTCACTTAGGTAAACCACACTATTCGTCAATTGGTGATTGGATTCCAGTGACACAAAAGCCAACACAGGAAGAAATTGAGAAAAATCCAAGGTATGGAATTATCAAAAAGTATGGCTGGATGTCTCGTTGGTGCAAACTAATAACAAAAGACCAAGAAGGAACTGATGGATATGTAAATGTTATGCCTGATGTTTATGATAAATACAAAGATAAAATTGCAAAGATAAATGATGGTTCTTTGCTTTTGTTAAATGTTAAAACAGGAGCAAAAATTGACCAGAGACAGACTGCAAATGAGATTATATTTTTATCAGATTATGCAGATAAATTAAAGGAAGTTGTAAAAGAGGTTGAGAAAATATGACTGGTGAAGTAAGCAAAAGTAGTTTAGGAGCATTTTTACAGTGTAAGAGAAGATTTTATTACTCTGTGCTTGGTTATGAGCAGGAAGAAAATGAATACATGAAATATGGCACAGAATTCCATGAATTGATTAAGGATTATAATAATATGCTGATTAAAAATCAAGGTGATGGTTTTGTATTTAAAGTACCAAGCAAATATCAAGGAAATTTTGAAGGTTATAAACTTGCTCTTAATGAGATTGAAAAAATGGGATATAACAAGATTCCATACGCAGCAGAACTGCCAATTGTCTTCGATTCATTGTTTGGTTATATAGATGTTGTTTTTGAGGGGAAAGACAATCACTTTTTGATTATTGACTTAAAAACCATACCAACCTTTAATGAATGGGATGAAGGCAAATATTATCAGGAACTATATATTTATGCCTATATGTTTGCGAACACACATAAAATCCCAATTACAAACATAGAAATTGGGATTATCAGATTTGAGCAAAACGGAACAAAATGGGATTTAAATAAAATTGATATTAACGATGCTTTACTTGAACTTACTCTTAGTCTTGTAAATAATATGAATAACTTTCTTAAGACAACAAATGGTAGCATTGAACAATTCCCAAAAGTTGATAACAATAAGAATTCATTTGTTTGTAAAAGTTGTCCATATTTTAAAGTTTGCGAATGATGCTAAGGTGATAACATGAAACAAAAGGACGAATTGGAAATGATATACAAGAGGCTAGATGAACTAGCTTCTATGTATAGAGAATTGAGCGACAAAAGAGAACAAGGAATCCAAATAACAGAAGAAGATACGAAAAAGTTAAGTAAACTGGCTGATAGTCTTGGCTACTATGCATTCACATACAGGAAAATGATGGAAGGGAAAAGAAAATTGAAAACAAATACAACTAACCAAGTAGACCCAAGTAAGCAGATGGTAGATTCAAATGGCTGGGTGATTGACAGCATTCCTCTTGAACTACTAGATATTCCATTGGTAGATAAGGATGCAATACTTGGTAAAGAAATAGAAATTTATGATATCATTACGCACCCATCAGATTATCAGCCTAACCAGAACTTCTACCCAATAGCTTTTGCAAAGTATATTGAACAAAAAAAGAATAATGAACAGCGTAATGAACAGAAGTTTTCAGTAATATTGACACCCACAATGTATAGACAAATAAGGGAAATAAATGCTTTGCCTATAATTGTTGTGACTAACAAGCGAACATCACAGGCTAGTGGACGAACATACTACTTTATTGAAAAACATATGTTATTACCAGATTCACATCCTGCAAACTTACCTGAACTACCACAGCCAAAGGAAGAACAAGAACCGAAGCAAGAGTGATAATATGAGAAAAGAAATAACAAAAACACTTGACCACTTTACTGATGATTTTTTTATTTTTGCCATTAGGAGAATGACATCAGTAAAGCGATATAACACCACAGCATTTATCAGAGAACAAAATATTGCTGAGCACCATGGTAACGTAACATTTATGGCAATGATAATCTCTGATTACTTTAACCAAATTGGAATTAAGAATAATACAGAAAGGGTAATGAGGCTAGCAATAATGCACGATCTTGCTGAGGTGGTGAGTTCTGACTTGCCACACCACGCAAAGTATGATTATGGTAAAATTTCTGAAGAACTACGTAAAGCATTAACAGAACTTGAAAAGTATAGTATGATTGAAATACTTGAACGTCTTAAAAACAAAGAACTTGAAAAGAAATATTATCAGCAGTTTGCTGAAGAAAAGGAGAAAAAGACACTTGAGTCAAAAATTGTTAAGTTAGCTGACTATCTTGATGTGGTTGTATACGGAAGTATTGAATACAGTCTTGGAAATAAACAGCTTGGCATTGAGTCAAAGAATGCAAAGAAAAAGTTTAATGCTTTATTAAATGATGTACTGAATATGGCGATGATAAAATAATGAGGTGCTACTTTGTTTTTGCTTAATCGCTTTTTGCGTGAAGTAGCTGTAAATGGAGTGAGAGTAAAAGTAGTAAGTTCGCTTGATGAGATTAACTTTTATCTTAAAAAGTATAACGGCAAAGCAAACTTATATACAACAGTCTTCCCAGCAACTAAAGCAAATGGCAATAACAAACTTGATTATAACACAGTTATTATTGACAAAATGTTTTTTGATATTGATATAATTGAACCAGATGAAGTTATAAACGATATTAAAAAACTTCATGAGTGGGCAGAACAAAATTCATATTATCACAGCATTAACTTTTCTGGCAGAGGTTTTCATTTCTTTATATATGTTAAACCATATGATAAACCTGATAAGAAAACTGTGCTATTAAATGCACAGTCTGATATTATTGAGGAACTTAATTTGAGCAAAAATGTAGACCGCACTGTTGTTGGTGATATTTCACGTGAGGTAAGGCTACTTGGTAGCATTAACCTAAAAAGTGGATTATATGTTATACCTATTAAGATTGATGAAATTGATAAAGCAAGAGATCTGGCTAAAAATTGGAGAGCATTGACACAAGAATTTTTATATGGCAAAAAGCTATATGATATAAGTGGTTATTCTAATGGGGTGAGTTTTCATTCTTTGCCGTCGGTAAATTATTCTTTTGTTGACCCTGAAATTAAAGAATTTCAAAAACAAGTTTATATTGATCCTGATACTGCGATTGAAAGACTTAAAGAAATACCTTGTTTAAAGCAGGTGCTTGAGAATGATAATGCTGGTTGGTATGAAAGAACATTTTTGCTGATATTTCTCAAAGAGAATGGATTTACAGAGGCAGAAGCGAATGAAATTCTTCACCATTTTATATCACCTGAGAAATGGCAAAAAAGTAGATGCACAAGATCCCACGCACAAATGATATATAGCAGAAGCTATGCCTTACCCAGTTGTGATACCTTATTTATGCGTGGAATTTGCCCACTTACCGACTGCAAAAGTTGTCCATTTTATAATAATTTGTCATTAAAAGTGGTAAATAAAAAATTGCAAAAGATTTAAATACCTTTTGTTTACATAATATTATTGGGGGATAATATGAAAATACAGAATCCAAAAACAGGAGAAACATACTATCTGCACATTATTAGACACAAGTTTGCAGATGGAAGTATAAAACCAGTTAGGCTCTTCTTTAGCAAAGAGCCTGTAGTAAAGATGACATACAAGGATGGAACAACAGAAGAACTAAAGGAGGAAGAACTACCAGCTGGCTTTGTTGTTAAAGACAGAGTAAGCAAGACTGGTAAAAAGCTATTTCCTCCAGTTGTTGCAAAACAAAGAACACCAGAAGAGGAAGCAAAGATAAAAGAAATGAAGGAGAAGAGACGCATTGCCAGAAAAATGAGAGCACAAAAAGCCAGAGAACGCAAAATATATCAAATAAAAAAGAAAAAGCTCTTACAGGCAAAAGCAAAGAAGGTAGCTAAACTGGTTGCACAGCTCAAGAGTACTAGGCAGCAGTTTAATAAAAAGATAAAGGAGTTAGAGGCAAAGTATAAAAAATGAGCGTAAGAGTAAAACTCACAGATATATACAATGCCGAAGACGCCAGCACCAGAGAGAATTTTAACACAGCACCACGTATTATCAGAACAGTGAGAAGTGGGCAAAAATATTCGGATAAAGACGAGAGAAATACTCTTAATCTTCAGAAGATAGGTTATGAGACTCTAAAAAATTATGGCATATACATAGTGAGTATTCGTGGTGCTGGCAAGACGGCATATGAGAGTTATTATATATTATCAAGAAAAGAAAATGCCAGTCATATACCATTTGGTCATATTCTTGAAACACAGCCTAGTACTCTTTCAATTTATATGAAGATGGTAAGTAGTAACCAAGCAAAATTTTATTTGTATAGAGTTAGAGATAACAATAAAAAGGAGCTTCAAAGCACATTAACAAGGTTTATTTCTTCTGTTTAGGTGGCAATATGAATGACGATTACGATGTTGACGACTATTTTTCTGACGATGATGAACAGGAAGAAAACGATATTGATGAAGATAAGCTTCTCGAGATATATGGTGGATATACTAAACAAATAACTGATGAACTTGCTAATTTGGGTAATAATTTTAATAAACTTAAAAAACTTTGGTATAAACTTGCAGTCGGTAATGGCTATTATATTCCACTTGATGATAAAGACATATATCACGAGCTTCATTTTTATGTTTTAGTATCTCAGTTCCTCAAAAACATTAAAATTGTTTGGGATGGTGGTGAAGTTTACGATGGCAGATTGAGTCTTCTTGTTATCATGCCATCTGCAACTGGTAAAGATAGGATTTTATCTCTTGATAAAAAAGTAATTGAAGCTGCAGATGCAGAGGCCAAAACATATCAGCCACCTTGGAATGAAATTTTAAGCAAGAAGTATACTACTATTGACCAATTTACTATTCAGGGTTTAGCTGGTAGTATTATTGAGAGTCCACCTATTGTAAAGGACAAAGAGGTTATAACTAAAACTATTTACAGATATGGTGTTTTCTCTGTAGATCGCAAGAACAATACCGATAGCAAACAAACTGAGGTTTATGATTTTATTTTTTCTGAGGAAGCGAGACAGATTTTCTCAATGAACAGAGATGACTTAAATAATATTCTTGCACTCCTTATCCAATCAGCTGAATCAAAGTGGAGTGGAAATAATGTATTTAGGCAGAGCTACAAAGCAGGAACATTAACTGTAAGAATGGAATGTTCTTGGATTTTCACTTCTGTTCCTACTTCTGATTTTAACATAAATGTTGTTGAGTCAGGATTGTTCAGAAGGGTTCTTGTTTGGTATAATAGACCAGATATTACTCAAACACAGCGTATTGCTGAAATTGAATATGATAAAAAGATGCGTGAATTTGAAAGTGAAGAAGGTGTAAAACCATTAGCAGTAAAAGAAGCATATGAAGGCAGAGATATCCAAAATTTTGCGCAATTGCTCACAATATATTCATTTATTATCAATAAAATACCACAGAACTATCTTGAAATTGCCTTTGATCCTAAAGCTGTTGAAATATTAAGAGCAGCTGAAGAACAACAGTATAAGATGCTAAGGGAGTCTTCTGAAAATGTCCAAGAGCATTTGAGAGGAATTGTTCAAACATATTATAGGAGGCATGCTTTGGTTATTGCTTCACACATAGCAATACTTAGTGGCTCTGTTGAGAAAGAAATGGGCAATCAAGTTGTTGTCAAAGAAAAACATATGGAAGAAGCAATCAAAATTATAACAAATGTTTTCAGTAGACTTCCAGCATTGCTGTTAGAAATTTATTCAAGAGACAAGAATGCAGATGATATACTTTTGCGTGAGGAAATACACGAAATTTGGAAAGTGGATAAAGATGAAATTCTTAAAGAAATAGAAAATAAAGGTGGAAGTGTGATGTATAGTGGAACTGTTTATAATATTGTGCAGAAGATTTCTAAAAGGTTTAAGACACGTTACGAACCAATTATTACTAGGACTGTTAAAAATTATATTCATGAACTTGAGCAAGAAGGGAAAGTTAGAATTACTAAAAATGGAAAAAGAATTGAACTTATCAAGAAATAGAAATAATGTGGATATTGCATAAATGATTAATTTTAGACCATAGAAATATATATGTGTTGGGTAGCCAGAATTGCTAAGAAATGGACATGTTTAAAAGCGAAATTGTTGCATAAAATATGTGCTTTGGAAGCAAAATGTGGGTTCTGCTTGGTAGCCAGAATCTCTAAATAAAATTTGGCTGTAAGCATAGATTGCTGCATAAAAGTCGAAAAACATGGTAATCTGGTAGCCAGAACTTTCCAGAGAAATTTCACAAAAATTAAAAATTGCTGGTTAAAATTCAAAAATTTCAAAAAATTGAATTTCTGGAATTCTGGATTTTTAGGGAGAGGGGGAGGGGGAGAGAAATAATAAATAAAAAAATAAAAATAGAAAAAGAATAGAATAAGTAATAAATTAAGATTTATCTAAAACTATATAAAATTAAAAATTACATAAAATAAAAATGTAGAGGTGTAAAATTGAATAAACTTCAAGATGATGTTTCTAAAGTCTTGAATGAAATGGTTAAAGAACACCTGATATTCCATAACTATAGATTCCCAAATACAAAATTTTCAAACAATGTTCTTGGTGATAATTTAGTTGTGTTAAACAATGGAACTATACTGATAATTGAGT